>Ga0209442_1000093_pt1 | contig 50763 bp, 51 predicted proteins | sample LauGreSBDMM110DD_2_FD_187565 | JGI IMG/M metagenome (GOLD analysis project Ga0209442, IMG submission 187565) | Freshwater lake microbial communities from Lake Michigan, USA - Sp13.BD.MM110.DD (SPAdes) (version 2) | ecosystem: Environmental > Aquatic > Freshwater > Lake | place: Lake Michigan...
TTTGTACTTTGCCGGTCCGGTGTACGACCCGAAGTGGGGCTTGCCGCCCGACTCGCCGTCATATGATTGGCTGCCAGGCCATTCACCATGAACCAGATACCCATCAAAATTTGCGGACTCACCCGCGAGCAGGACGTGCAAGCCGCAGTGGCCGCAGGCGCAAACGCCGTCGGCTTTGTGCTGTACCCGCCGTCTCCTCGCCACGTGTCACCCGAGCGCGCGGCAGCGCTGGCGGCCTTGTTGCCCGCCTTTGTCATGCCGGTTTTGTTGTTTGTGAATGCCAGCTTGGAGGACATCGCGCATGCCGCCGCGCTGGTGCCGGGCGCTTGGTTGCAATTCCACGGCGATGAAACCCCCGAATTCTGCGCAAAAACCGCCCAAGCCTTGGGCAGACGCTGGCTGCGCGTGGCCCGCATCCCACAGGAAACCCCTGAAGGCGGGTCGCCCTTTGACCTCGTAAACTACGCATCCCTTTACTCACAAGCCGATGCGTTGTTGCTCGACACTTTTGTCGATGCTTATGGCGGCAGCGGTCACAGATTCAATTGGTCACAGCTTCCAACAAACGTCAATGCTCACCTCGTTTTGTCTGGTGGACTCACACCTGCAAACGTGGCCGATGGCATTCGCGCCGTGTACCAGTGCGGTTTGTCGTTGGCGGTTGACGTGAGCTCTGGCGTAGAAAGCGCCAAGGGCATCAAAGACAGCGACAAAATACGCGCCTTCGTGGCGGCCGTGCGTAACACCACGCTTGCCGTTTGACTTTTTTAGCAGCCCTCTTGCTGCATGTTTAAAGAGATACACCATGTCTACCTACCAGCAACCCGATGCCAAAGGACACTTTGGCCAATTCGGCGGCAGTTTCGTCAGCGAAACCTTGACGCATGCGATTGAAGAATTGAAAGAGGCCTACGCCAGGTACCAACACGAGCCGGCGTTCGTGGCCGAGTTCAAGTCTGAACTGGCGCATTTCGTTGGCCGCCCCTCTCCCATCTACCATGCAGCCCGCATGAGCCGCGAAATGGGCGGCGCACAGATTTACTTGAAACGCGAAGACCTGAACCACACCGGCGCACACAAGATCAACAACACCATCGGCCAAGCCATGTTGGCCAAGCGCATGGGCAAGCCGCGCGTCATCGCCGAAACCGGCGCGGGACAACACGGTGTGGCCACCGCCACCATTTGCGCGCGCTACGGTTTGGAATGCGTGGTGTACATGGGCAGTGAAGATGTGAAACGCCAAAGCCCCAACGTCTACCGCATGAAACTGTTGGGCGCGACCGTGGTGCCTGTCGAATCCGGCAGTCGCACCTTAAAAGACGCATTGAATGAAGCACTGCGCGACTGGGTAACCAACGTGGAAGACACTTTCTACATCATCGGCACAGTGGCAGGTCCACACCCCTACCCGATGATGGTGCGCGATTTCCAAAGCGTGATCGGCGAAGAATGTATTCAACAAATGCCCGGTATGCACTTGGGCAACCAACCCGACGCAGTGCTGGCCTGTGTGGGCGGCGGCTCCAACGCCATGGGCATTTTTTACCCTTACATCCCGTTTGAAAAAACCCGACTGATCGGTATCGAAGCCGCCGGTGAAGGCATGGAAACCGGCAAGCATTCGGCATCGCTGCAACGCGGTGTACCCGGCGTGTTGCACGGCAACCGCACTTATGTGTTGCAAGACGCGAACGGACAAATCACCGAAACCCACAGCGTGAGCGCAGGCTTGGACTATCCCGGCGTCGGTCCTGAGCATGCGTTTTTGAAAGACATAGGCCGCGCGGAATACGTCGGCATCACCGACCAAGAAGCGATAACTGCGTTTCATTATTTGTGTCGCACCGAAGGCATTATTCCGGCGCTGGAATCCAGCCACGCGATCGCTCACGCCATGAAACTCGCCAAGACCATGACACCGCAACAATCTATTTTGGTGAACCTGTCCGGCCGCGGTGACAAAGACATTGGCACGGTCGCCGATTTATCGAATGCCGATTTCTTTTGCCGCCCGAGCTGCCAAGGCCAATCGGTCAAAGGCGAGCAAGCCATTTCGCTGGCTGCATTGAACGGAGCCAAACAATGAGCCGCATCACCACCACCATGAATACGCTGAAAAACCAGGGTCACAAAGCTTTGATTCCTTATTTGATGGCCGGTTTTCCTGACCCGTCACACACTTTGTCATTGATGCATGCGCTGGTTCAAGGCGGCGCTGACATCATTGAACTCGGTGTGCCGTTCAGCGACCCGATGGCCGACGGTCCGGTGATTCAAAAAGCCGGTGAAGCCGCGTTGCGCCACGGCGTGGGCATGGGCGAAGTGCTGACCATGGTGCGCGAGTTCCGGGCCTCGGACACCGTCACACCCATCGTGTTGATGGGTTATGCCAACCCTGTGGAAAACTACAACCACAAGCACGGGGTCGACAGCTTTGTGAAAGATTCAGCCGCTGCTGGTGTAGACGGCGTGTTGGTCGTGGATTACCCGCCAGAAGAATGCGTGGATTTCGCCGCTGCACTGCGTGCGCACCAGATGGACTTGATTTTTCTATTGGCCCCCACCAGTACCGACAAACGCATGCAACAAGTGGCTGAAGTCGCCAGCGGTTATGTGTATTACGTGTCACTCAAAGGCGTGACCGGTTCCGGTGCTTTGGACACGGATGAAGTCGAAGCCATGTTGCCGCGCATACGCAAACACGTGCATATTCCGGTGGGCGTGGGTTTCGGCATTCGCGATGCAGCCACCGCGCAAACCATAGGCAAAGTCGCAGACGCGGTGGTGATCGGCAGCAAACTGCTGCAACTGATTGAAGCCGCGCCCGCAGGCAAAGCCGCTGAAGAGGCGCGACTGTTTATGCACGGCATCCGCCAGGCAATGGACGCATAATCACTTTTTCTGGAGTTGCAACATGAGTTGGCTTGAAAAACTGCTTCCATCCAAAATTCAACACACCGACCCGGCGGACCGGCGCAGCGTGCCCGAAGGCCTGTGGGTGAAATGCCCGAGTTGCGAAACTGTTTTGTACAAGAACGACCTGGAAGAAAATCAGAATGTTTGCCCTAAATGCAGCCACCACCACCGCATAGGTGCGCGCGCCAGACTTAACGCTTTTCTAGACCCTGAAGGTCGCTATGAAATAGGTCAGGAAGTGCTGCCTATGGATCCGCTCAAATTCAAAGACAGCCGCAAATACCCGGAACGCCTGAAAGAAGCGCTGGAAAACACGGGTGAAACCGATGCCTTGGTGGTCATGGGCGGTTCGGTGCACAGCATCAACCTTGTAGTGGCCTGCTTTGAGTTTGACTTCATGGGCGGCTCTATGGGCTCCGTGGTCGGCGAGCGTTTTGTGCGCGGCGTGCATACCGCCATCGAACAAAAAGTGCCGTTTGTCTGCTTTACCGCCACCGGTGGCGCGCGCATGCAAGAGGGATTGTTGTCGCTGATGCAAATGGCCAAAACCAATGCATCGCTTACCCGCTTGGCGCAAAAAGGCTTGCCTTACATCAGTGTGCTGACCGACCCAACCATGGGCGGCGTGTCAGCCGGTTTTGCATTCATTGGGGATGCGGTCATCGCCGAGCCCAAAGCGCTGATTGGTTTTGCTGGTCCACGCGTCATTGAAAGCACCGTGCGCGTGACCTTGCCGGAAGGCTTTCAACGGTCTGAATTTTTGATGGACAAAGGCGCGATCGATTTGATCTGTGACCGCCGAGACCTGCGTAAAACCATTGCCAATACCTTGGCCATGCTGACACGCCAGTCGGCAGATTCAGTCAGCTGAACTGAACTTACCTGTAAAACACCTCAACCCGGCCTTTCAGCTTTAACAACAAAGGCTTGCCTTTGCGGTCCAAGGTTTTACCGGCTGGTATTTTGATCCAGCCCTCGCTGATGCAATATTCCTCGACATCGTTGCGTTCTTTGTCGTTAAAGCGAATACCTATGTCATGGTGAAAAACGGCTTCAAGGTAATGCGGGCTGCGCGGGTCTATGGACAAGTGATCGGGCAGTTCGGGGCGTGTTGGCTTGTCGCTCATGTTTAGCTCAATGAAATCGTTTGAAAAAGCCATTGTCGGCGAACTCTTAGAATCTTCTGATGTCTGAAAACACAACCTTCCCCGCACCCCAAGACGAAAACCAACTCATCGCCGAGCGCCGCACCAAGTTGCAAGCCTTGCGCCAGCGCCAGGCCGCAGGCGGCGCAGTGGCCTTTCCCAACGATTTCAAACCCGCACACCACGCTGACGCCTTGCACACCGCTCATGGTGACAAAACCGCCGAGGCTTTGGCCGAGGAAAAACACCTGGTGCGCATCGCGGGCCGCATGGTCTTGAAACGTGTCATGGGCAAAGCCAGTTTCGCCACCTTGCAAGACGGCACGGGCCGCATGCAGGTGTATGTCAAAGGCGAAGAAATCGATACAGAGCTTTATGAAGAATTCAAACACTGGGACTTGGGCGACTTTGTCGGCGCGGTCGGTCATGTGTTCAAAACCAAAACTGGCGAGTTGTCGGTACATGTCACCGAACTGCGCTTGCTGACCAAAAGTCTGCGCCCCTTGCCCGACAAATTCCATGGTGTGCATGACCAGGAAATCAAATACCGCCAGCGCTACATCGACCTGATCACCGACGAGACCGCGCGCCAGCGTTTCATGGCGCGCAGCAAAGCCGTCAGCAGCATCCGGGACTTCATGGTTCAACACGATTTCCTCGAAGTCGAAACGCCCATGCTGCACCCGATTCCAGGCGGCGCGAACGCGCGTCCCTTCGAGACGCACCACAACGCCTTGGACCAGCAAATGTTTTTACGCATCGCGCCCGAGTTGTATTTGAAGCGCTTGTTGGTCGGCGGTTTTGAGCGGGTGTTCGAGATCAACCGCAATTTCCGCAACGAAGGCATCTCGGTGCGGCACAACCCCGAATTCACCATGATGGAGTTTTACGCGGCCTATTGGAATTACCAGGACTTGATGGGTTTCACCGAATCGCTGATTCGCGACGCGGCGCAAAAAGCAGTGGGCAGCCAGTTGCTGACCTATGACGGCAAACCGGTGGATTTGTCGCAGCCGTTTGCGCGCTTGACGATTCGCGAAGCCATTTTGAAATACACCGATGCAGGCGACAACGTGGACAACAGCACTTGGTTGGTGAATGCATTGAAAAAAGCAGGCTTGTCTGAAGACAAACACCAACTCTCCAAACGCAGTCTGGCGGGTTTGCAAGTCATGTATTTCGAAGAAACCGTGGAAGACAAACTCTGGCAACCGACATTCATTTGCGAACATCCGGTGGAAATTTCCCCGCTGGCGCGCGCCAACGATGCCCGCCCCGATGTCACTGAGCGGTTTGAGCTTTACATCACTGGGCGCGAATTCGGTAACGGTTTCTCAGAGCTGAATGATGCCGAAGACCAGGCGGCGCGTTTTCAGTCGCAAGTCGATGCCAAAGAAGGCGGCGATGTGGAAGCCATGTATTTCGACCACGACTTTGTGCGCGCGCTGGAATACGGCATGCCACCGGCAGGTGGTTGCGGCATTGGCATAGACCGATTGATGATGTTGCTGACCGACAGCCCCAGCATCCGGGATGTGATTTTGTTTCCTGCGCTGCGCCGGGAATCTTCTCACCCTTAAAAACCACTCACATTGATCACTCACAAATACAAACACCTGCTGAACCGCTAAAACGGTGCAGCAGGTGTTGCGGGTTGAAGCTGAGGGTTTTAAGCCGCTTTGGTATCAGCCGCAGCAGCAGGAGGTGCTGCCGGTTTCGGCGGTTTACAGTCATGGCAGAAAAAAGCCAGACTGCCTGCGAAACGCTGTTGGCTGCCTTGGCGACGGGGTTTGTGCATGCCACACTTAATGCAAGACATGGTTTCACCCATTTTGCCCATGCCGGCAAACGGCGAACCGTTTTCACGGCTGGTAAAACGAAGACCACTCTCGTCAACAGAGGTTTTGCCAGATTTGGTTGCCATGGGATTCCTTTTACTAGTCGACGGCCCTGTTGAACAGGACAATCGGCTATTTTAACCGTTTATGAGGCCCGGCTTCTGCCGATGGCAGCCTGACTCAAGGCAACAAGGCCAAAGCCTGTAAATACGCGCCCTGGCGCATCAAACTGTCCCAATCCGCTGCCGGTACGGCGGGCAGTAAAGCCCGGCGGCGCGCTTCGCTGGCGGCTGATAACTGCCATTCTTTTGCTAGTTCAGCCTGCTGCAAACCCTGCAACAACTGATCCACCGCCTGGCCACCAGCCTGGCTGTCAGGTGTACTTTGGTTGCACAACAGCACCAGATCACAGCCTGCGTTCAACGCCGTCACCGCCGCCTGCGTGTAACTGACTTGCTCGCCGTCGATCAAGCGTGCACCGGTCATGGACAAATCATCGCTGAACACCGCGCCCTGAAAACCGAGTTGCTGGCGCAAGATGTCTTGCAGCCAGCGTTTGGAGAACCCTGCCGGGCGGCTGTCAACTTTAGGGTAAATCACGTGTGCAGGCATGACGCTGTTCAAACTGCTGTTGAGCCAACCGTAAGGCAGCGCGTCATCGCTGAGTATGTTTTTCAGGCTGCGTTTATCCACGGGTATCTCGGTGTGCGAGTCGGCTTTGACAAAACCATGCCCGGGAAAATGCTTGCCGCAATTGGCCATCCCGGCTTGTAGCAAACCCTGCATCAGGCTTTTAGCCAACAGGCTGACCATGCGCGGGTCGCGCGCGAAGGCCCGGTCGCCAATCACGCTGCTGCTGCCGAAATCCAGGTCCAGCACCGGGGTGAAACTCATGTCTACGCCGCAGGCGCGCAATTCAGACGCCAGCACATAGCCGCAGGCGGTGGCCACATTGGTCGCGTGCATAGCGCCGCTGCCGGGCAGCCCTGCATCATCTTGCGTCCAAAGTTCACCCAAAGCGCGCATGGTCGGCAAATGCGTGAAGCCGTCGGTGCGAAAACGTTGCACACGTCCGCCTTCGTGGTCGACCAGTATCAATAAATCACCGCGCACCGATTTGATGTCGGCGCACAGTGCGCTCAGTTGTGCGCGGTCGACCCAGTTGCGAGCAAACAAAATCATGCCGCCAGTCAGCGGATGCGCCAGACGACGGCGGTCGATGTCGGTCAATGCGGTTCCCGCAATATCCAAAATCAGAGGTGCGTGTTGGTATGTAGCGCTCATAGTTCAGCTTGTTCAACAATCACATAACTGGTGGCGTAATCGCTTTCATCGCTGAGCGACACATGTGCGCTCAACTGCTTTTTGTCGCACCAGTCTTTCAATGCGGCGTGCAACACGATGGTCGGTTGACCGCCAGGTTTGCGTCCGACTTCGCAATGCCGCCATGTCATGGGCATGCGCATGCCTAAACCTATGGCTTTGCTGAAAGCTTCCTTCACAGAAAAACGTGTTGCCAAATAACGCACGCCGCGGTCCGGCCAGCGCGCGCTTCGGGCACGAAAGGTTTGCATTTCTGCTTCGCTGAGTATCTTTAACGCAAAGCGTTCGCCATGGCGCTCCCAGGTAGCGCGAATGCGTCGTATGTCGCAAATATCAGTGCCTATGCCGTAAATACGACTCACGGTTTCAAACAATCCAAATACGCTTGCACGGTGACGCTGTAACCCATTTCCAAAGCGTCTCCCATGAGTGCATGTCCAATAGACACTTCTTTGACATCGGATACGCCTTGTATGAAATCACGCAAGTTCAACAAATTCAAATCGTGACCCGCGTTGACTTCAAGCCCGGCGTGCTGCGCTGCGCTGGCAGCAGCGCTGAACATTTGCAGCACACTGGCGTGCATGCTTGTGCCGTGCGCTTGCGCATAAGGCTCGGTGTACAACTCCACCCGATCAGCGCCGACTTCGGCTGCCGCTCCCATGGCGCGCGCATCCGCATCCATGAACAGGCTGACACGAGCGCCCAGGTCTTTGGCTTGCGCGATCAGGTCTTTCAATGTGGCGGCGTCTTCGGGAAAGCGCCAGCCGTGGTCAGAGGTGAACTGATTTTCACCGTCAGGCACAAACGTCACTTGCTGCGGACGCACCAGGCGCACCAAGTCCATCAGGTTATGAAACGGATTACCTTCGATGTTGTATTCGCGGTCCGGCCAGTCTTGGAGCAAGGCGGCCAGATCGTGCACATCGCCGGGCCGAATATGCCGCTGGTCCGGGCGCGGATGCACGGTGATGCCGTGGGCACCGGCTTGCAAACACAGCGTGGCCGCGCGGGTGACGCTGGGAATGCCCAGCAAGCGGGTGTTACGCAACAGCGCAACTTTGTTCAGATTGACAGAAAGATGTGTGCTCATAGGGATTGCAATTCCATCATCACTTGGCGGGTGCGCAAGCTGTTAACGCCGCAATGGTAATGCAACAGATTGCGCAACTGGGTTTGTAATGCGGCGCGGTCTTCGCCAGGCCATTCGGCGCAGACCCGCAACAGCGCAGTCAAGGCGTCGGTAGTTTGCAGCGCGGTATGCAATTGCAGCCACTGTGCGCCGCTCAGACAGGGCGCTTGTTGACTCGCTCTCAAACCTGCTTCGGCCAATAAGACGTAGTTTTTCTCAAGCTGCAAGGGCTGCAAGGTCAGGGTTTGCTGTGTCAAATCCGGCAAAAAACCGATGTCCTGCAAAAGCAGCAACTCAAACGCCCTGAGCAAAGGTGCGGTGGTGTTGTCAAGACCGCTGGAGAGTACCTTGACGGTCTGGCGGTAAATATCAAACAAGCCGGCATGTGGATCGTCACGCGCCAGCAGCCTGAGCATCAGTTCATTCAAGTAATAACCCGAGAGCAATGCGTCACCGGTGGGCATGACATGGCCGCCTGCCCATTCAGCCGATTTCAGGGTGCGGATTTCGCCTTCGCCGCCGAAGCAAACCAGTATGGGTTGCAGGGGCAACAACACGGCGCGCAGTTGCGAGGTGGGACGTTTGGCACCTTTGGCCACCAGTGCAACCCGCCCCAGAAGGCGGGTGAATACTTCCAGAATCAAACTGGACTCGCTCCAGTCGTAATGGTGAAGAACGAAACCCGGTTCGTCCAACACACGCTGCGCGGTACTTCTATTCGTAGCCAAAGCTGCGCACCCGCGCTTCGTCATCGGCCCAGCCAGAGCGTACTTTTACCCACAACTCTAAAAACACTTTGGCGTCCATCAGCTTTTCCAATTCCTGTCGCGCCAGCGTGCCGATTTGTTTCAAACGCTCGCCGCCTTCGCCTATCACCATGGCTTTGTGTCCGTCGCGCTCAACAATGATGGTGGCGGCAACGCGCACCATGCGTGACACCGTTTTCCCCGGTTCTTCGGTGAATTTGTCGATCACCACGGTGGAGGTGTAGGGCAGTTCGTCGCCGGTCAAGCGAAACAATTTTTCGCGAATCATTTCACTGACCAGAAATTTTTCACTGCGGTCGGTCAACTCATCGGCGCTATACCACCAGGCTTGCTCGGGCAAATATTTTTCGCATTGCACCAACAGCCGTTGAATGTCTTTGGCGTTTTTCGCCGACATGGGCATTAACTCGGCGAAGCCGTGTTTCTCTTGCATCTCTTGAAGCCAGTGCGCGATCTCATGGCGCTGATTCACTTTGTCCAATTTGTTGGCAATCAAGATACAAGGAATGTTTTTGCTGAGCAAGTTCAGCACCTTGGCGTCGGCATCGGCAAAGCTGCCGGCATTGACGACGAACAGCACCAGATCCACATCGCCGACCGCGCCGAGCACGGTTTTGTTCAGTGAGCGGTTCAAAGCGTTGGCATGCGCCGTCTGAAAACCCGGTGTATCGACAAAAATAAACTGGGTTTGTTTCGCATTGTGTATGCCGGTGATGCGGTGGCGCGTGGTCTGCGCTTTGCGCGAAGTGATGCTGATTTTCTGGCCGACTAACGCGTTCAGCAAGGTGGATTTGCCCACATTGGGCTTGCCGATAATGGCGACCGTGCCGCAGCGTTGCGGGCCTGCGCTTGTTTCTGTGGTGTCTGTCATTGCGGGTGCTCCTTAAGCCATTGGAGCATGGCCAGGGCCGCGGCTTGTTCGCCGCTGCGTCTGGAGCTGCCGATGCCGCGTTGCGACTCCTTCAATTCGCTCACTTCACACTCGACATCAAAGGTTTGCTGGTGCGCCGCACCGGTGGTGCCGACCACGCGGTAAACCGGCAGTTGCCAGCGGCGTGCCTGCAACCATTCCTGCAATTCGGTTTTAGGATCTTTGGCCGCCGCTGTCATGGTCGGTGACACATCCAGCTTTTCGAACAAGCGCTGCACCAAAGCTTGCGCCTTTTCAAAACCAGCGTCCAAATACACAGCGCCTATGACGGCTTCCAGCGCGTCTGCCAGTATGGACGGCCTGTGCTGACCGCCGGAGCGCATTTCGCCTTCACCCAGTCTGACCATACCGGCCAAGCCGAGTTCCATGGCCAATTTGTGCAACGTGTCCTGCTTAACCAGGTTGGCGCGCACCCGCGACAAATCGCCTTCGGGCTGATCCTGCAATGCGCGGTAGAGCATGCCGGAGACAGCCAGATTCAGCACCGAGTCGCCGAGAAACTCCAACCGTTCGTTGTGCGGCGTGCCGAAACTGCGGTGCGTCAGAGACAGTGTCAACAAGCGGGTGTCGCTGAATACATGCTGTAGTCGGGCCTGCAAAGCTTGCTGGGTCGAGTCTTCAGGCACCTGGCTCATGTTCAGTCGAAACTGCCTATGCGCGCGAGGTTAGAAAAATTCATCCAGACAAAAAAGGCTTTGCCGACAAGGTTTTTGTCAGGCACAAAACCCCAGTAGCGCGAATCCAGCGAGTTGTCGCGGTTGTCGCCCATCATGAAGTAATGGCCAGCGGGGACTGTGCATTCCAAGCCCTCGATACTGTAGGTGCAGTTTTCCTTGTATGCAAAATCATCTATGCCGCTGACGAAATTAGGTGTTCTTTCATCGTTCAGCAACCGGTGTTTACGCAATGTGCTCATTTCAGCAGGTGCACTGCCTATAGGCAGGTCTTCCTCAAACTGCTTGCTGTATCGCATATTGTCAGCATCGAAAAATTCGGGAATGCCGACTTTGCTGACCGGTTGACCGTTGATGGTCAATACCTTGTTCAGATAAGCAATTTTGTCGCCGGGTATGCCGATCACACGCTTGATGTAATCCAGACTGGGTTTGGGCGGGTAACGGAACACCATGACATCGCCACGGTTGACCGGCGAGCCTTGGGTCAATTTGTAATTGATGACCGGCAGGCGAAAACCGTAGTGAAATTTGTTGACCAGTATCAAGTCGCCGACGTGCAGCGTAGGAATCATGGAACCGGATGGAATTTTGAACGGTTCAAATAAAAATGAGCGCAGCACAAACACTGCGGCAATGACCGGAAACAAACCGGCGGTCCAGTCCATCCACCAGGGTTGGCGCAGCAATTCATCGCGTGCTTTCAAAAAAGAACTGTCGTCTTCTTTGGCTGTGATGCCCTGGTTTTTCAATTCAACCAGTCGGTTGGCCTGTTGTGTGTCGAGTTGCAGCACCGCGGCGCGACGGCGCGGCAGGAAAAACAATTGCTCGGCCAGCCAATAGATACCGCTGACGGCGGTGGCTAGAAACAACAGCAAGGCGAACGAGCCTTCTATATTACCGCTGTACCAGGCGGCGGCGTAACCGACAAAGCCGGTCAGGATGATGGCGGTGATAACGGCAATCAATCTTCCACCTGCAATATCGCCAAAAAGGCTTCCTGGGGTACTTCTACCGATCCGATTTGTTTCATGCGTTTTTTACCTGCTTTTTGTTTCTCTAGAAGTTTGCGTTTGCGGCTGATGTCGCCGCCATAGCATTTTGCCAGCACGTTTTTACGCAAGGCCTTGATGGATTCGCGCGCAATGATATTGGCGCCGATAGCGGCCTGAATGGCCACATCGAACATTTGGCGGCTGATGATTTCGCGCATTTTCGCGACCACCGCGCGACCCCGGTATTGCGACTGGCTGCGGTGGACGATGATGGATAGCGCGTCGACCCGCTCGCCGTTGAGCAAAATATCCACTTTGACAACATCGGCAGAGCGGTATTCTTTGAACTCATAGTCCATGGATGCATAACCGCGGCTCACACTTTTGAGCTTGTCGAAGAAATCGAGCACGATTTCACCCAGCGGCATTTCATAAGTCAGCATGACCTGGCGACCATGGTAAGCCATGTTCAATTGCACGCCGCGCTTTTGATTGGCCAACGTCATCACTGCACCGACGTAATCCTGCGGCATGTACAAATGCACGGTCACGATGGGCTCGCGGATTTCTTCCATCTTGCTGGCTTCAGGCATTTTGGACGGGTTTTCCACCATGATGATTTCGCCGTCAGCACGCAACACCTGGTAGACCACGCTGGGTGCGGTGGTGATCAGATCCTGATCGAACTCGCGCTCCAAACGCTCTTGCACGATTTCCATGTGCAGCAAGCCCAGAAAGCCGCAGCGAAAACCAAAACCCAGCGCTTGCGACACCTCGGGTTCGTAGCGTAGGGAAGAATCATTGAGCTTTAGTTTTTCCAGCGCGTCGCGCAAAGCGTCGTACTGGTTGGCCTCGGTCGGGTACAAACCGGCGAACACTTGGGGTTGAATTTCCTTAAAGCCCGGCAAAGCTTCGGTGGCAGTGGCCGCAGCGCCGCCGGTTCCAGGTTTGATCAAGGTGACCGTGTCGCCTACTTTGGCCGCTTGCAATTCTTTGATGCCGGCGATGATGTAACCCACTTCACCGGCTTCCAGCGATTCGCGCGGCTCGTTGGCCGGGGTGAACACGCCCAGGTTGTCGGCGTTGTAAGTGGCGCCTGAGGCCATCATTTTGATGCGCTCGCCTTTTGCCAATCGGCCGTCGACCACACGCACCAGCATGACCACACCAACATAGGTATCAAACCAGCTGTCAACAATCATGGCGCGCAAAGCCGCATCCGGGTTGCCGCGCGGCGGCGGGATTTTGACAATGATGGCTTCTAGGATTTCTTCCACGCCCATGCCAGTCTTGGCTGAACAAGGAATGGCTTCACTGGCATCTATGCCGATGACATCTTCTATCTCTGTTTTGGCGTTGTCCGGATCAGCCGAAGCCAGATCCATTTTGTTGAGCACCGGCACGACCTCAACACCGAGGTCGAGCGCGGTGTAGCAATTGGCAACCGTCTGAGCTTCTACGCCTTGACTGGCATCAACCACCAGCAAAGCGCCTTCACAGGCTGATAAGGAACGGCTTACCTCGTAGGAAAAATCGACATGCCCGGGGGTATCGATCAAATTGAGGTTGTAAATCTGTCCGTCTTTGGCTTTGTAGCGCAGTGCAGCGGTCTGCGCCTTGATGGTTATCCCACGCTCTTTTTCAATATCCATCGAGTCCAATACTTGGGCTTCCATCTCCCGGTCGCTCAAACCGCCGCAACGCTGAATGATGCGGTCAGCCAGCGTGGATTTGCCGTGATCGATGTGAGCGATGATAGAAAAATTTCTGATGTGGTTCATCAATGCAAGCGTTTAAGTGTTTGAATTTACAAAGGAGAAAGGCATAAAAAAGGGCGCGTCAGGTGATGACGCGCCCGGAACCAACAATCTATGGCAACTGCGATAGTTGGAACTTCATTGTAGGCAGAAAGCCCGAAGCTGATAGCTTCTGAAGGTCTTTCGCCAGCCAATGCCAATCCCAGAATGTCAAAGTTATACACAGTTTATAAACATTTCAATTTGCAATTGTTTAGGATAACTTGTGGGTGAACTGTGGATCGCTATGTACAACCTTGTTTTCATCCCGCATAGCGGCTAAATCTGTCTTTCTTATATTGGTTTTCATGATTTTGAGATCTTACTTAGATTAATTCAAGTTGATCAAACTGTTTTTGTTAGTTTGCACTCACATTTAAAATATTTTTTAACAGCGTTGGAAGAACCCGTCATTTATTAAAACAACGGGTTTACCCGCGGCGGTGACGCTTCAACGCGGTCGGATGACAGTGTATTGCGACCATTCACCTCGGCGCAGCAACACACTGACTGATTTGCTTTTGTCCAGCTTACCGACAACTTGGGCAAAAGCCTTGGTGTCTGACACTTCGGTGTTAGCGACCTGCGTGATCACATCGCCTTCGCGAATGCCTGCGCGCAAAGCCGGTTCAGCCACGACATCAACCCGCACACCACCTTTTAATTTCAACTCTTTTTTCTGCGCATCGGTCAAGTCGCTGACGGTCAAACCCAGCAATTGAACAGCCGCTTTTGGCTCGGCTTTTTTCTCAGGTGCTGACCCGGCCTTGGCCGTGGGTTTATCGGCTTCAAATTCACCGACGGTGATAGAAATGTCCTTGGTAACGCCACGACGCAACAAGGAAAGGTTACTTTGTGTACCGGGCTTGGTACCCCCGACGGTGCGCGGCAGGTCAGAAGATTTTTCAATCGTCTTGCCGTCAAACTTCAAAATGATGTCACCGGCTTCAATGCCTGCTTTTTCTGCAGGGGAACCCGGCTCGACACTGCTGACAAAAGCACCTTGTGGTTTGGCCATGCCTAGTGATTCGGCGACTTCTTTGCTGACTTCACCGATACCGACGCCCAGACGACCGCGCTGAACCCGTCCGTTGGCGCGCAACTGGTTGCTGACATTGGCAGCTTCATCAATGGGAATTGCGAAGGAAATGCCCATGAAGCCGCCGGAGCGTGAATAAATCTGGCTGTTGATGCCTATCACTTCACCGCGCATATTGATCAGCGGGCCGCCGGAGTTGCCGGGGTTGATGGCCACATCGGTTTGAATAAAAGGCAGGTAGTCGCCGGTATCCCGACCCTTGGCGCTGACGATGCCGGCAGTGACGGTGTTTTCCAGACCGAAGGGTGAGCCTATGGCCATCACCCATTCGCCGACTTTGAGCCGGTTGGGGTCGCCCAATTTCACCGGCTGCAATCCGCTGGCTTCGATTTTGACCACAGCGACATCGGTGCGTCTGTCGGCGCCGATGATACGGGCCACGAACTCGCGCTTGTCGGTCAAAGTCACGATGACTTGCTCGGCACCGTCCACCACGTGCGCATTGGTCATGATGATGCCATCTGCCGTCAGGATAAAGCCTGAGCCCACACCGCGCGGTTGGTCTTCCGGTTGTTGCTGCGGCCGGTTAGGACGTTGCTGCCTCGGTGCACCGGGCGGGGGCATGCCGAAGAAGCGCCGGAACAATTCCTGCATTTCTTCATCCTGTGGGTCTGCAGGTTGGGCGTTCGACTGAGGCACGGACTTATCAACGGTACGTATATTAACCACGGACGGGCCGACCATTTCAACCAGGTCGGTGAAATCCGGCAGCGTGCGGGTTTGCGCCTGGGCCTGTCCCAGAGAAACTGTTGCGGGCAAAAGCCAGCCTGCCAAGCTGAACACACTAGCCAGCATGATAGAAAAAACATGTTTACGTGCATTGAAATGAATCAACATTTTTGATTTCTCCCAGAAGGTGTTAATACGGTTGTAACGACAATCACCCGGTAAAGGCCAACATAACCAAAGATTCCTTGAGCCGGCAAGGTCTTTGTGCCGGCTCAAATGCGCTTGAAAACCAGCGTTCCGTTGGTACCGCCGAAGCCGAAATTGTTTTTCATGGCCACGTCGATACGCATGTCACGTGCCTCGTTGGGGCAATAGTCCAGGTCGCATTCGGGATCGGGGTTGTGCAGATTGATGGTTGGCGGCGCTTTTTGATCATGCAAAGCCAATACCGTGAAAACACTTTCAATGCCACCGGCTCCACCCAGCAAATGGCCGGTCATGGATTTGGTGGAACTGACCACCAGGTCATGTGCGTGCGAACCGAAAGCCGCCTTGATGGCGTGCGTTTCGTTGATGTCGCCCAGCGGGGTTGAGGTGCCATGCGCATTCAAATATTGCACTTGATCTGGGGCCATACCGGCATTTTTCAAGGCAGCCTGCATGGAGCGGCGCGGGCCGTCCATATTCGGGGCGGTCATGTGACCGGCGTCGGCGCTGCGACCATAGCCAACCAATTCAGCATAAATGCGCGCGCCGCGCGACTTGGCGTATTCGTACTCTTCCAGCACCATGACACCGGCGCCTTCGCCCAGCACAAAACCGTCGCGGTCTTTGTCCCAGGGACGGGATGCGGTTTTCGGGTCGTCGTTGCGGGTGGACAAGGCGCGCATGGCGGCAAAACCGCCGAGTCCCAGTGGTGAAACCGTGGCTTCTGAGCCGCCTGCGACCATGACATCGGCGTCCCCGTATTCAATGATGCGCCCGGCTTCTCCAATGCTGTGCAAGCCGGTGCTGCAAGCGGTGGCAATGGCCAGATTCGGGCCTTTGAAACCGCAGCGCATAGAGACATGACCAGAGATCATGTTGATGATGCTGGCCGGCACAAAGAAAGGTGAAATGCGGCGCGGACCGCGCGCCATCAACTCGTCGCGCATGTTTTCGATCAAGGGCAGACCGCCAATGCCCGAGCCAATCAAGCAGCCGATGCGGTAAGACAGTTCTTGATCCAGCTTATCGCCGGTCGGCAAACCTGCATCCGCCACGGCTTGTAACCCGGCGGCCACACCTAAGTGTATGAAGCGGTCCATGGTGCGCGCTTCCTTGGGCGAGATGTACTCGTCGAGGTTGAAGTTTTTGACCTCACCGGCGAAATGGCAGGCAAAGGCAGACGCATCAAACAAAGTGATTGCATCTATACCGGATTGACCGGCCAGAATCTGCTTCCAGGACGCCTGAGCAGTGTTTCCCACGGGAGACACACAGCCCAGTCCGGTCACGACAACGCGACGACGACTCATGCGAAACCTCGAAACTCAGGCTTTTTTGTGATTCAAAGCGTAATCAATGGCGTTTTGCACGGTGGTGATTTTTTCAGCGTCTTCATCAGGGATTTCGATACCGAACTCATCCTCCAGCGCCATCACCAGTTCTACGGTGTCCAACGAGTCGGCACCCAGATCAGCCACAAAAGCTTTTTCAGATGTGACTTGGGACTCTTCCACGCCAAGTTGTTCGGCAATGATTTTTTTGACTCGTGATTCAATATCGCTCATGGTTCCCTCAAAGGGTTGTGGTTAGAAGTCCGCGATTTTAGCCGCGCGGACGATACGGCTTGATTCTGGCTTATACCGAGGCTTTAGGCCATGTACATGCCGCCGTTCACATGCAGTTCCTGACCGGTGATGTAAGCGGCTTGCGCACCGGCTAAAAAAGCCACCGCGTGTGCCACATCATCAGGCTGCCCGAGGTGTCCCAGGGGAATTTGACCCAATAATGCTTTTTGCTGTTCTTCGGGCAAACCGGCCGTCATGTCAGTATTGATGAAACCGGGAGCCACGCAATTGACCGTGATACCGCGGCTGCCCAATTCCCGCGCCAGTGCCCGGGTCATGCCGGCCACACCGGCCTTGGCGGCAGCGTAATTGGCCTGTCCCGGGTTGCCGGAGGCTCCCACCACGCTGGTGATGTTGATGATGCGGCCATAGCGCTGCTTCATCATGGGACGCATGACGGCGCGGCTGAGACGAAACACAGCTTTCAAATTGGTGTCAATGACCTCGTCCCAGTCACTGTCTTTCATGCGCATGGCCAGGGTATCGCGGGTAATGCCTGCGTTGTTGACCAGTACGTGTAAGCCGCCGGTTTGTTGCACCAGGTTGTCCACCACGGCTTGGAGTTGATCTGCATCATTGACTTGCAACACCAAGCCATGACAACCGGGGAATTCGACCAAAGCTTGACTGATGCGGGCCGCGCCCTCGTCGCCGGTAGCAGTGCCGTACACATGAAAACCCTGCTTGGCCAATTGGAACGCAATGGCCGCGCCTATGCCGCGTGAGGCGCCGGTGACCAAAGCGGTCTGGTGTGTATGGTTGTTCTGAGTCATGTTCAGGCAGTTAAAAAAGCACGGGTTTCAGCCAGCGTGGCCGGGTCGTACAAGGCCTGTGGCCGTAATTCAGGACAAATCCGCTTAACCATGCCGGTCAAAACCTTGCCGGGTCCGCATTCAACCACGTGGCTGACGCCAAGCTGCTGCATGCGCTGCATGCTCTCTACCCAGCGCACCGGGCCGAAAGCCTGGCGATATAAGGCATCGCAAATGCGGGCCGGGTCATTTTCCTGCGCCACATCAATGTTGTTGATGACTGGTATTTGCGGCGCTTGCATAACGATGCTGTTCAAGTGAAGACGCAATCGTTCAGCCGCCGGTTTCATCAATGCGCAATGAAAAGGCGCAGACACCGGCAGCGGCAGAGTGCGCTTTGCACCTGCAGCCTTGAGCAATTCACAGGCTTTGTCGACCGCCGCTTTGCTGCCGGAGATAACCGTTTGACCCGGGTCGTTGAAATTGGCGGCCTGCACCACTTCGCCGCTACCGGCTGCAAAACCGGCCTGAGCTTGCTGACAAATCTCAACCACTTTGGCTGCTTCCAGGCCAAGGATTGCGGCCATGGCACCTGCGCCTACGGCCACCGCTTCCTGCATGGCTTGCGCGCGCAAGCGCACCAGCGGCACGGCCTGGGTCAAACTGAGCACTCCGCTGGCCACCAAAGCTGAATACTCACCCAGCGAATGACCGGCCATATAGGCGGGCGGTTTACCGCCCTCTGCCAACCACACGCGGTAAGCCGCAATGGCAGCCACCAGCATCACCGGCTGGGTGTTGGTGGTGAGCGCCAGTTCTTCCTTGGGGCCTTGATGGATTAATTCAGCCAAGTCCTGGCCCAAGGCATCGCTGGCTTCCTGCAAAGTAGCCAGCACCACCGGGTGGTCATTCCAGGCGTCCAGCATGCCAACTGACTGAGAGCCTTGGCCGGGAAATACAAATGCGAATGTCGTCATAAATCAATAACGGAAAAGTACCGAGCCCCAGGCAAAACCGCCGCCCACGCCTTCCAGCATGACGAGTTGTCCGGGTTGCAATTTACCGGCCCGCACGCCTGCGTCCAGCGCCAAAGGAATAGAGGCCGCCGAGGTATTGCCGTGATCGGCCACCGTGAGCAAGACCTTGTCCATGGAAAGTTTCATTTTTCTGGCCGTGCTTTGGATGATGCGTATATTTGCCTGGTGCGGCACCAGCCAGTCCAGATCACTGTCTTGCAAACCGGCTTTGGCCAACACCGTGCGCGCTGTTTCCTCCAGCACGCCGACCGCCAATTTGAATACGCCCTGGCCGTCCATTTTCAGCACAGGATCGCCCAGAATCTGCCCGCCCTGCACGTGGCCGGGTACGCACAAGAGTCCGACATGTTTACCGTCAGCGTGTATATCGGTGGCAAGTATGCCGGGGGTGTCAGAAGCCTCAAGCACCACGGCACCGGCGCCGTCGCCGAACAGCACGCAGGTAGTGCGATCGTTGAAATCGAGCAAACGGGAGAACACCTCGGCACCCACGACCAGGGCCCGCTTGGCGTTTCCGGCCCGGATCATGGCGTCAGCCACACTCAAGGCATATATAAAACCGGCACACACCGCTTGCACATCAAACGCCGGCGCACCGGCGATGCCGCCGGCTTCGGCGCTGAGTTGCGCCAGTTTGTGTTGCAAGATGCAGGCGGTAGAGGGAAAGACCATGTCAGGCGTGGAAGTCGCCACTATGACCAGATCGATATCCTGCGGACCGAGTTGGGCCGCCGACAGCGCCTGTTTGCAAGCTTCAAAGGCCAGATCGCTGCTATTGACACCGGCAGCCACGAAATGGCGGGCACGGATACCTGTGCGTTCGACGATCCAATCATCCGAGGACTCTACGCCTTTGGCAGCAAGCTCGGCCACCAGGTCGGCGTTGCTGAGTCGACGCGGCGGCAGGTAACTACCGGTGCCGGTTATGCGGGAAAACAGGCTCATTCGGGTTCAGACAGGGTTGGAAGCGATGGCCCGGAAGCCGTCAATAACGGGGCTGCGTGGGCCAGTTGAGACCTCAGGCGCGCTAGCAAGTCATGGTCTGCCGCATCATACGCGCGCTGCAAGGCCGTCACGAAGGCCAACACATCAGCAGAACCATGGCTTTTGAACACCAGTCCGCGCAATCCCAGCAAAGCCGCGCCGTTATGACGCCTGTGGTCAACTAATTTTTTAAAACCGGATAATGCAGGATAAGCAATGATGCCGGCAATTGAGGTGAATATATTGCGCGAAAAGCTCTTTTTAAGGAAATAACTGACCATCGCGGCCAGGCCTTCGCTGGCCTTGAGCGCCACATTTCCGACAAAGCCATCGCACACCACAATATCCGTCGTGCCTTTGAAAATGTCATTGCCTTCGACATTACCGTAAAAATTCAAATCCCCGGAGTTAGCAGCAGTTCGCAACAGTTCACCCGTTTTTTTGATATTTTCATTGCCTTTTATCGCTTCTTCGCCAATGTTTAGCAAGCCGACCGAGGGTTTATCTATACCACTCAGCACCGACACCAGCGCTGAACCCATCAAAGCAAACTGCAATAAATGCTCAGGCGATGAGTCAACGTTGGCGCCCAGATCAAGCATGGTCGTGGCGCCGCCTTTGGCATTGGGCATTTGCCCGGCGATAGCCGGCCTGTCTATTCCATCAAGCGTTTTCAACACATAACGTGCGATAGCCATCAATGCACCGGTGTTACCGGCAGATACGGCGGCTTGGGCATGACCGTCGCGCACTTGCTCAATCGCCACCCGCATGGAAGAGTCTTTTTTACGCCTGAGCGCCACTTCAATGGCGTCTTCCATGGTCACCACTTCAGAAGCGGCGACCAAGCGTGCACGGGGATGGGAAAAAGAGGCCAGGGCTTCAGGCAAGCCCACCAGCAACAAACTGGCATGAGGGTGTTTGTCCAAAAACTGGCGGCAAGCCGGCAGAATCACGCTCGGCCCGTGGTCACCCCCCATACAGTCGACAGAGAGTGTTACCACAACAGTAGTGACCGGGACGGTTTCAAGAAGAGCAAGCCATCAAGCAAAAGGCCCGCGCCAGACTAGCTGCGACGGGCCCCGGTGCAGGATGAGAATCAGGCTTCAGACTTGGTTTTCAGCACCTTGCGGCCACGGTAAAAACCGGTCGGGCTGATATGGTGACGCAAATGCACTTCACCGGTGGTCGGCTCGACGGCCAAGCCGGGTACGTTCAACGCATTGTGTGAACGGTGCATGCCCCGTTTAGAGGGGGATTTTTTATTTTGCTGGACAGCCATGACAGGCTCCTGAATATCGGTGGTTCAAACGGATAGCCATGCCGGGGGCACAAGTACATCCGGGGGCAGAGAATCAATGATTATAACGGTAAGTCGGGTTTTCAAGATTTTTGTGTTTTCAACCCTGCCAGCGCGGCAAACGGATGCGGCAAATCATCGATAAGCGCCATACTGGCCGGTGGCTGGCAATCGGCATGGCTGATGATCAGCGGCATGGCCAGCAGCAGTTCATCTTCCAGCAGTTCAAAAGCATTGAATTCGCCGGACATCGCCAGCAAATCCTCTTCGCAGTCATCGTCTTCGGCCAAGGCGGTGGCCTCGTCGGCGACAAAGCGGAAACGGCGATCGACTTGCACTGCTACCGGCATAGCATCCAAACAACGCTGACAGGTTTGCGGCAGCGACAGCGTGGCCTGCAAATGCATCCAGTGCTGCAAACGAGCACCCTCGCCCCGGATTTGACCGTCAAGCGACCAATCGCATGCCGGGATGGTTGATACCGCTGCCGTGTCCGTACACACCTCAAGCACCCGGGACAAGTCTGTCAAAGGCGTTTGTAGGCGGATGCCGCCAGCCAGCTCGATAAATCGCTGGGTATCGAGCGACCGGGCATTCCATTCGTTTGATGTCATGGCGTGCAGTGTAAGAGAATGGGGTGCATGTCCTCTGAACCATTTAAGCGCCTGCTGGTATTAGGCTCGACCTCCCTGTACCGGCGCGAACTGCTCCAACGCCTGCGCTTGCCTTTCGAAGTCGTCAGCCCGCAGGTGGACGAAACCCCTTTAGACGGCGAAGCCCCGCAAGCGCTGGCCGAGCGTCTTGCGCTGGCCAAAGCGAATGCGGTGGCGCTTTTGCATCCCCGGGCAGTGGTCATCGGCTCGGATCAGGTGGCCGATCTGGACGGCGAACCGCTGGGCAAGCCTGGCAACCACGCCAACGCCGTGCGCCAGTTGCAACGCATGCGCGGTCGCACCGTGGTGTTTCAAACAGCGGTGGCAGTGGTCTGCCATGAATCAGGTTTTGCCGGACAAGCCTTGGCACAGGTCAAGGTTGGCTTTCGCCAGCTCAGCGACCGGGCGATTGAAGATTATTTGCAGGCGGAAAAACCGTATGACTGCGCGGGCAGCGCCAAAAGCGAAGGACTGGGCATTGCCTTGCTGGAAGTCATTGACAACCAGGACCCGACGGCGCTGGTCGGCCTTCCGCTGATCCACACTTGCCGACTGTTGCGCGCCGCAGGCCTGGCTTTGCTGGACTGAACATGACTTCGTCAACCACCGCTAAAGGTCGGCTGTTTCTGGTACCGGCACCGCTGGATTTCATGTGCCAGACGCAAGCCCCGCTGAACCAGGTCATGCCCGAGGGCACGTTGCGCATCGCCTCGCAACTCGACCATTGGGTTTGTGAGAACGCCAAGTCCACCCGCGCTTTGCTCAAACGCATGGGCGAGGTTCTTCCGCTCAAATCGGTATTGCAGGATCAACATATTGCAGAATTGCCGCGCCTGGTTCACAAGAAAGGTGACCACGCAGCTGGCATAGACACCGGCGCGCTGCTGGCACCTGCTTTGCAAGGGCACGATATGGGCTTGGTCAGCGAAGCCGGTATGCCTGCGGTGGCTGATCCGGGCTCATCGCTGGTGCGCGCCGCCCATGATGCAGGCATAGAAGTGATACCTTTGGTCGGCCCGTGTTCGCTGCTGCTGGCGCTGGCAGCCAGTGGCCTGAATGGTCAGCAATTCGCCTTTACCGGTTATTTGCCGCAAGATTCAGTTCTTCGTACACAGCGCATTCAAGCGCTAGAAAAGCGCGCTTTGACTTCGGGTGAAACTCAAATCTTCATAGAAACGCCGTACCGCAACGAAGCATTGCTTGCAGCTTTGCTGCATGGCTTGCAGACCAGCACACGGCTTTGCCTGTGTAGCAATTTGAGTCTGGTCGACATGCAGGTGCAAAGCCTGCGGGTGGCTGACTGGAAGAAAAAAGGGCTGGTACCGGACAAGCACAGTCCGGTGGTGTTTGCATTCGGGCCTTGAGTCAAGGCCTGCTATTTGACAGGGTCAAGTGCAGCGAAAAATCAACGCAAATGCGGCACCAAATGAAGCGATGCTTTCACCATGGCCTCGCCCATGGCGGCACCAAAACGCTTGGCCAGTCGCTCAGCCACATTGTCTTGGCGGCTGTAATCCACAATGTCTTCGGCTTTGACCACGTCCCTGGCAACACTGTCTAAGGTACCGTAACCGTCAGCCAACCCTATTTCTATGGCTTGCTGACCGCTCCAGAACAATCCGCTGAAGGTCTCGGGCATTTCTTTCAACCGGTCGCCACGGCCTTCACGCACCACGTCGATGAATTGCTGGTGAATCTGATTCAGTAATTGCTGAGCATGGTTTTTTTGCAGCTTGGTCGGGATGCTGAACGGATCCAGAAATCCCTTGTTTTCACCGGCGGTCATCAGGCGGCGTTCGACACCGAGCTTGTCCATCAAGCCGGTGAAACCGAAGCCGTCCATCAACACGCCAATACTGCCGACGATGCTAGCTTTATTGACAAAGATTTTGTCAGCGCCTGCTGCGATGTAATAAGCCGCAGACGCGCAAGTTTCCTCAACCACCGCATACACAGGTTTTTGATGCAGAGCTTTCAGGCGTTTGATTTCGTCGTTGATCATGCCGGCCTGCACCGGGCTGCCGCCGGGTGAATTGATCAGTAGCACCACCGCTTGCGCGCCGTCGTCTTCAAAGGCCTGGCGCATGGAATCGATGATCCATTCGGCATTGGCATTGGCATCTGCGTCTATCTCACCCTTGATGACTATCAGCGCGGTATGCGGTGTGGTGGTGGAATTGTTAGTGGCATTTTTGCCGTGGTGAAACGAAAACCAGAGGCCGCCCACAACCAGCAGTGTCCAGAACAAGCGAAAACCTATGCGCCAGCGCCGCGCCGCGCGTTGCTCGTTCAACTGAGCCATCACCAAACGCTCCAAGGTTTCGCGCTCCCAGGTCAATGATTTATCCGGACTTGGCGCAGCCGCAGCGGCGGCGTGCTGGGAAGCCGTTGTCGCTGCAGCAGGCTCAGCTGAAGTACCTTGGCCCGGCGAATTGTCAGAGGCAGGCTTATTGATATCGTCTTGCATTTTCAGAATTCCAAAGGCTTCAAGTTGTAAGCAGTATGCCAGTGCACCACCCCGTTGCTTTCGCTGAGGGTAATTTTCACCAAACCGCCCCGGCACGGGCCGCCGACACATTCGCCGGTATCCGGTGCATAAGTCGCACCGTGGGTGGCGCACAGCAACCAGCGCCCCTCGGTGTCAAAAAAACGGTCGGGCTGGAAATCCATTTCCATGGCCACATGGGTGCAGCGGTTCAAATAAGCTTGCACCTGACCTTCAAACCGCACGGCGAATGCGCGGCAGGTCTGCCCTGCATACACCACATCAAATGGCACAGCCAAGCCGCTGTCAGCCAGGTCGGCGCTGTTGCACACAGGAATCAATTCCTCAGCCATGTCCGATCAACCAGTCTTGCAATTCGCTGACGTTGTGCGCCACCGCCAACGGCTTCCAGCGGCCGAAGTCCGAGGTGCCGTGGGCGCCGTAGCTGACCGCCACACTGGCGCAACCGGCGTTGTGCGCCATTTCCAAATCGTGGGTGGTGTCGCCGATCATCAAGGTGCGTTCCGGCGGAACGCCGAATTCAGCCATCAATTCATGCAACATGCGCGGATTCGGTTTGCCGGCGGTTTCATCGGCCGTGCGCGAGCCGTCAAACATGCCGCGTATTTCAACCTGTAGCAACGCATCGTCCAGACCTTTGCGGCTTTTGCCAGTGGCCACGGTCAAGGTGTGTTGACGCTCACGCAAAGCCTGCAGCATAGGAAGAACGCCTTCAAACAACGACAGGTCTTCATGGTGTTTGGCGTAATAGTGCCGGTAGCGCTCGCCCAGCATCGGGTATTTCTCTTTGGGTACATCGGGCGCGGCATGCGCCAACGCTGGCATCAACGCCATGCCGATCACATACGCAGCTTGTTCATCCGTGGGCTTTTGCCCGCCGACATCAACCACCGCTGACTGTATGCAGCGGACAATGATTCGGGTCGAGTCGTAGAGTGTGCCGTCCCAATCGAAAGCAATCAGATCAAACCGGCGCGAGCGGAGGGGGTTGGACATGGTCTATGAAATTTTGTAATTCTTCAGGTAACACGGCCTCAACGGTTTCGCTGCGGCCAGTTTGCGGATGCACGAACTGTAACCGCCAGGCATGTAAAAACATGCGCTTCATACCCTGCGCTGCCAGCCGTTTGTTCAATTCGAAGTCGCCGTATTTGTCGTCCCCGACGATGGGATAGCCCTGGCTGGCCAAATGCACCCGGATTTGGTGGGTGCGTCCGGTTTTGATGGTGACTTCCAGCAAACTGTAGTCGCCCACCAGACGAGACACTCGAACCAGCGTGATGGCGCGCTGGGCGTTGGCGTCGTCTTTGGCGGCAATGCGCACCCGGCGTTCGCCTTCGCCCACACCATTGGGAATCAAATAGCGTTGCAGCGGCAGGTCAATGACTTTTTTATTGGACGGCCATTGGCCTTTGACCAACGCCAAATAGGTTTTGCCGGTTTCGCGGTCGCGGAACTGGTCTTGCAAACGTGTGAGCGCGCTGCGTTTTTTGGCCACCAGCAACACGCCTGAGGTGTCGCGGTCCAGTCTGTGCACCAACTCCAGCATGCGCGCACCGGGTCTGGCCTGGCGCAATTGCTCGATCACGCCAAAGCTGACACCGCTGCCGCCGTGCACCGCCACGCCCGCAGGCTTGTCGATGGCCATCATTTGCTCGTCTTCCATCAAAACCGGGAATTCACGCCCGGGCGCGACCGGCGCATTGACATTCACAGTGGCGACCCGCACCGGCGGCAGGCGGACCACATCGCCGGTTTGCACCCGGGTGTCGGCATTGACCCGGCCCTTGTTGATGCGCACTTCGCCGGTGCGGATGATGCGGTAGACATGGGTTTTGGGTACGCCTTTGAGATGGCGCAATAGGAAATTATCTAAGCGCTGACCGGCTGATTCCTCGTCGACCAGCATGGTCTTGGCTGCCGCCGCCGCTGGCGCCTCAGGTGTGTCTATAATGTGCTTCACCAGTGTCCGGTTCTAAGTGCTTGATTTGAATAAGAGATTAGAGCACGTCCCACCTGCACTGAGAGGTCGATGCCCGATGTGACCGCCGCAAGCCCTGCCGCCAATCTGCGGTCTGCCCTGCGGCCACACAAGCCTATGCCTAGGAAAAAAGCTGAAACGGAATACCCCATTGCAGGTTTGTTGTGAACCTGCAAGGACCAAAGTGAGATTGTCGATACATATGAACCTGATCTGGGTGCTTATTAAAATGTGCTTCTCCTGGCTTTTGCCGGTTGAAAAGCTGCGCATTTCCCGCACTTTTGTTCGTGGTTTTTCAATGAACCCCATGGCTGTAAGTGCCATGCCAGTTCGCCTTCAACTCGCCCGCATCCACCCGCCACCTGCCCGACGTCGCCGCTAAAGCGGTGAGTCCGGCGCATGACTGCGCGGTATTCCCTTTTCTTTTTCCTGCATCAGCTGACGGCATCGTTGGGTCCACCGAGGCCCTGTGTTGTAACGCTATGAAAAGGAACGCATCATGAAACGGATGCTTATCAACGCCACGCAAGCTGAAGAGCGCCGCCTGGCCATCGTCGACGGACAAAAACTGCTCGACTACGAAATCGAAATCGAAGGGCGCGAACAGCGCAAAGGTAATATTTACAAGGCCGTCGTCACTCGGGTCGAGCCCTCACTGGAAGCCTGTTTTGTCGATTACGGCGAAGAACGCCACGGTTTTCTGCCGTTCAAGGAAATCTCCAAACAGTATTTCTCCAACAATGTGTCCGCTTCCCAGGCGCGCATCCAAGATGTGATCCGCGAAGGCCAGGAACTGCTGATTCAAGTGGAAAAAGAAGAGCGCGGCAACAAAGGCGCCGCGCTGACCACCTTTGTTTCACTGGCTGGACGCTACGTGGTGCTGATGCCTAACAACCCGCGTGGCGGCGGTGTCAGCCGTCGCATCGAAGGCGACGACCGGGCCGAACTCAAAGAGGCCATGGACCAGTTGGAATACCCCAACGGCATGTCCATCATTGCGCGCACCGCCGGTATCGGCCGCAGCGCGCCCGAGTTGCAATGGGACTTGAACTATCTGCTCAAACTGTGGACCGCGATTGACGGCGCAGCCAAGGGCGGCAAGGGCGCGTTCCTTATTTACCAAGAATCGAGTTTGGTTATTCGCGCCATCCGCGACTATTTCAACAATGACATCGGCGACATCCTGATCGACACCGACGACATTTACGACCAGGCGCAGCAGTTCATGGCGCACGTCATGCCCGAACATGCCGCGCGTGTGAAACGCTACCGCGATGACACGCCGCTGTTTAGCCGGTTTCAAATTGAGCATCAGATCGAATCCGCGTATGCCCGCACCGTGACGCTGCCCTCGGGCGGCGCCATCGTGATTGACCACACCGAAGCGCTGGTGTCGGTGGACGTGAACTCGGCGCGCGCCATCAAAGGCGGCGACATCGAAGAAACCGCCACCCGCACCAACTTGGAAGCTGCCGACGAAGTGGCGCGACAAATGCGTTTGCGTGATTTGGGCGGCCTGATCGTCATCGACTTCATCGACATGGATGAATCGAAAAATCGCCGTGAAGTGGAAAACCGCTTGCGCGACGCGCTGCGCCAAGACCGAGCGCGTGTGCAGTTCGGCACCATCAGCAAATTCGGTTTGATGGAAATGAGCCGCCAGCGTTTGCGCCCGGCGCTCTCAGAAGGTGCATCGATTCCTTGCCCGCGTTGCGGTGGCTCCGGCCATGTGCGCGACACCGAAAGCTCGGCGCTGCAAATTTTGCGAATCATCCAAGAAGAGTCGATGAAAGAAAACACCGCCGCCGTGCACGCGCAAGTGCCGGTGGAAGTTGCTTCTTTTCTGTTGAATGAAAAGCGTCCGGAAATCGCCAAGATCGAGTTAAAGCAACGCACCCATGTGCTGCTGATCCCGAACAAAGGCTTGGAGACACCGAACTACAAACTCGAGCGTCTCAAGCACGACGACCCGCGTTTAGACAGCGTTCAGGCCAGCTACAAAATGGCCGAAGAAATCGAAGACCCGACGGCGGTTACCCGTCGCTCGCAAGAGCCGACCAACCGTCAGACACCCGTCATCAAAGGTGTGTTGCCGGATATGCCGGCACCGGCGGCTGAAGCCCGACCTGCCCGCACAGTTGACACCCGCAGCACCGCTACAGCGTCACCCGCAACCGGTGCAACAGCGCCGGCTGAAAAAGGCTTTTTCGGCTGGCTCAAAGACTTGTTCGGCGGCGACAACAAGCCTGCCATACCAGCAACAGACAAGAGCGGTACCAGCGCCAAACCCGGCGAACGCAGCGACGGCCGCACCGGTGGTCGCAGCGGATCCGACGGACGTCGCGGTGGACGCCGCGGAGAAGGTCGTGCTGAACGTGGCGAAGGCCGCGGTGAACGCACCGAACGGCCTGAGCGTGCAGAGCGCGGTGACAAACCGGATGCCCGTGGCGGCGAACGTCCTGAAGGCCGTGGTGGTCGCGGCGGTCGTGGCGACAGACAGGAAAGGCCGCGCCAGGAACCGCGTCTGGATGAAACAGTCGTGGCAGAAACACAAAACCCGTCAACTGACAACGTTGACAGCAACGCAGGCGAGCGTCCTGCCCGTCAGACACGTGAACGCGGCGAAGGCAGACGCGGTCGCGGTCGCCGCGGTGAACGCGCACCCGCAGGTTCGCCTGATAACACCACGCCAACCGAAGACGCACAGACAACGCAGAGTCCAACCCATGTTGAGCCACAAACCGCAGACACTGCGGGCGCTGAACATAGCGTGACCACATCCGCTCAGGAGCAAACCCATGAGCGCCGCGAACGTCGCGGCCGCGAGCGCCCGGGGCGCGAACGTCAAGCACGTTCCAACCAAGGGGGTGAAGCACCTGCTACGCCTCAACCGCTTGAACAACAAGCGCATGAGTCAACGTCCTCCTCGGCTCAGCCAACACCCGCCGCAGCACCCGCTTCGGCAACGCCGGCCTCGGTGATCATCATGCCCAAAGTCGTGTCCTACGATTTGCCGCTGGCGCAACTGCACGATGTGGCGCAATCCTCAGGCTTGCAATGGGTCAATTCCAACCCGGAGCGTGTGGCGCAAATCCAAGCGGCGATTGCCGCCGAACCGCGCTCGTTGCATACACCGCGCGAGCGCGCTGCGCCTGTGGTGCTGGACGAAGGTCCGTTGATACTGGTGGAAACCAAACGCGATCTGGGGCAGTTACACATGCCGTTTGAAGATCAGTAATTAACCAGACCCTGTCTGCCAAAGGGCAAGCTAAACGCTTGCCCTTTTTTTATGTATTCAGACCTTGGCTGACAGCTTCCAGCAAGCCAAAGCCTGAGCGGTATCGCCCTTGTTTTCGGCCAGTTCAGCCAGTGCGCGCCAGGCCTGGCGTTGCAGCTCACCGCCGGACAAACGCGGCGCAACTTGCTCCAACATTTGCTGCGCCTTGCCCCACAAACCGTGGCGCAAACAAACCATGCCGCTCAAATACTGCAACTCCAGGCTGCGCGGGTTGGCAAGGCGCGCCTGCTCTATGCGCGCCAGCCATTCACTGTTGGGTTCGACCACGTGCAAAGCAGATGACAAGACCTGCACCATGCGCTGGCGCTGAACCGGTAACTGCGTATCGCTGTTGTTGATCAAAGCCTGCCAGACCGGCAGCAGCCATTGCAAGGCAATTTGAGGATCGCCCTGTAGCTTTAACAAACATTGCGCCGCGTGCAAGGCCAACTCGGGCATGGCGCGTTCTTCGGCTTGCAGCAGTTTCCAACTGGTTTGCAACTGGCTGCTGTCGTGGCAATCGTCCAGACAAGCCATGGCTAAACCGCGCACCAGACTGGCGGCGGCAGTGGCGGAAAACGCACCATGCTTGGCCAGCAAACGTGCCGTGTCCAACGCGGGCAAATGCTGCAGACTCATGCGATCCGCCTTGAGACGCAAACGCAAAGCCATGGTGCGGCGCACCGTACCTTGCGGCAACTGTGCCAGCCATTGCTGCGCTTTCTGGCTGTCGCGGTCATTCAATGCCCAGCGTGCCGCATTCAAATAGGCCGCGTCGCGCAACTCCAAGGGCTGACTGACACGACGGCCTTCATCATGAACCAGTACTTGCTGAAAATGCAGTTCTCTCGAGGCCTCATCGCGCAAGGCGTGGGCGTTTTCAGCCGCCAGCAAATGCAACAGGCTGCGCATCAAAGTCAAAGACATCTGGTGAGGCGATTCGCCGCTGTCAAGCAAACTGTCAACCTGGTTCAAGCCTTGCAATGCAGCTTTGCGTGAGCGTAAAAAACGCCCAGTCATCCACAGCAGCATGGCATTGAGCAAAGCCTGTTGCGCTGAACGCTCGCGCTGTTGAGCACGCCAGCGGCGTGCCTGCACAGGCAATTCGAACATGCTGAACAAGCCGCGCAATGCCGCGTAAAGCAACACAAAGCAAGACAGCAAGCCGATCAACACCAGGTTCAGTGACATGTCCAAACGGTAGGGCGGGACAAACAAAGTCACCGTACCGGCTTGCATGCTCAGTCCCAGAGCCACGGCCACTGCAATGCCGAAAAGCGACAGTAACCACAAAGACCAGCGCATGTCAGCGGCCTGCCGATGCGGTGGCCAGCGCCGCCAGCGAGCCGTCCAGACGGGGAATGTCGGTCTGACGGATTTGTGATTGCACCAGCTTCATCAAGTTTTGTGCGGCGTAACCCTGGCGCGAGGCAGTATCAAAAAACTGAGCCAGGTCTCGTTCGGCGACCGCCAGATCATTGCGTGCAGAACCGATCTGACGCGACAACAGTGCCAGACGTGCATTCAGCAAACGCAGCTTCATGTTTTCACGCACAAAAAAACTTTGCTCCGGCGACAGCATTGCGGCCTCGGGTTGCTCTATGCGGCTGACGCGCACCAGGCCGGAGACTTCAGCCCAGATGCGCTGACCGACAGCGGCCCAATCTTTGTCTTGCCAGATTTGTGCCCAGGTGCGCAGCGGCGCTTTGTCTGGCGCATGCACCGAGCGGCTGTTGGGCCCAACGGCATTTAAAACAGGCAAAGTGTCTACCAACGCCACCAGTTCATCCAGTCGGATCAACAATCCAGGTATGTCGGTCAGGCTGGTCGACTGCAGCCTTTCAATGTCATGCTGTAAGGCGCGCAGCACCGGGGCCAAGCGCGGTTGCGGCACTTTGCCCAGGCGTTTTTGGGCAGTTTGCAAAGCGGCCAGCATGGGTTGAACGCTGCCGGTCAACTCGGCTTGCTGCTGCGCCAGACCGAGGGCGGATTCGATATCAACCACCAGGTTTTCATCGCGCGAGCGCGACAGGCTTTGCATCAACTCTTCCAATTGGCTGCGCTGTAAGGCGACTTCACTTAAACGCGCATCCAACAAAGCCACACGCGCTGCCGTCTCTTGTGTCAATTGTTCTGCATGCTTGGCCATGCTGTTGGCCTGTACCGACAACTGTCCGGCATCGGCGCTTTGCCGCGCCAGTTGCTCTTGCATGGTGGACAGCTTGAACCACAGTTGCAAAAACGCCAGCGCGCACAACACGGCCAGCAACAAGCTCAACACCGGCAATTTTTGACGCCACCAGACTAAGCGCATAGGCGTTGGAATGCTTGCAGTGGTATCGGGTTTGTCGTTAATCGGGGCACTGCTCATGCCGATGATTCTAATAAGGCCAGCAAAGCCTCTACGGAGGGCTTGCAAAGCCTCACGCGGCCTGCGCCCGCAAGGCTTGCCGCCCGGCCTATGCGTTCGTGGGTGGCAATGACGGTAGTCGTTGACCAATCCTGCCCTGGCAACAACGTTTGCAAGTTGATAACCGCTTGCGAACTGCTGAACACCCAGACACTGCCGTCGCTTGCCGCCAAGCCCGCCTGCTCAAGTCGTTCTTGTGTCCATTGTGGACAGCCTCGCTGGTAAACCGCCAAGGTGCTGACCGTCACGCCTGCAAGTGCCAGTTGTTGCATCAACCAATCACGACCCACGCCTTCAGCCGCAGAATCGGCCTGATCCGCTTCGCTGCCGCGCAAAATCAACACCGGTTGGTCAGTCAGCAGTTTTGCATGAACCACTTGCCATAAGGCCTCGGTGTCGAATTGAGCCGAGTCTGCCGCTGGAGCGTCTATCAAATGCGCTGGCACGCCCGCTTCCAACAAGGCATGACGGGTGCCCGGACCGGTGGCCCAGCAGTGGGTGTTGCCCCAGCCCGAAACCGGTGTGCCTGGGTTGAACGTATGGGTGACCGCATTGCGGCTCACAAACATGACCGACTGGAATTGCTGCCAATCGGCAAGGGCTTGATGAATAAGTGCTTGATTTGTCGCGGGCGCGATGTCTATCAACGGCCAGTTGAGGGCCTCATAACCGGCGGCTTGCAGGCCTTGAATCCATGTCTGACTGTCTGAGGCTGGACGGGTCAGAATGACACGGCGTCCGGTGCTCAATTAACCCGCCCCCTGGGCTCGCAATTGACGCGCTGCGGATAAACCCAGCACCTCCGCGTCCTCCAGCGTGGCTACCTCACCCTGGCTGTGGGCGCGTACCAACGGCGCTTCGGTGTTGTCCGGGTTGCCCCAGGCTGCATGCAAGTCCAACACATCGCCGTGCAAAACCGCGTGTGCCGCCAAAGGCATGGAGCAACTGCCGCCCATGGCGCGGCTGACCGCGCGTTCGGCGGCCACGGCCAACCAAGTGGTGTGGTGAGCCAAGGGCGCAAGAATGGATCGCACATCGTCGCGCGCGGAACGGATTTCTATGCCCAACGCACCTTGCCCGGCGGCTGGCAGCATTTCGGTGGTATCAAAAATATGTCGGATGCGCTCAGACAATCCGAGGCGCTTCAAGCCAGCGGCGGCCAACACAATGCCGTCGTATTGGCCTTCATCCAATTTGCGCAAGCGGGTATCAAGGTTGCCGCGCAAAGGTTCTATTTGTAAATCGGGACGCAAAGCGCGCAACAACACGGTACGGCGCAGGCTGGAGGTACCGACCACCGAGCCCAGCGGTAACTCCTGCAACTTGGCATAGCGGGAGGACACCCAGGCGTCACGCGGGTCTTCGCGTTCCATCACACAGGCCAACTCAAAGCCGGGCGGCATGTCCATGGGCACATCCTTGAGTGAGTGCACGGCCAGGTCGGCGCGGCCTTCTTCAAGGGCGACCTCGAGTTCTTTGACGAACAAACCTTTGCCACCGACTTTGCTTAATGATCGATCGAGTATCTGGTCGCCTTGCGTGGTCATGCCCAAAATATCGACATCACAGCCACGCGCGCGCAACAAGTCTTGCATGTGATGCGCCTGCCATAAAGCCAGTCGGCTTTCGCGTGTTGCGATGGTGAGATGGTGTGTGCTCAAAACTAGGGACCAAGGGCCGTCAATCAAAGGGGCGGGTGAATGCTAGCATGGGCTTTCGTCGTGGTTTTCTCTCTGTGTCACCCAGTTTTTCCATGAACACTTCAACGCATCGCAAGCCCGCCGCTAAGCGCCAAACCCCGTCCTTGTACAGCCATGAACGGCCGCTGGTCGACGACATACGCTGGCTGGGCCGCATTTTGGGTGACGTGATACGCGAACAAGAAGGCGAAGAGGCTTTCGCGCTGGTAGAGCAAATCCGCAGGCTGTCGGTGGCGTTTCGCCGGGATGCGAATACGCAGGCAGAAACTGCCTTGAAAAAACTTCTGGCTTCCTTGAGCAGCGAGCAAGCGGTGAGTGTGATCCGCGCGTTCACCTATTTCAGTCACTTGGCGAATCTGGCCGAAGACCAGCATCACATCAGGCGCCAGCAAGCGCATGACCGCGCAGGCGATGTGCACACCGGCAGCCTGGCTTCATCATTAAGCAAACTCAAGGCAGCGGGCGTGAGCGCCAAAGCCATACGCCAGGCGTTGGCGCAGGCACATATCTCCCCGGTGCTGACCGCGCACCCGACCGAGGTACAACGCAAAAGTATTTTGGATGCCGAGCGTGGCATCGCCGCTTGTCTGCAAACCCGTGACGAGATTGTGTCGCGCGGCACGGATGCCACCACGGCGCGCCAGTTGGCGCAGGTCGATGCCTTGGTGCAGGCGCGCGTGCTGCAACTGTGGCAGACACGCCTATTGCGATTTACCAAACTCACCGTGGCCGATGAAATTGAAAACGCCATGGGCTATTACGAGTCGACTTTTTTGGCTGAAATACCCAAGCTCTATGCCGATCTTGAACACGAACTCGGCGGCCAGCCCATCGCCTCTTTTTTCCGCATGGGTCAGTGGATGGGCGGCGACCGGGACGGCAACCCGAATGTGAACGCAAGCACTTTGGATCTGGCCATGAAACGCCAAGCCGAAGTGGTGTTGCGGCATTACCTGAGCGAGGTGCATTGGCTGGGCAGCGAGTTGTCCACCTCGGCCATGCTGGTCGGCGTGCCGCCAGCTCTGCAAGCCTTGGCCGATTCCTCACCCGACACAAATGCGCACCGCCAAGACGAGCCATACCGTCGCAGCCTGACCTTCATCTACGCCAAATTGGCCGCCAGCTTGTTGCATCTCACCGGCAAACAAGCCTCGCTTCATGCTTTAGCGCCGCAGCTTGCGTACGCGGATGCACAAGGGTTTTTGAAAGACTTGCAAACATTGAACGATGCCTTGAGCGCTCAACACGCGCAAGCGCTGGCACTGCCGCGACTGCGCCCTTTGATACGTGCGGTGCAGGTGTTCGGTTTCCATCTGGCAACGGTGGATTTGCGCCAAAGCTCGGACCAGCATGAACTGGTGGTAGCTGAACTCTTTAAGGCCGCAGGCATTGACAGCCATTACTTGAAACGCGATGAAGCAGCACGACAGGCTTTGTTGTTGCAAGCGCTGAATGATCCGCGTCCGCTGCGTATTCCGGCACACACCTACAGCGACCACAGCGTGTCCGAGTTGAGTATTTTCGAAACCGCCAAACGTATACGCACTGACCACGGCAGCGACGCGATAAGACACGCCATCATCAGCCACACCGAAACCGTCAGCGATTTGCTGGAAGTGTTGTTGCTGCAAAAGGAAACCGGATTGTTGCAAGGTGGATTGAATACTTCAGCAGTAGCTGAATTGATCGTGGTGCCCTTGTTTGAAACGATTGAAGACCTGCAACAAGCACCGCAGATCATGCGCGACTACTTCGCCCTGCCCGGCATTGCGACGCTGGTCGCGCGCAGCGGCGGCGAACAAGACATCATGCTGGGCTATTCGGACAGCAACAAAGACGGCGGCATCTTCACCAGCAACTGGTCGTTGTACCAAGCGGAAATCGCTTTGGTCGATGTATTCAACACACTAGAGGAATTGCACGGCATCAAATTGCGACTGTTCCACGGGCGCGGCGGCACGGTAGGTCGCGGCGGCGGCCCGAGTTTTGATGCCATATTGGCGCAGCCACCCGGCACGGTGCGCGGGCAAATTCGATTGACCGAGCAAGGCGAAGTCATCAACTCCAAATACGCCAACCCCATGCTGGGCAGACGCAATTTGGAAACCTTGGTGGCGGCCACGCTTGAAGCCACTTTGCTGCCGGCCAGCAAGGGCGCGCCACGCACCTTCACCGATGCGGCGGAGTTGCTCTCGCACAACAGCATGCAGGCTTACCGCGCTTTGGTTTACGACACACCGGGTTTCAGCGATTATTTTTTTGAAGCCACGCCGCTGCGCGAAATTGCGGGCTTGAACATCGGCTCGCGTCCGGCTTCGCGCAAACCGTCGCAACGCATTGAAGATTTGCGCGCTATTCCTTGGGGATTCAGTTGGGGCCAATGCCGCTTGACGCTGCCCGGCTGGTTGGGCTTTGGCTCGGCGGTACATGCCTTCACCGAGCAACACCCCAGCTTGTCACGCACGCAAGCGCTGGCGTTGCTGCGCCGCATGCACAAGGACTGGCCGTTTTTCCGCACGCTGCTCTCCAACATGGACATGGTGATGGCTAAATCCGACCTGGCGCTGGCTTCGCGTTATGCCGAATTGGTCAGCGATGCGCGCTTGCGCAAAAAAATATTCAAAGCGATTGAAGCCGAATGGCATTTGACCGCGAATGCACTGCAACTCATCACCGGTGCCAAGCAACGCTTGGCCAATAACGTCACATTGGCCAGATCCATCAAGCACCGTTTTCCCTACATCGATCCGCTGCACCATTTGCAAGTCGAACTCATACGCCGTCACCGCGCAGGCATCACCGATGAGCGAGCCCAACGCGGCATCCATTTGTCGATCAACGGGATTGCGGCGGGTTTGAGAAATACCGGTTAGCGGCCGTCATGGCGAGGCCTTCAGGCCGAAGCAATGACAGCGCTTATTTTTCTGCTGCTGAGGGCGCAGGAGCAGCTGGCACCTCAGCGGCAGGCGCGGGCGCAGCCGCTGGTTTGGTTTCTTCCGGCACATGCACCGCATCAGCGCCGTGCTTTTCACCGCTCATGTCCACTTTGTCACCTGCTTTAAAAATGACAAACAATGACAAAGCCGCGAAAACAATAAATCCCAATGCAATTTTCCACATGATGCAAGTCTCCTCAAAAGTGTTTCCCCAAGTGCGGGGTTGAGACGGAATTTAGCACCAGAGTTCCATGTTTTGGCTTATGGGCTCACTTGACTTAGAGTTACTTTGGAACCAAAATGGAACCACTCAGACAGGAGCGAACATGTCCACCACCATCACTTTGAAGGGCATTCCTGAGAATGTTTACGATCAGTTGAAATCTTCCGCCGAGGCGAACCGGCGAAGTATCAACAGCGAAGCTATTGCTTGCTTGGAAACCGTCTTGTTGCCTCGCAAAACCAATGCATTGGCACATCTCAACAAAGCAAAGTCGATTCGAGACAGCTTGACACCCGTGCAGTTCAAGCCCGAAGACATAGACCAATTCAAAAAGTCCGGGCGCTCATGATCGTTGTCGATGTCAACGTGCTGGCCTATCTTTACTTGCCCGGGCCATTCACAACGGCTGTAGAAAAACTGTTGCTGCGAGATGCGCAATGGGCTGCGCCACGGCTTTGGCGAAGCGAATTTCGACACATTCTGGCTACCTACATGCGCAAAAACTTGTTGACTTTGGAACAAGCCAATGACATGTTTAAGAGCGCCGAAGATTTACTGTCAACCAATGAATATGAGGTCTCCAGCTTGCAAGTGCTGCAACTGGCCAAGAACAGCGGTTGCTCCGCTTATGACTGTGAATATGTGGCCCTGGCACGGCACTTGAGAATTCCTTTGTTCACGGCAGATAAAGCCTTATTGAAAGCATTTCCAGATAGGGCGATGGCACTTGCTCATACTTGACCAATACGCTGTCAGAGGCCAGTGCATTCGGAGTGTCAAAAGCCACGGCACGCCAGACCGTGGCCGACATCGCCAAGCAAGTGGCGCATTGGAAAACGGTGTTTCAAAACCTGGGCGTGAGGGATGCGGACATTGATGTGTTGGCGCAGTATCTGGATGGGGAGAAATTGATGGGTTTGTGCAATTCAAGTCTTCAAGAAAATCAGGGTTTTCACGGGGATTATTTGCACCAAATACTTTTGTCGGCAAACTAGCGCCGACTAAATCACCGGAGAAAAAAGTGCCAAGAGCAAAGAAAACATGGGGCGAAAAAATGAATGCCAAACCGCCCCACCATGTCATCCTTGAAAAGGATTTCGCAGGCATCCCCAAAGGATCAAAGCTCCATATTTGATGCCCCATTGAGGTTGCGCAAGAACTGAAAAACATTCCGGCTGGCACGACAATGTCCATCCAAGCTTTCAGGCGAAGGCTGGCAGAGAAGAACAACTGCGCCGCCACATGCCCAGTTTCTACATCCCTTTTCCTCAGAATAGTGGCGGAGCATGCGTGGGAAGAATACAGTGTGTCCGGCAGCACGAAAGACCTTGCCCCGTTTTGGCGGACTGTGGATGCAAGCTCGCCCATGGCTAAAAAACTGAGTTTTGATTCAGCATGGATTGACTTGCAAAGAGAATTAGAAGCGTGATTGCTGCTACACACGGCAAGCGTATTTAGGCAGCACATCCGTCTGGCGCAGTGAGAGGCGACAGGGCGCGAGATTTTTTGAATTTCGCATAATTTGTACGAATCGCACGATTCGCGCTAAACTGAACCCATGCAAACCTTCACCGCCAACCAAGCCAAAACCCATTTCGGCCATTTCTTGGACACCGCTCAACGCGAGCCAGTGCAAGTGTTGAAACACGACCGGGTGGTCGGTGTCTTGGTGTCAGCCAAAGACTACGAGGCCATGCGCCTTTTTTACGCAGACCGCTTGCAACACCGCTTGAAGCAATCCGCCGCATTGGCTGAGGCCGCTGGCCTCACCCCTGACAAGCTTGACGCATTACTGCATGCCAGTGACTGACTGGGTGCTGGATACCAACGTCTTGATCAGCGCAGTGCTCTCCAGCCAAGGCGCTCCCCACGCCTTGGCACAACATATTTTGAAAAATGGCAATTTGGTTTTTTCAAGCGCCACCTTTGAAGAATTGCGCAGCCGCATTTACCGACCCAAGTTCGATGTCTACCTTTCATTGGAAATGCGCGAGGCTTTATTGCATGACTTTCAATCCATCGCCAGATGGGTAGAACCCAATGTCGTCCCACCCTACAGTCGCGACCCTTCCGACGATGTGTTCATCGCCACTGCGCTCAAAGCAGGCTTGAGTTTTTTGGTGAGCGGTGACAAAGACCTGCTCGGGGCAAACCTGCCACCAGGCTTTCAAGTCCTGACACCGGCCCAAACTCTATCGGCTCACACCTAAAATGCCTGCATGACTTCCTCCAATTCGCTAGACCGCAAATCCCAGGCTTGGTCCGCCCTGTTCTCCGAGCCCATGAGCGAGTTGGTGCAGCGCTACACCGCCAGCGTGTTTTTCGATCAGCGTTTGTGGCGCGCCGACATACAAGGCAGTCTGGCTCACGCCGACATGCTGGCGACGCAAGCCATCATCAGCGCGCAAGACCTGGCCGACATACAGCGCGGCATGGCGCAAATCACACAAGACATTGAAACCGGCCAATTCGAGTGGAAGCTGGAACTGGAAGACGTTCACTTAAACATCGAAGCGCGGCTGACGCAACTGGTGGGCGACGCGGGCAAGCGTCTGCACACCGGGCGCAGCCGCAACGACCAGGTGGCCACCGACGTGCGCCTGTGGTTGCGCGACGAGATCGACGCCATCAGCGAATTGCTGCGCGGTTTGCAACTCGCGCTGGTGGAAGTCGCCGCGCAGCACACCGACACCATCATGCCCGGCTTCACGCATTTGCAAGTCGCGCAACCGGTGAGCTTCGGCCACCATTTGCTGGCTTATGTGGAAATGTTTGCGCGCGACCAAGAACGTTTGCTGGAAGTGCGCGCGCGCACCAACCGATTGCCGCTGGGCTCGGCGGCGCTGGCCGGCACCACGTATGCCTTGGACCGCGAACGCGTGGCCCGCACGCTGGGCATGGTCGATGCACACGGCACGGCGCAAGTGTGTCAAAACAGTTTGGACGCAGTCAGCGACCGGGACTTCGCCATCGAGTTCACCTCGGCGGCCACGCTGTGCATGTTGCACATCAGCCGCTTAAGCGAAGAGCTCATCATTTGGATGAGCCAGAACTTCGGCTTCATCCAAATCGCTGACCGCTTCACCACCGGCTCTTCCATCATGCCGCAGAAAAAAAACCCGGATGTGCCTGAACTTGCACGCGGCAAAACCGGGCGTGTGGTCGGTCATTTGATGGGCCTGATCACTTTGATGAAAGCGCAGCCGCTGGCCTACAACAAAGACAACCAGGAAGACAAAGAACCGCTGTTCGACACAGTTGACACTTTGAAAGACACGCTGCGCATCTTTGCTGAAATGATTGGCGGGCAAGTCAACACGACGACCGGCGCGAAAGAAGGCGGCTTGACGGTCAACAAGACGCGCATGCAAGAAGCCGCCAGCAAGGGCTACGCCACCGCCACCGACTTGGCCGATTACCTGGTAAAAAAAGGTTTGCCGTTCCGTGACGCGCACGAAACCGTGGCGCATGCGGTGAAAACCGCGCAAGGTTTGGGGGTGGATTTGTCGGCGCTGACACTGGCGCAATTGCAAGCCTTTCACCCGGCGATTGAGCAAGATGTGTTTGAAGTGCTGAGCCTGCAAGGCTCGCTGAACGCGCGCAACACACTCGGCGGCACGGCACCAGCGCAAGTCAAAAAGCAAATAACAAGACATCAATCACGACTGGCAGGTTTATGAATTCTTCCCGACCCCATGTGGTCATCATCGGCGGCGGTTTCGGCGGTTTAGAGGCCGCCAAGTCGCTGGCCAAAGCTCCGGTCGACATCACACTGATCGACAAAACTAACCACCATTTGTTTCAGCCCCTGCTCTACCAAGTCGCCACTGCTGGCTTGGCCGCGCCCGCGATTGCCGCGCCGACCCGCAGCTTGTTCCGGCATCAGGCCAATCTGACCACCTTGATGGCCGAAGTCTCAGACGTCGATGCCAAAGAAAAGAAAGTGCATTTGTCTGACGGCACCACGCTGCTGTTTGATCACTTGATTTTGGCCGCCGGTGCGACGCACAGTTATTTCGGTCACGACGAATGGTCTGCCTTCGCGCCCGGCTTGAAAACACTGGAAGACGCGTTTGAGATTCGCCGCAAAGTGCTGTTTGCTTTTGAATCGGCAGAGAAAGAAGCCGATCCGGAAAAACGCCAGAACTGGTTGACGCTGTGCGTCATAGGCGCGGGACCGACCGGTGTGGAGATGGCCGGTGCGTTTGCAGAAATCGCCCGCCAGACCCTGGTCGGCGAATTCCGCCGTATCAACCCGCACGATGCCCGCATTTTGTTGATTGAAGGCGGGCCGCGTGTGTTGCAGGCCATGCCCGAATCGCTGAGTCAAAAAGCCTTGGAGCAATTGCAAAAACTGGGCGTGGAAGTGCGTTTGAACGCCATCGTCACCGGCATAGACGCCAGCGGTTTGCAAGTGCGCGGCCCGGCACCTGCGGGCGTGATGGGCACCGTGGACTACCGCATCGCCAGTGAATGCGTGGTCTGGGCGGCCGGTGTGGCTGCTTCCCCGTTGGGCCAAAAACTGGCTGATCGCACGGGATGTCAGATCGACCGTGCCGGTCGCGTTGTCGTCGGCCCGGACTTGAGTTTGCCCGGTTATCCGCATGTGAATGTGATTGGCGATCTGGCCGCCGCCATGAGCCACAGCCCGGGCAAAGCACCGACACCTGTGCCCAGCGTCTCACCCGGTGCCAAACAAATGGGCAGATGGGTGGCGCGCAACATCTTGCAGCGCATGAAAGGAAAAGCGGCGTATGCGTTCCGCTATGCCGACTACGGCAACCTGGCCACCATCGGCCATAACTCCGCCGTGGTGGACCTCAGTACGCCTTTCGGCCCGGTGCGCTTCTCCGGACGACCGGCCTGGTGGTTTTGGCTGCTCGCGCATATTTATTTTCTGATCGGCTTTCGCAACCGCCTGGTGGTGCTGATGGACTGGGGTTCTGCTTATTTAAGCTTCAGCCGCAATGCGCGCGTGGTGGCCGGCACGCTAGACAAACCGGTCACGCACGTTGGCGAAAGCTAAATCAATAAATACCTGCTTGGATCCTTAGCCTGTAGGCCGATGAAATCTGACTTATATAAGTGATTACCAGCGTATGGGGGTGTATTTAGATTTCAAAAAGAATGTGAGTATGAAATTGAAAATAACTATTGAGAAGTGACTAGCAAAAGTATGTCAATGCGTATTGCATGCAAGTTGCAGGCTTTTCACCTGCCGGTCTCGCAATCGGTACGCATGATGTTGTTGGCGCTCTCCACCGTCCAACTGTCACCGTAGCCACCGAAGACCAGGCGCATGACATTGGTCATGTTTTCTTTTTCAACCGAATCCTCTGGTTTGAGCTCTTCCAATTTGGCCTTGGCTTGAGGAATGGTCATGCCGTCTTCGCGCCACTGCATGGCCTGAGAAGCAAAAATACCTATGTCTTCACAAGTCATGCTGCCCAAGGGATAGGGCGAGGCAGTCGCCTGCAATGCCGAGAGCATGAGTCCACAAAATAACGCTAAATTGATTTTTTTCATTTTCCTGCCCTTTTTAAATATGTTCTTATTTTGCAATACCTGAGAGCTCACCGCCAATCCAGCGGATTTTCAGGGTGAATCCAAGGTTTGTGCGTATGATTTAAAGAAAACACCGGCTGCGTCCGCGATGATGACAAACAAGGAGACAAAACATGACTCATACCCATGTGAAATTGATACTTGACCGTATTTATGCCAACGAACTGGCTTATGCCAATGAGATTTTCCTGACCCAGCCTGTCGGTGGCGGTCAGGTGACGGACTACACCTGGGCGCAAACCATGGACCAGGCACGGCGCATGGCTGCTCATTTGAAGTCCATGGGTTTGCCAAGAGCGGCCCGCATCGCCATCTTGTCAAAAAACTGCGCCCATTTTTTCATGGCAGAACTCGCCATCTGGATGGCCGGTTACACCACGGTAGCGATTTTTCCGACCGAACACGCCGATACGGTGAAGTTCGTGCTCGAGCATTCCGAAGCCAGCCTGCTGTTTGTCGGCAAACTGGATGAATGGCAGAAACAAGCGCCGGGCGTGCCGGACTCGCTGCCGCGCATCGCACTTCCGCTCGCGCCGCCCACCAGCTACGACAAATGGGACGACATCACGGCGCGCACTGAGCCCTTGGAAGGGGAGTTAGCTCGCGAACCGACGGATATCGCCATGATCATTTACACCTCGGGCTCAACCGGACAACCCAAGGGCGCCATGCATTCGTTTGAACGCATCAGCGCAGCGGTCGAAGGCATTGTGCAAAACTTTGTGGTCAATCTGGGCGCCGAGAAAAAGCATCGCATGATCTCCTACCTGCCATTGGCGCACGTGTTTGAACGGGCCTTTGTCGAATGCACAGCCTTTATGCACGGGCGCCTGCACATATTTTTTGCCGAATCGCTGGACTCGTTTGTGCAGGATTTGCAACGCGCCCGTCCTACCGTTTTTATTTCTGTACCGCGCTTATGGCTGAAATTCCAGCAAGGCGTGTTTGCCAAAATGCCGGCCGGTAAACTGAATCTCTTGCTCACTATTCCTGTGATCGGCGGCGTGGTGAAAAAGAAAGTGCTGGCCGGTCTGGGGCTGGATCAGGTGGAGATGGCCGGCAGCGGCTCGGCCCCGCTGCCGCCTGAATTGATACGCTGGTACCGACGACTCGGCTTGAACCTGGTTGAGGGCTACGCCATGACCGAAGACTTTGCATATTCACATTGCCAAACCAAGGAAAAAAATGAGCCAGGCACCGTCGGCCCGCCCTACCCCGGCGTGCAAGTGCGCATCAGCCCTGAAGGTGAGGTGTTGATCAAATCGCCGGGGCAGTTGATCGGTTATTACAAACGCCCCGATCTGGACGCCCAGAGCTTTACACCGGACGGTTTTTTCAAAACCGGCGACCTGGGCGCACAACTGCCTGACGGCCAATTGAAAATCACTGGTCGCTTGAAAGAACAATTCAAAACCAGCAAGGGCAAATACGTGGCACCGGCGCCGATTGAAAACCGCTTGAACGCACACCCCATGATCGAGTTGTCCATGGTGTCGGGCAGTGGTTTTGAAAAAGCCTATGCGCTGGTAGTACTGTCGGAGCAACTGCGCCCCCGTATGCATCTTGACAATGTGCGCGCTGAAGTTGAAGCCGAATTGACCGAACTGCTTGACCAGGTCAACAAACACATCGCAGACTACGAACAACTCAAGATGCTGGTCGTGGCCAAAGAAGCCTGGTCCATAGAAAACGGTTGTTTAACGCCCACCATGAAAATCAAGCGCAGCCGTATTGAATTCAGCGTTCAGCACGATGTTGAAAACTGGTACGGCAAACAAAAAACCAGCGTGATCTGGGCTTGACAGTGGGGGATTAAGCACTGTGCTTGCGCGTGCCCGCATTTCCTTGTCCCTGCAAGCGCTTGACTGTCGCCTGCGAGTCATCTGCCTGAGGCGCTAACATCCCGCGTTAGACAAGGAGACAACGATGACAGTGATCACCCATATTGACGATTTGAAACAGCTGGCAAAAAAACGCGTGCCGAAAATGTTTTTTGAATATGCAGATTCAGGTAGCTACACCCAAAGCACTTACCAGGCTAATGAAGACGATTTCCAAAAAATCAAATTCCGCCAGCGCGTAGCCATCAATATGGATGGCCGCAGCACCGCCACCACCATGATCGGCCAAAACGTCAGCATGCCTGTCGCTATTGCACCCACCGGTATGACCGGCATGCAACACGCTGACGGCGAAATTCTGGCGGCGCGTGCAGCCAAAAAATTCGGCATTCCTTTTACCTTGTCCACCATGAGCATTTGCTCTATTGAAGAGGTGGCGCAACATGTTGGCCCGGGTTTCTGGTTTCAGTTGTATGTGATGCGTGACCGCTCTTTCATCGAACGGCTGATAGACCGCGCCAAGGCGGCGCAGTGCTCGGCACTGGTGTTGACGTTGGATTTACAGATACTGGGACAACGCCACCGGGATATCAAAAACGGTTTATCGGCCCCACCCAAACCCACCTTGCTCAACCTGCTGGACCTGGCCACCAAACCGCGCTGGTGCTTGAACATGCTTGGCACACCGCGTCGTAATTTCGGCAATATCTTTGGCCATGTCAAAGGCATTGATGACATGAGTTCTCTGGGCGAGTGGACCAACGGCCAGTTCGACCCGACATTGAATTGGAACGACGTCGAATGGGTGAAAAAACGCTGGGGCGGTAAGCTGATTTTGAAAGGCATACAAGACCCGGAAGATGCGCGCCTGGCGGTGCAAAGCGGCGCCGATGCACTCATTGTTTCCAACCACGGCGGTCGTCAGCTTGACGGCGCCGAGTCCAGCATCAACGCTTTGCCCGGCATTGTGCAAGCGGTAGGCAAAGACATTGAAGTGCACATGGACGGCGGCGTACGCAGTGGCCAGGATGTGCTCAAAGCCAGAGCCCTGGGCGCCAAAGGCACCTACATTGGACGCGCCATGTTGTACGGTCTGGGCGCCATGGGCGAAGCCGGTGTGAGCAAGGCCTTGCAAATCATCCATAAAGAACTGGACATCAGTATGGCTTTGTGCGGCCACACTGACATCAATAAGATAGACAGCAGCATTTTGTTGCCGCATACCGTACCGCAGGCTTAAACGCTACTCAAACGACTGCCTGAAAAACCGGACCTGAGGGCCTGGTTTTTTTTCATCGCACACGGACGCCGGTAGTTCGCGTCATTCAAAAAATCCGCCAGTCCATAGCCGTGTCTTTCAGCGGCAACTAGATAAGCTAATGTTTTTAAATTAATTTTTTAGGAGTGTTTTTCTTATCTAATACTATTTATTTGTTATTCATTGTGCTTATGCGTTCTTCAACTTGTGTTCAACGGCTGTTCATAGTGTTGCTTCTTGCCGCCGGCATCAGCGCCTGCACCACCACCAGCACCCTGCCAACAGCGGTCGATGTAGATCGCAAACAAAATCTGGTGGTGCCGCAAGGCGCATCAGATATCTTCAGCAAGGTTTATTACAGCGTGAATCGTTCGATTTATCAGGCCCAAGGTCTGCTGAACAACAAAAACGTGCAGTACCAGGACCAACGGGTACAACACATGTTTAACCGGCTCTTACGGCATGTCGACGCCATCAGCCCTGAAGCGTCCAAGTGGCCCTGGGAAATTCATGTGGTCGACCGGGGCATTGTCAATGCCTTTACTGTCGGTGCCGGTAAAGTCATGGTCTACCGGGGTTTGATAGAGCACCTGGCCCTGAGTGAAGACGAACTGGCTTTTATCATTGCTCATGAAATAGGGCATAACCTCAGGCTGCATATGCGCGAAACCCTGAGCAATATCGTTCCGCTCTATGCGGTCGGTGTGGGTTTAAGCCAGGCGCTGACACCTTGGAGCAGCGCCATGATCATGGACTATGGGGTGGAAAAACCCATGTCCCGCACCAAGGAAGTAGAGGCTGATCGCATTGGACTCGAACTCATGGCACGCGCTGGTTTCAATCCATCTGCTGCACCAAATGCTTTTGTGAAATTTTATGAACAAGAAAAGATGAACCGGGAAGCCTTGGCTTATCAAAAAATTATTCCGCGCATTACTTATTTGCGTACACATCCCTTGTCAGAAGACAGGGAAACAGATGTGACACAGCAGACAGAGAAAATCAGCAGCATTTATGCACTGAGTGACAAATACATACCTGCTAACAAACCATTAAGCCCTAAAACTGCGGTCAATCTAGACTACATCGACGAATATGAAAAACTGTATCTGGTAGGACGCGTTGCGCCCGAAACCATGATCACGAGTTTGTTCTACGCCAACGAGAGCATCAGCTTCGGCATGGATTTGGGCTACGGTTGGATGCTTAAACGCACGGCACAAGGCGGCCTCAATCTGCACGCCGGTTTATCCTGGTTTCGCGGAGACCCGCAAATCAAAGGTAATTTTGGCGGCGCATTCACCGAGCTTGGCTGGGTGTTCAATCCGCAATGGCAGGTTTACGGCCGTTTGGTATCCGCCCAAGACATAGATAACAGGGGGCGTGCAAAACAAAAATTGGCAAGCGGTTTGCGCTGGGGCAACTTCAGTCAAGGCCACCTGTACCTGGAAGCCGGGCAAGGACGGGCCATATTCAACAGCGGTGGCCCATGGAAAAACAACGACTTGCTGGAGTTCGGCTACACCTATAACTTCGGTTTGTTTTAGCCTCACCAAGAACAGAAGTTTTATTCAGAACTGTGTCGCCATAGTCGGCTTTATGTGCTCGGCTATGCTTCATGCGTGAGCACTGCACCGCCTAACCTTTTCCGCCGAATCGCCCACCTCGACATGGATGCGTTTTACGCATCGGTCGAACTGCTGCGGTATCCGCAACTCAAGGGCTTGCCGGTGGTCATAGGCGGCGGCAGACGACGCGAAGATGATTTACTGGCACGCATGCGAATCGCACAGCCTGAGCGCGAGTGGACAAGCGAAGACTTGGCCTACATACCGGTGGACATGTTTCCGCGCATCAGTGGCTACACCGGACGCGGCGTCATCACCACCGCCACGTATGCAGCGCGCGCCTTTGGTGTCGGCTCAGCCATGGGTGTGATGAAAGCCGCGCAACTATGTCCGCAAGCGATTTTGCTGCCTGTGGATTTCGAGCAGTACCGCCACTATTCGCGCCGCTTCAAAGACATAGTTCGCGAGATTGCCCCGGTGGTGGAAGACCGGGGAGTGGATGAAATTTACATGGATTTCACACAGGTGCCCGGCGGGCAACGTGAAGGCGGGCGTGTGCTGGCGCGTTTGATACAAAAATCCATCACCGATGCCACCGGACTGACCTGCTCCATAGGCGTGGCACCCAATAAACTGCTGGCGAAAATGGCCAGCGAATTGAACAAGCCCAACGGTATTTCTATTTTGAAGCACGAGGATTTACAAGAAAAAATCTGGCCACTGCCGTGCAGAAAAATCAACGGCATAGGCCCTAAAGCAGACGCTAAATTACAAACCCACGGCATACAAACGATCGGGGAACTCGCCTTGCGCGAGCAAGTGTGGTTGATAGAACATTTCGGCAAGTCCTATGGCGCTTGGCTGCATGCAGCCTCGCATGGATGGGACGACAGACCAGTGGTGACCGAGTCCGAGCCGGTGTCCATGAGCCGCGAAACCACGTTTGAAAAAGATTTGCATGTCGTGCACGACAAGGTGGCTCTCGGCGATATTTTCACCCGCTTGTGCCAACAAGTAGCGGCCGACTTGCAACGCAAAGGCTATGTCGGTAAAACCATTGGCATCAAATTACGGTTTGACAATTTCCAAAGCGTGACTCGCGACAGCACACTGGCTATTTACACTGCAGATGCCCAAGCCATCAGGCAAGCTGCAGGTTTATGTCTTAAACGCATAGACTTCAAACGCCGTATCCGATTGCTCGGTGTGCGCGTCGGCTCGCTGGTGAAAGCCGGTTCCGAGCAGTCTTTGTACCCGTCTATTGCAAAATCACCAACCTCAGTACTTTGCGTGCAAGAAGCCGCCTCTTCGAAAGACCAACGCCATGAACAAGCTGACCTGTTTTGAACTGAACATAGACCAACACATTGCGCATCTGGTGTTGAACCGGCCGGATCGCTTGAATGCGTTAGACATGACCGTGTGGCGAGAACTCGACGAGGTGTTGCAACAACTTCACCAAGCCAATCAGGCGCGTGTACTCGTCATCAGCAGCACGGGCAAACATTTCAGCGCAGGTATGTCGCTGGAGGCTTTCGGCGAATCGGTCAGCATGGACGACCAAAGTGCCGAAGGACGCGCCGCCATCTTCGACATGCTGAGCGGCCTGCAAGCCACTTTCACACGCCTGGAAACTTTGCGTATTCCGGTCATCGTCGCCATCCAAGGCGGTTGCATAGGCGGCGCGGTAGATATGGTGACTGCTGCGTGCCTGCGTTACGCCAGCGCGGATGCCTTCTTTTGCATTCAGGAAATCAATATAGGCATGGTGGCTGATGTAGGCACTTTGCAGCGACTGCCCAAACTCATGCCCATGGCGGTGGTCAAAGAACTGGCATACACAGGATGCAGGCTCTCAGCAGACAAAGCATTGCAATACGGTCTGGTGAATGAAGTACTGCCTGACGCTGCTGCTGCATTGGCTACTGCGATGAAAACCGCCGCAGAGATTGCTTCCAAACCACCGGTGGCCATCTGGGGCACCAAGCAAGCCCTGCATTACGCGCGCGACCACAGCGTGGACGACGCGCTTAAACAAATGGGCTGGCTGCAAAGCGGCATCTGGAGCAACCCGCATGTCAAAGAAGCCATCACAGCTTTTCAGAAAAAACAAGCCGCCAGTTTTCCCGATCTCGCGCCTTTGAAATCTTTCAAAGACCTGGCTTGAGTCTTATTGCCTGGCAGTACGAATTTGCACCGGCATGGCCTGTGGGTGGCTGCTGCGCCAGGGATTGATGTCCACCCCACCGCGCCGCGTATAACGCGCTTGCACGCTCAGTTTGGTGGGTTTGCAGCGCGCCATGATGTCCATGTACATACGCTCTACACAGTGCTCGTGAAATTCGTTGTGGTTGCGAAAACTCACGATGTATTGCAACAAACCGGCCTGATCAATTTGCGGGCCGCTGTAGCTGATGCTGACGCTGCCCCAATCGGGCTGACCGGTCACCAGGCAATTGCTTTTGAGCAAATGGCTGGTCAATGTTTCCGTGACCGGTTTTTCTTCAAGCGCCGCATTTAACAATTCAGGCGCAGGCTGGTAAACGCTGCAATCCATATCAAGCCGGTCCAGATTCACGCCGTCCATCTCGTGGATTTTTTCTGCGCTGAATTGCTCAGGTGTGAGCAACTGCACGCCTACTGCCGCCTGCATCGCACCGCCATGCCAGACCGCCGCGCTCAGGTCTTGCTGCATGGTTTTTTTCACTTCGTCGATAGAAGCAAACCGCGAGTTGTTAAAGCTGTTCAAGTACAACTTCAAAGATTTACTTTCCACCAGGTGTGTGCTTTCACACGGGACAATCAAACGGCCCATGGCGACTTGCGGTTTGCCGCGCAAGTTCAACCAACTGAGCTCGTACGCAGTCCACACATCAGCACCCAAAAAGACGGGCTGGCCGGTGATACCGATTTCAGTACGCTGCATCGCGCGAGCCAAGGGATACAACAATGAGGCATCGTATTGGTCTGCATAGCCGACCGCTTTGCCCAACAGCGACTGATCCGGTGAATTCATAAAGGCGTGTGTGCTTGTAAAAAAGGCAGTAAACGGCTGGTCAATTGCTCTAAGGCAGCAGGCGGAAAATCGTGGCCCATGCCTTCAATGCCGAACAATTTAGCGCCGGGAATACGCGCAGCGGTATCTTGCGCGCAGGCATAAGGAATCAAAGGATCGGCTGTGCCATGTATCACCAGCGTAGGTGCAGTGATGCGGGGCAACAAGCGCCAGCGTTCACGGTCAGCCATGGCAGCCAGCATTTGGCGGTAACTGCCGGCAGGTCGGTTGCTGCGCTTGAGTGAATCGTCAACCAGTTGTTCCTGCGAGTCCTCGGGGTGGACAAAACCCGGCCCTGCCAAGGCTTTGACAAAACGCAAACCATGGGCACGCGCTGCCGCGCTGCCTGGCCGAGCAGGTGGCGTCATCAATACACGGCGCATGGCAGGTGTGGGGCCGGGCAAACCTTTGGCACCGCTGGTGCTCATGATGCTGGTGAGGCTGAGTACTCGCTCAGGTGCGCTCACGCTTAAGCGCTGGGCGATCATGCCGCCCATGCTGACACCGACCAGATGCGCTTGCTCCAATTGCAAATGATCCATCACACCCAATGCATCGCGCGTCATGTCTTGGATGGTATAGGGCAGTTTGACTTTC
>Ga0209442_1000095_pt1 | contig 50591 bp, 35 predicted proteins | sample LauGreSBDMM110DD_2_FD_187565 | JGI IMG/M metagenome (GOLD analysis project Ga0209442, IMG submission 187565) | Freshwater lake microbial communities from Lake Michigan, USA - Sp13.BD.MM110.DD (SPAdes) (version 2) | ecosystem: Environmental > Aquatic > Freshwater > Lake | place: Lake Michigan...
CACCACAACAACTACATCTACCACATCTACTAGTACTAGTACAACAACTACAACTACTACTGTAGCAGGACCTGTGGAATATACAATTGATAACTCAGCTACAGGTAGTTCTGCTAGTGCTTGTAGTGGTTCAACTACAACAAGTCTTGTTTATGCTTTACCTGGATATACTGTTCCTATTGTAACAATGATTTTCTATGATAGTCCAAGTTTGACAACACCATTTGTTGGTTCATCAGGATGGAGAAAATTAACCAGAAGTGGTACTGATTATGCAGTGGAAGTAGATGTTAACGGAGAACTTACAAACTATGTAAGCTGTTAATAGATAAACACTTAATATATCAAAAACCCTGTTTGTTGGTTTACAGAGTATCCCCTGGCCTTTCTAGGCTGGGGGTTTTTGTTTTAACTCTAACAAAAAAAGTTATTCTATATAATTAAATTAGTTAGTAAATTTTTGGGTATATCAGAAATAGTTCCTATCTTTACGCTAATTTTAATTAAACTTAGCTACATATGCCTGAAAACCAACCCTTACTACAACAGTTAGAAGATATTCTACATTGGAAAAAGAGCAAGAAGTTCTACGCTGATAAGCTTGGAATTACAGAATTAGAAGTTGATGATTTACTAAAAGAACTAAGAAGTGAAGAGATAGCTCAAGAAAGTGCAGAGATTGGAAACTATATAACAGACTTAGAAGATAGGGTTGTTAAGTTTACAGAAGACCTTGTAAAGGGCACAGGAGAGGTGGTTGCTAATTTTAGCGAAGAAGTAAAGAGCTTAGATGAGTTAATTGATAAGTGTAAGATAGATACAGAGAAATGGGAAATAACTAAATATGTACAGAACTTCTGGGGGAATGGTGGAAATCCTCATTGGCAAGTCAAAGCATGGTTAGGAAAGAAGTCTACAGAGCAAGTTTTTCAAGATAGTTTTGTAGACTTTTTAGCTTCATATCAGCCTGTTAGTCAGGAAGTTATGGGTCCTAAGTTTGTAGATGGTAAGACTAACGCTATGTTAGTTATCAATAAACAAGACTCTCATTTAAACAAATATGACATAGATGGTGATAATAGTATATTAGACAGACTTTCTACTATTATGTACAAGGTGGAGGTGATTGCTAACCAAGCACAGCTCTCAAATAACTTGGAGCAAATTACATACATTATTGGTTCTGATGAGTTCAATAGTGAATATACCAATGCAACTACAAAAGGAACTCCTCAACAGAATACACATACATATCATAATTCTTTTGAGTTTATCTGTGACCATGAAGTGTTAATGATTACAATGTTATTACAATATGCAGAGCGTGTGAACGTTGTGTACGTAGCTGGTAATCATGATGAGTTTGTAGGATGGCATATGGTTAATTGGTTACAAACATATTTTAGAAACACAGAAAGATTAACCTTTGATTGTTCTCCTAAGTATAGAAAGTATATCAGTTATGGAGAATCAGCATTAATGTTTAATCATGGAGATGCTATTAAGCCTGCTAAGTTAGCAGCTTTGTTTCCAATAGAATTTAGAGAAACATGGTCTTTCCATAACAACTTCTACATATTCACAGGAGACAAACACCATGAAGTAAGTCAAGATTTCAATGGTATTAAATTTTACCAAATTCCAGCGTTCTCTAACGCAAAGAGTCTTTGGGATGATAAGATGGGTCACACAATGTCTAAAGCTGAAGTGACTGGATTCTTAATAGACCAATACTCAGGAATGACAAATATATTCAAACAGTATTTATAATGGCAACATTAAGGAAATTAGTTTCAGATGTACGTGGAATGCACAAGTTGCTATCCACAGATAACCTTATCACTGATAGGGTGGTAGCATCTGAGATTAAAAACAACACACAGTTATTAGTAAAACGTGAAACAAATCTTAGAAAGCTTTGGGCCACTGATACTTTATTTACTACCATTCCTTGTTTAGAGATGGTAGAGGTTCCTATTTCTGAATGTTGTGAATTTGTAGATCCATGCAATGTAGCAAGAAGCAGATATAAACTTCCTCGCATATCTGAAGGAAACTATCAATATGTAATTCAGGGTGTATATTCTATCAATGCTATGGGTGGTCAAGGTAAAAGATTTAAAGAGATTACAATCAATAGGTATTTAAACTTATTGAAACTTCCCATTATAAAGAATGAACAATACTATTGGATAGCTAATGGTGGCTATTTATATATCAACAATCCATTATTAAAGGCAACAAGAATATCTGCTTTCTTTGAAGAAGATGTACCTAATGAAATAATGTTTCCTGAATGTGGCTGTGGCAGTATAATATATCCTGTAGAAGAAATCTGTATGAATCCTTTAGATAAGGAATATGGATGTCCTGGATATTTAGAGAAGCAAGTATTAGAGCTCACTTCTCAAAAGTTGTTATCTACTTACTTCAGACTTAAAACAGATATATCTGACGATGGTGCAGATGGACAGGCACCAAATGCTGTAAAACCAAGCAACTAATGCGTACAAAGATAGATTGGAGAAGTTCTAGTAAAGAAAACTACAATAATTTTTGCAATAAGAATCCCACTATAAGAATTACATTTGACCAGTGGAAGAACATTATATATTCATATAATGAGTATTTTAAAAACTACATTCTAGAAACAGGAGAGAAAGCAAGACTTCCTTTTGGATTTGGTGAGTTCTCTATCAATAAAAAGAAGAGAAAGAAACTAAAAACTGTTGATGGTAAAGTAGTGGTTAACTTACCCATAGATTGGAAAAAGACTAAAGAGAAAGGTAAACACATATATAATTTCAACTATCATACAGAAGGGTTTTTCTTTGGTTGGATGTGGTTTAAAGAATCTACAAGAATAAGAAACATAGACCTTTGGTATTTCAAGCCTTCTCGTACAACATCTAGATTACTATCCCATTACATAAAAACTGACAATAAATACCAAAATATTTATTGTGAGTGGAAAAAATAAAACAACATGTCATATTATTACAAGTATAACTTTGTCTCTCCTGATCCAGTTTATTCAACTGTTAAGGAAGAGTTAAAGTCTTATTTTGACACAGGAGCAGTTGATGATTTATTGTTCCCCACCTACTTAGACAAATGTCTTAAGAAGTTAGGTAGGGCAACTTATGTTATTAGTGAAGAGGTGTTATATGTAGAAGACTTTGAAGCTAGACTCCCAGATAACTTTTACGCTGTAAGAGAAGCTTGGATGTGTACAACAGTTGCTGGCTATCCATATCAAACAGCCAATTCATTCTACTCTCAAGCAGTTTCACAAACCACAATACAGGTAACTCCTGTAACAGTGGGTGGTACTCCTTGTGTTGATTGTCAACATGACAATGCTTGTGTCAATCCTGAATGTGATGGTAGTTGTTTACCTGTAGTTATTCCTGCTGTATACAAAACAAATCAACAAGGAACCAGAGCATACTCACATGAGTATTTACTCAAACCAGGTAATATATCTGCTAGACAGAATTGTGACGTAACGTATACAAATGCTTGGGAGTTTTATCAAACTGCTCCTCCTATTAGAGAGTTCACTCCAGGATCTGCTGGTTATGATAGCTTTGATATTAGAGATAATAAGTTTGTTACCAACTTCAGAAATGGAATAGTGCATTTGATATTCTATGCTACAGAGTATGATTGTGTTGGTAATCAAATGATTCCAGACAACTATCGTATTAGAGAGTTTGTTGAGGCATTCCTTAAATATAAAGTGTTTGAAACATTGTCTAATCAACTAACTGATGAAACATTCCAACAAATACAACAGAAGCTAATTTACTATAAAGCATTACATGATGAGGCTTTTATAATGGCAATGATTGAGATTAAGAAACAGGATGCATGGACTAAGCAAAGACGTGTAAGAAATGACTTACAACGTTTTGCACAATATGAATTACCAAACAGAAGCTCAAGATATGGACATGGATGGAACAGATAATCAAGGAACCTCTAGTGTAAGACAAGAATTTAATCTTGGTAGAGTAGGACTAGACATGGACTCTTCTGTAAATCAAATACAGAAGGGGAAACTTTCTTATGCCCTAAACGCAGCATTAGAGAACTTTGACTCTAATTCTGTAAACTATCAGAACGAACCTTCAAATGAAGCTTGTTTAGATTTCCCTGAAGGCTACCAACTTATTGGTACACACTTCATCCAAGAGAAAAATAAACATATATTCTTCTTAGCTAATCCTGAAACAGGAGGAAGTGAGATAGGATATATGAATAACAATGACTGTGTATATCATTTATTGTGTACTCCAATCCCTGATACAGAATTAACAGTTTGTGCAAATTCAACTTGTTTGAACTTTGACATCAACTATCCTATTCATAAAGCTGTACATAAGATTACCAACTGTACCACTGAGGTTTACTGGACAGATGGTCTTAATCCAAGAAGATATATTAATATTGATTCAATTCCATACATCACCACATTTACAGGTGATCAAAATTGTGATCCAATCATCACTCCTGTCCTTGACTGTAATAAGTTAAAGGTGCAACCTAACTTCACAATCCCTAACTTAGATGTTACTGATGTTGTTGTAGGTGGAGATTTAAAAGCAGGAGCTTATCAATTTGCTATTCAATATTGTAATGCATCAGGAGATGCATATACATCATACTACTCAATTACTAATCCTGTATCTATTGCAAACACAGAGATAACAACACCTGACTTTCAATACTCTGTAGGAAAGTCTATTGTGTTGAGTATCAGTGATATAGATATTACAGGATACTTCCAATACTTTAACTTGGCTGTTATTAAAACAATTAATAATGGCACCACTGTAGAACTTGTAGGAACTTACAATATACAAGATAAGTCTAGAACCATCACTTATACAGGTCAGAACATAACTCAAATTCCTTTGAGTCTTAATGACATACTTGAGAAGTTTGCTTATTATGATATTGCTCAAGATGTTACAAATGTACAGGATGTTATTGTATGGGATAACCTTACATCTATTGATAGAATTAACTATCAAGGTATTGCTAATCAAATTCAACTTCAATGGGAGACATATAAGCTACCAGCTAACAATACGTATGCTGATGGCTTCTACACTGCCAATCTTAGAGGTTATTTAAGAGATGAGGTATATGCATTTGAGATAGTCTTTTTATTAGACAATGGTAAACAAACAGATGGTTTCCATATTCCTGGTAGAGCATCAACATCTAATGATTTAATTGTTGTACCAAATACTAACGATGACTTTGTTGGAGAAGGAACTAGTGCTCCTTATTGGAAAATATATAACACAGCTAGTGTAACAGCTACATATCCTGTTCCTACAACAGATGCTGAAAAGATAGGAGATGCATATCCATACCAATCTGGAGACTTTGCATATTGGGAATCTACAGATACATATCCATGTAATGTGGATGTATGGGGAGACCTTGCTGATGAACCAATTAGACATCATAAATTTCCTGATGTACTTGTAAGTCCTCACTTTGAGAGTGCTCCTATTATATATTCTGGTGGACAGATACAACCAACAATGCAATCAGCTAGTGCTGTATATCCAATTGGTGTAAAGATAGATGTACAACAAGTAGCATTTCTCATCCAAGCATCTAGTTTAACAGCTGCAGAGAAAGCCTCTATTGTTGGATTTAAGATAGTAAGAGGTAATAGAAGTACAAACAAATCTATTATTGCTAAGGGCATCCTTAGAAACGTGGGTAAATATGATAGAGAAGGAACTCCTTACTACTATCCTAACTACCCTTATAATGATCTTAATGAAGATCCATTTTTACTTGAGAAGAGCAACGCATACAATTCTCAATGTGACACGTTCAAAGTGACAGCAACTATTAATGGTAATTTTCAATATACAGATTGTAACACTGGACAAACAGCAATTTTTGCTTTTACAACAGCAACAACTCAGATATGTTCTATTACACTTCCTGTTGTAAATAGTGGAGCTGCTACATTTACAAATGTTACAGCTACAGCTTACACAATCACTGTTCCACTTGCTTGTGCTGGTGGTCCACCTGCATTTAGCTATACAGATCCTATCACTCAATCTTTAACAAACATCACTGTACAAAAAGGTACTTCAGTTACAGTAAATTCTTCTACTGTTCCTGTACGTATTAGTGGTTGCACAGGATACACAATAGTTGCTAACAATAACAATAAAAATACTGAATGTTATCCTGCTCAGTTAGATGGGTTTAACAATAATGAATCACCATACAGACAGGTGTTTAATTCACCAGAAACTTCTTTTGGACAACCTACATTAGGTAATGTTCTTAAGTTGGAGAGTGTATTATTTGGAGCTGGTAGAGCTCACTTTGTACAAGTGAAGGAGCACGCAATGTACAAGCTTCTTACTAAACAAGCACAGATAGATGCTTTGAATTCTAGTAGAGCAATAGCTGATCTAGGTGGATTCAATGCAACTGCTATGTTCACAGCATATCAATCTTACTTACAGATATACATTAATGGAGTTAGTAGAAGAAACTTTGCATATTCTTTTAATTCTATATCTAGTTATGACTATAGCGAAGATATTCCTAATAATCAAGGAGTTAAACAAAGACAACTTGATAGATCTCAATATGTCTTCCCAGGTGTGCAATCTGTGGGAGATGATTATGATCTTAATAACTGGAACAGAGAATCATCAGTATATACCAAAAGTATTGAAACAAGAACTGGAGTGGGACCTGTACCAGCTTTACCATATCCTAATAAAACACCAAATCTTGTTGTAGCAGGTGTAAGTCAAATTAGTGATAATTCTAGATTTACACTTGGAGAATCAGGAAACTGTGGAACTCCTGAATTTCAACAAGATATAAAGGTTGTTTCATATTATGGTTCAATCAAGACAATTAACAATGGACAGTGGGGACAGATATATTCCTATCAAACAATTGATACAGGATTCCAAAGAATATTTAATTCTCTACCAGCAAGTGGTGTTGAAGTGGTATTTGGTGGTGACACATTTATTAGTAAGTTTGGTTTCAAAACTAAGCTTCCATTCTTTATTGATAATAGAGTTAAGGCTCCTGATGATAGTGATATTTATTATGATGAGATAGGTAATATAGCCTATCCAGAATACTGGTACTCAGCAAGATCTGTATTGTATGACTATTATGTAGGATCTACATTAATGAAGAATATTATATCAGTGAAGGCTCATTACCTTGACTGTCCTAATGATGACATTGTAGATAATACATCAACTAGTACAACCACTACATCTACTACTCCTCCTATTGGCACCACTGCACCAGGAACATTTAATTATGTTTATGATGGTAAGATGTATCTATTTGCTTATGGAGTTCCTTATTACTATGTAGAATCTTCTATTAATGTAGACTTGCGTCAAGCGTTCAATAACTTAGAAGGTGACTTCTACCCACATGTAAGTTCAGGTATTCCTGACCAATGGTTCCAAGAGAATAGAGTACCTATTGCGTTTGATAATACGTACTACTACAATACAACATTCACTAAGCAAAACGTAGAGAACTTCTTCTCTCATTTGCCTACAGATTGGGTACAACAATTATGTTACACATATTTTCCATTTAGAGCAATATACTCTGACAGACAAGAAAGTTATTCTGACAATAGAATAAATAGCTGGTTGATATATCGTCCAGCAAGCTTCTTTGACTTCCCTCAAAACTATGGTAACTTAGTATCATTAGATGGTATACAGAACAGAGCAACCTTAGCTAGATTTGAGAATAAGACATTGTTATACAATAACTTGTTAACAATAGATACAAGTAATCCTCAATCTGCATATTTAGGAGGTGGTGAGTTATTTGGTAATGCACCCCCTATTGACTTTGCTGAAACAGATCTTGGTTATGTAGGATGTCAGAATAAAATGTTGCTTAGAATACCACAAGGTCAGGTGACTGTGGATGCCAAGAGAGGACAAATATTCTTAATTACTGGTACCCAAGCAACAGATATATCAGGATTTGGTTCTGGTCTAAACAGATTCTTTACAGACCATTTATCATTTGAAATATTAAGATACTTCCCAAATGTTGATATAGATAACAATTTCAAGAATATTGGTTTACATGGTGTGTTTGATAGCAAGTTTGATAGAGTTATTATTACTAAGTTAGACTACATCCCTCAACCAGGTAAGGAAATATTCTACGATGATGTGGCTAAAGAGTTTTATGTAAATCAACCAACTGCTGGTAATACATCAGTAAAAAGATTTGTAGCTGTAACAGACTTAGAATACTTCTGTAACAAATCATGGACTGCTTCATTTAACTTTAATACTAAAAGCTGGGTGAGTTTCCATACATACCTTCCTAACTTTTACATAGGAGAAAACAACTTCTTCTATTCTGGATTAAATGAAAGTTGTGATATCTCAGCAATAGCTGTTACAGAGATTCCTTCTCCTACCACTACAACCACTACAACAGTAATATACTATTGTAACTTGTCTGGTACAGCAGAGTGTACAGATTGTATAAGTACAACTACTACAACATCTAGTTCTACTTCAACAACTACTAGTACATCAACATCTACTACTACGTCTACTAGTACATCCACTAGTACAACCACAACTACAACTACTGCTACACCAGAACCCACAACAACCACAACAACCACAACTTCAGAACCAACAACCACTACAACTACCACAACTATAACACCAGAACCAACTACTACAACAACCAGCACTAGCACTAGCACAACAACCAGTACTTCTACTAGTACTACAACAACAACCACAACTGCTCCACCAGCACCAGGATGTGAATTAGATGGAACAGCTGTAGAAGATTATCCAACTGGTGATTTCATAACAACAGAGGGTGGGGATCCAATTATAACAGAAGGCAGCAATAATTTAATTATAGAATAAACATGTCTAAAATAGTAATAATAAGATTAACATGCTCAGGTGGTAGAACTGGCCCCTTCAATATCTCTGATAGTGAAGGTAATGTTCTAGGCACCAATATAACCAAACAAAACTTAATTGATGGTTATACTGTTAGTGTTGATGATGCTATTACTACAATAATTATACAATCTCAAGGTAAGTGTTCTACTAGTATAAATGTTACAATTGGCACTGCCACTATAGAAGAACTTGCAGCTTTGACATATACAGTTTGTAATACAGGATCTATATGGAGACACTTAACAGACACATTAAACTATAATAAGTTCTATGGTAATATAGAACCATACATAATTGAATATCCTTTTAGCTACCAAAGCTATGATGAGATTCTTCAAAACATAAAAGACTACAGTAAGGTATATAACTATCTACCTCTTGTAGATGGTGTATTTAATGACAACGCTCAGATACAGGTTGATAATCAATGGTTTAACAAAGCTGTTCTATACAATGGACAACAGTCTACAGGTGTATTAGAATTGGTACCAAAACCTATCAACAACCTAAGTGCATACTTAACATACCCTATGTACAATACTAATAGTAAAACCATTATGTATACAAAGAGTGACAACTTTTATCAGTATAATACATTCTGGAGCTTAGTTAAAAATAAATCCATACCTTTATTCATGACGAGTTGTGACTCTTTATCAATAGATAAAGTTGTAAATCAAACAAATATGGATTATGGAAAAAGATCATTTAAGAAAGAACCATTAAGAGCTAAAGACCTTAAAGTGAGGCACATACTTGATAACAGCTCTGAAGCTCATATAGTTTCTCAATTCATTGTTGCACCTGCTCAAATCTCTTATAAGTAATGAATAATAATATTAAATGCACATGTGGACATTCCTGGAGTAAAGCAAGCTCTAGTGGAAAAGACATGAATGTGTGTCACATATGTGGAAAGGATAACACCATGAAAAATGGAGGATGGTTAAATAAGTATGAGCAAGGAGGAATGGTTTTAGACCAACAGCCTGATGACAACTATGGTAAGAAACCTAATCCTAATGATGTCCAAGCATCTGTAGGTCCTGACTTTGTAGGACTTGGTTATGATACAACAGGTAGAAACTATTCTCCTGCATGGGGTGGACAGTTTGCAATGGGTGGTGCTTTACCAGGTGCTGTAGGATTCACATACGCACGTACACAGAATCCTGCTCCTTCTAATGGTAAGTATGCTAAGAAGACAAAAGCTTCTGCACAAGATGGTTTGTTAATGAACTTTGAACCAGAGAAGATGCGTTCAGATGCTACACGAGTGGCTCCTGCTGTAAGACCTCTTACAAAGAAAGAACAAGAAGAAAATGCTAGGATAAACAAAGAAAACCAGAAAAAGACAGAAGAACGTGATAAGAAGATAGTAGCTGAAAGACAAGCTAATAAAAATACAAAGGGAGATCTAAGCACTCCTGGTAGCTGGCATACAGCAGATAAACTTAGACTATTTCCTGGCAGTGTTGGTGGAGTGGGAGAAATGTTTGATGAGTATGTAAACCCAGCTTACGTAGTTGGATCTTTAACAGATCAACTTGGAGAATCTGTAGCTAGAAGAGATGTTGGTGGTGCTGCTGCAACATTAGCTATGACTGCAGGATTAGGTGCGTTAGGAGTTGATCCATTAGGAGATGTTATGAAAGCTCAGCGTTGGTCTCAAGGGGCAGTAGATCGTCTTGGTTATAATGTACAAACTGCAGGTCCAAGATTAGGTAGTTCTACAAGAAGTCTTGAATCAGCAACTGCTGCAGAAAGATCTCAACAACAATTAGATCTTATACGTCAACAAAGACGTTCAGAAGCAGTGTCACGAGGAAGTCAAAGCACAAGAGCTCCTTATCAGTTTCCTACAGATGAAGAACTTGCTATAATGAATGCACGTGAGGCTGAAAGATATGCTCCTAGAGTTAGTCGTCAGTCTACAGGAACTCCTGAGGATATGACTGCGTTAGATAGATTTGAGAGAATACAACAAGTAGACCCTGGTCCATCATATGCTGAATTAATGGAATATCCATCAGCTAGAAGAGTTGATTCTCAAGCAGAATCAGCACAGCAAGCAGCAATGAATGATATAAGAAGAGAAACTAATTTTCCTGTTGATGCTACTAATCCAAACTCTGTAGTGCATTCTAATAACCCAACGTTAACTTATGAAAGGTTAAATAGAAGAATAGATGCATTAAGAACTTCTGGTATTTCAGATGACATTATTGCACAAGATGTACAATATCTTCGTGAGGGACGTCCTATGAGATCTTTATCTCAACTAAGAGGAGCACCAGGTTCTGTACCACGTCCTCCAGAAGTAAGAACTGGACCCACTGAAAAACAATGGAGTCCTGAAAACTTTCGTATTGGTGAAGGTAATGATGCAGGTAAGTTTAGAACAGCACATCCTGAAGGACATAATATATATGAAGATATAGATATATCACCTATAAATAATTCAATAGATAGAAGATATAAAATAGTAGACAAAGATAAGTCTATGAATTATGTAGAAGTTAAAACTTCACAAGACGCAGGAGATCCATATGTTGATGTAAATGATATAAGTTTCTTTAACAGAGACCCTAACAGTAGCTCTAAGCAAATGAATATAGTATTTAGTCATTTGCCTAAACAAGCACGTATATCACCAATAAGTACAAGCGTTCACTCTCAGCCATTGTTAAATACACGTATTGCTAAATTAACTAGTGGTCAACCAGGTAGAATAAAAATTGAGCCAAATGAATACATGGGTACTTTAAATAAGATTACTCGTAATGAGGGCTTTAGTCCTCTTGCTTGGTATGATGAAACAGTTGAGCAATTTCCAAAACTTGAAAGAACATATGAAACTCTTAATAAATATACAGGATCAAATTTACAAATGCCTTATATAAAGTTTCAAGGACAAAAGTTACCATTTGAAGAATTTAATACACCTGAATTTAGAAGACTTGTTGAAAACAACCCTTCACTTTTAGGAGATGCAGATGTAATGGTTAATAAATACAAGACAATTAAAAACTGGAAGAATGGTGGACAGATTGTAGACTCAATGGGACAATGGGCACACCCAGGAAAAACAACTACTATTCCAGGTAATGATATTACTATGAAAGGTGTTAACTATGATGTACTAGGTGTAAGTAACACTGGTGACAAAAAGTTGATGAAACCAGGAAAGAATTATAAATTTGATGGAGATTATGTCACTGAATATCCAAAAGGTGGCTGGCTAAATAAATATAAATAAACCACATATAAACGTTTGATATGAAAGATCAAATCTTAAAGATTGCAGGAGTTAAGTCTGAAAAGGAATTTTACAAAAAGTACCCAACAGAAGAAGCATTTATGAAAGCTCATAAGAAAGAGTTTAAAAAAGCTGCTATGGGTAGTAAGATGGTTAATGACCAATTACACCAACTAACTGACTTTGGTAATCCTCCTATTGCTAATGCTGGAGCTACTACACCACCTGAGTTTGGATTTACTAAATTTGGTGCCACTGCAAAAAATCCTGAAGGAAGTTTTGGTGGTGGAGCTGCAGCTGCTGGTATGAGTGCTCTTCAAAACTTAGATAAGATTGCTGGTGGTATTAGTGCTATTGGTGAGCAAAAGAAAAACATTAAGAAAGCAGATCAAACTGCTCAATTATCAGGACTTGCTTTACAGGCTAATCAGACTATGGAAGATCCTCAACGTAAGTATGCTAGACCAGAAGATAATCTTATTCAACCAGGACAATTAAGTAATCCTTATGGATCAGGTACAAACTACCTAGCTCAGAATGGTAGAATGATTGGTGGTAACCCCACTGAGATTCAGAATACATATGCTCCTACAAATGACATATATGATGATCTTGGATTTGAACCATTAGAAGAAACATACAAACAATTCAGACATGGTGGTCATATGCCTAAAGCAGAGTTTGGTGAGTACTTCCAAGACTCAGGTCAAGCTCAAGTTGGTAGTGCTGTAGGAGAATCTATTGGTTCTGCCTTTGGTCCTGCAGGAGCTGCTGTTGGTAAGTTCTTAGGTAAGGTGGCAGGTAATGCATTAGGTGGTGCTAAAGATGCTAGAGCATTACAAGCACAGAAAGATAAAACTGCTTTGAGCCAAAACCAATTAGCCTTCCAACAAGCTAGATCACAAGGTCCTCTTAATGCATACATGGAAAATGGTGGATGGGTAAGTCATGATTGGCAACCACAAACTATCACTAAGTTTGGAGAATATAATATTAAAGATCTTTTAAGACCTCCACATGATGCAGATATGTTAAGAAGTGGTGGTCATCTTGCTCAGGTTGATTATACTCCTCCTAGTGCAGAAGCGTTATACACTGGTAGACCAGGTATGCCTAGAGCTCAATATGGAGCACAGATGGCTATGGGTGGTGAATTAGAAGTAGGAGATGGTGGTCGCTTTGAAACAATGTCATACAATCCTAATTTACCTGGTGGTGAAATAGGAATGTTTAGAGGTGCGTCTCATGACAATGGTGGCATCCAAACTAAATATGGTGAGAATGAAGTGGAAGTAGAAGGTGGTGAACCAGCTGTTAAACTACAAGATGGTGGATCTAGTGATAACCTTGTTGTATTTGGTAACATGAAAATTAATAAAGAAGTAGCAGATCTTATGGGAGATCCAAAAGCAAAAGGAATGAAATTTAAAACATATGTAGCTGATATTGCTAAGAATGATGCTAAACAATTAAAGAGAATAAACAAAGGTCTTAAGTTAATTGAAAACGCTGATGAGAATAGTGCATTTGATCATTTGTCTTTGAACACAGGAGGACTTATGGTTAAAGGTGCTCAGGCTTGGCAAAAGATTAATGCTGACAAGATTAAAGAAGCAGGTATTGTACAAGACTCTATTCATCAGACAGCCAAGGAGTTAGGTGTTAAGAATGACAAATTAGCTGAAGGTAAATTAGAAAGAGAAACAGATCCAAGTATGGTTGCTCAAAAAGGTATAAGCACTTCACCTTATAAATTTGATATAAACACTATTGTTCCACAGTTTGGACCAAAGCAACCTAATGTAACAATTCCATATCAAGCAGGATATTCAAACAGTAATTTACCAGAAGTAACAGTTTCATCTAGTCCTAGATTTTATCCTCCTAGCATTGAAGATATGCCAGGTGATCCTACATCAAAGAAGAGTGGTAGATTAATGAATGCATTGAAATCAACAGGTAAGTTTTTAGGAAAAGGAATTGAAAAATATGGTCCTACTGCTTTATCTAATTTAGAATCATTCTTAAGACCAACTAACGCTGACGAAGACTTACCTGCAGATCAGTTATATCCTGAGTTTTATGCATTGGCTACCAATCAGTTAGAACCTGTACAGGCTCAAACATTCCAACCAATGTTGGATAGTCCTATAGACATTTCTTTAAATGATCAACTTGCTGCAGTTGATTCTCAGTCAAGAGCTGCTATTAGAGCTGCTGGTTCTAATCCTGCTGCACAGGCAATGATTATGTCTCAGACATTACAGGCTAAGAATCAAATCTTAGGAGAGCAAACTAGAATCAATCAAGCAAATAAGATGCAGGTTTATGATAAGAACAGAGCTGCATTAAATGATGCTCAACTTAGAAACTTACAAATCCTTGATCAACAATACGTTAGACAAGCAGGAGCTAAGTCTAATACTAAAGAACAAACCCAAGCTGCTTTAAGTTCTATTGCTGCTAAGACTGCACAACAAAGAGCTGCTAATAGAAAACTAGCTGTTATGGAGAATTTGTATAACTTCAGATTTGATCCTAAAGGCAGAGCAATTAATGCTAACGCACTACAATCTTTTAATACTTCAGGTAATCCATTTGCTACATCAACTAAAGGAAGTGGAGGATTAGCTCCTGATACAGCATTTACATATGATGAATTAGGACGTATCATTGGAACTAGAAAGACTAAAGACAGTGCTACTACTCTTCCATCATTGGGTGAACTAGACAATTATATGCAGAAGAATGGTGGAAAAACAAAGGCTAGAAATAGCTCAGTTGTTAAAGCTCTAAAGAATCTCTAACTAATTCAGTTATAGTGAATTACTAAAATTTGTTATAGCTCTTGGTAATTCTAATATTTTAAATTAATTTTGTATTATGGCATCTTTTACTGACAAACTATCACAATTTAACCCATACATCCAGGAACTGCCAGTTCAGGAGATGTACCAGGTTGGTATGGCCAAACAGGCCCAATACAACCAAGGTGTGCAAAAAATCCAGAACTACATTGATAGGGTGGCTGGGGTAGACGTGTATAGAGATGTAGATAAACAATATCTTCAGTCAAAGCTAGGTGAATTAGGTAACAACTTAAAGACAGTGGCAGCAGGTGATTTCTCCAACCAACAGTTGGTTAATTCTGTTACTGGTATGACAGCACAAATATCTAAGGATAAATTGATTACAAATGCTATATCATCTACAGCTTCTTATAGAACTGGATTAACTAAAATTCAAAAAGACACAGAAGAGGGTAAATCTAATCCAGCCAATATATATAACTTCAATAAACAAGCTCAACCTTGGTTAACTTCTACAAAGCCAGGAGAATCATTTAATGGTTCATACTCTCCTCACTTTGATATCATGAAGTTTGCTAAAGAGCAATTTGATGCTATTAAACCAGGCAAGTGGTCATTTGATCAATTGTATGAAACAGATGCTCAAGGCAATTATAAGTTTGATATTGTAAAAGATAAGAAGGGTAACATTATAAAACAAACTCCTGTTGTTTCTCCTTACATGGTAAGAATGGAACAAGAGGGTAGACTACCTGCAGAGGTTAAAGCTACACTTGGTCAGATCTTTTCTGATCCTAGAGTGGCTAAACAACTTAATATTACAGGAGAGTATAACTATGCAAACATAGATGAAAGAGGTCTTGTAGATATGGTGTATGCTCAAAGAGATGAAAAGACAGCAGGATATAATGATAAGATAGCTGAACTTACATTGAAGAAAACATTAGAAAAAACTGATGAAGGTAAGAAGTTTATTCAAGGAGAAATAGATCAGCTTCAAAGCAAAGCTGATGGTGTTAAATCTTCATATGACCAAATAGCACAAGCAGCTTATAAGAACCCAGATTATGTAAGAGGATTTGTTTATAAAGAACATTCTTTAGATAACTTACAAGGTATGTTTGGTTCAGTGAAAGTAAGCAAGCAAGCTATGGATAGTCCTCTTTGGCAAGCTAACTTTAAGGAGTATCAAGAGGCTAATGATATGAAAGAAGCAGCTGCTGAACTTGCTTTTAAATATACTAACTTAAAAGAACAATCTAGACAAAAAGATTTAGATCGTGAGAATGCTCTTAGAATAGCAGCAATGAAAGGTCCAGGTGGTACAAAGAAACCTGGAACTGGTCCTGATGATGAAAGAGGACTTGAGTTTGCTGAGAACCCATCTAGTATGGATGTAATTGTAAACAGTGAGCAGATAAAAACAAATGCTGCCACTGACATGCTAACTACAGGAAATGAACTTGTATGGTCAGGTTTCTTTGCTAACAATCCAAAAAACATCCAGTCATTAAATAAACAAATGGCATTGGGTAAAACAAGAGAGCAGGGTATTGAAACCATTTTAAAAAATACTGCTAATGCTAATAAAGAACCATATACAGACTTTATAACAAGATGGTCTGATAAAGTGGTAACTGAATTAAAAACAAAACCAGGTGGAGTACCCCCTGCTTTAGGTGATGCATATAACTTGTTTAAAAAGAAGCAAAAGACATTTCAATCTATATCACAAGAATCAGCAGATGTTAATGAACAAGTGGCTAAAGAAGTTGGTACTGATTTAGCAAACATTATCAATAATGTAGAAATTAAAGATACACCAATGAAGTTTCAAGGTAAGGATGTTATAGTTACCAAAGAAGACTTTTATGACTTAGCTTTGTATGCCAAAGGTAATGTCACTGTAGGTGGGTATTTTGATGATAAGATTCATAAAGAAAACGCTAAAGCTGCTGAAGCTAGATTAACTAGCAGAGGCAAATCTTTTTTAATTCCTACTGTTCTAGATAAGTTTGCTACTAGCTACCTTAGTCCTTCAGGAGTTTTAAGAGATTTTAAAACTACAGCAAGACAAGCAGTAGAGTTACTACCATTTACAGATGATGTTTATTTAAGAAATCCTAAAGGATGGCAAGTAAACGTAGATACTAGAGGTGACTTTGAAAACAATTTAAAAAGGGTTTATAAGGTAATAGATACTGAAGCTTCAGCAAAAGCATTGACTAGAAAAGCTGAACTTCTTCAAAGTAAGAGCTTCTTCAAACCTGATGTTAAGATGCCTATCCTTACAGGTGATACTGAAACAGATAAGCAAACACTTAATAACATTAGAAGATGGACACTTGACTATGGAAAATCTGGAAAGAATTTATCAGTCTCAGGTGAACTAGATGGAATGTTAGAAGCTATTAGAGGAGACCTATCAGATATTTCATTAGAAGCAAAGACAATGACAGGTCCTGGTGGAAAGAAAGTTATACAAATATTAGGAACTGATTTAAAGACTAATAAGTCTGGGTCTATTGTGATTGCAGATGATGAAGCAAAAGGTCTTGGTATTGATGTAAGTGGATTGTATGAATCAGATGAAGTTACTAATGTAAGACGTGCTCTAAGAAGAAGTCCAATAGGTTCTACATCTAAATTAGATCCAGGAGATGTTTCTACATATACCAAAGCAGATTCATACTTTGAGAAGTTTGAATTCCCAAGAATGGTAGGTAATGGTAACTATGACATGCAAGCTAATGTGGTGAAAGCCAATGATTTATATTATGCATATGTTTATACATCTACAGCAGATGGTGGTAAGAGAACTGTAAAAGCATTACCAGGAGATCCAAATTTAGAGGTTGTTATAAATAAATTGAAATCACTAGGTCCAGAATTTGCACAAGCTGCTTTAAAATAATAAAGAATGCCAGAAGAAAAAGTAATTAATTTAGGGACAGGTGATGCTACACAACCTACCTCTGAACCAAAAGTTGTTAACTTAGGTGGTCAGGCAAAGTTTCAAGACGTTAGTTTTGATGTTCCTTCAATTGATAGCAAGACAGGAATTGCAGGTGGTAATATGTCTGCTGAAGATATATGGAATAATATTACTCCAGAGAAAACTCGTGTCCCTCAACTTCCCACTTCTTCAATATATATTGGCAATAGATATAAAAGCAGTAGACCATATGAAACTGATCTAGAGGAGAAGTATGCACAACAACAAAGTGCATTAGATCAATGGAAAAATGGTGCATTAAAGTTTGTAGGTACAGCTACCAATAGTTTTATTTCTGGTACAGCTGGTACTGTTTATGGCTTAGGTGCTATGTGGAGAGATGGTAGATTCTCTTCTTTATTTGATAATGAAATTAATAGGAAGTTGGATGATTCATACAAGGCATTAGAAGATGCACTTCCTAACTATATGACCCAGAAGCAAACTGATGCTAACTGGTATTCCCCTGATTATTTATTAACAGCTAACTTCTTTTCTGATGGTATCCTTAAAAACTTAGGATATTCATTAGGTACAATAGGAGGTGGTTTTGCATGGAGTAAAGCCATTAAAGCATTAGGCATAACAAGTAAGTTAGTCAAAGCAGGTCAAGGTCTAGAAGCAATGACAGCTGTAGAAGAATCTATGTCTGCAGTTCCTAGACTACAAAAGTTTGCTGCTTTTGATGGTGCACTTAACTCTGTAGCACAGAAGTATTTGAAGTCACCAGCAGCTTCTATATTAAGAAACTCAGACAGAATCATTACATCTGCTACAGGTACATTTGGTGAAGCAGGATTGGAAGGTCTTCATAATATGAATGTTTTTAGAGAGAACGCTATTGAAGAATATAGAAATAAATATGGTGAAACTCCTACAGGCAAAGACTTAGATTCTATTAATGAGTACACAGACAAAGTGGGTAACTTCACATGGGGAATGAACTCATTGTTACTTACAGCAACAAACTATATTCAACTTCCAAAGATATTGGGTTCTTCTAAGAAAGCAGATGCTGCAATCATCAATGATATTGAGCAATCAGTAGTTGGTGGAGAGTGGGCTAAATACTTACCAAAGACAAGAATTGGTAAAATAGGTAGTGGTATTAGAAATGTTGGTGGTCTTATTGTATCTCCTTCAGAAGGATTTGAAGAGGGTTCACAATTTGCTATTCAAACTGGTGTTAATGATTATTTCAATAGAGCATACAGAAACAGAAAAGATGTTTCTAGTTTCCTAAATAACATGAATGATGTTATGGGAAACATAACTAGCTATGGTATAGATCAAACATTGTATACTAAAGAGGGTATGTCAAACGTACTTATAGGTGCGTTGTCTGGTGGTTTACAACAAGCTGGATATGCAGGGTCTTACCAAGATGAGCAAGGTAAAACTAAATTTGGATTTGGTAAGTCTGGTGAACTAGGAGAAAGAGGATTTTTTGGATATGGTGGTGAGAGAGGTAGAAATACAGACATAGCAATAGAAGCGTTAAATAAAACAAACTCTTCAGCTGTTCTAAAAGATCTAGCTAACTATATTGGTATTGGTATTGGTTCTCAGAAAGCAAGACAAGCTGCTATCGTAGCTAATGATAAAGTGACTGAGAAAGATATGGAGCATGACTTCACTCTATCATATCTAATGCCTAGAGTTAAGTATGGTAAGATAGATGCTGTTGCCCAAGAACTATCCTATTACAAATCTCAAGCTATGGATAACGTAGGCTTTGAGGAATTAGTAGCTGATGGTGTAGTTAATGCTAATGAAACTAAAGAACAATTTGTTCAAAGACTTGATAACTTATCAGCGTTAGCTAAGCAGGTAGAAGATACCTATTCTATGGTTAGAGAAAGATATTCTAACCTTGTTGATAAGGAAGGTAACAAGTTGTATAATGATAAGGTGATAGACAAACTTGTATACGCTACAGCCAAAGTGGGTAACTATGATGTGCGTATTCCACAAGTGAATTCTATTTTAAATGAGGCAGGTATTAACACTGGTCAAATACTACAAAGTATCATTGCAGGCAATGAGCCTAACAAACAAGCTACACAGGATGTATTAGATCAAATCAACAGCATGGATGTTATATCTGATGTTAAAGAAGATCTTAAAACTGCGTTGGCTGATGTTGTTGACCTTTCATTAAACAGAAGAAAATACATTCAAGAATATGATGCTATCAAACAAGATCCCAAGGGGTATGAGGAGATGGACGAAGAGTTTGGTGCGGAGGAAGAGGTACCAGTTACTGTTGAACAAAAGATTGCAGCAGCAAAGAAGAAAGGCAAAGCTAAGATTGTTGAGAAGAAGTTAGAGATTGGTAAAGTGTATTCTCTTAAAGAGCCAGTCTTGGTACAAGATGGTAAATTAATATTTAAGCCAACGCTAAGTGTATTATCACAAACTTTAGGAGGAGAACTAGAAGTTCAACTTCCTACAGGTGATATAGCATTTATGACTCCACAACAGTTTAGAGACTACAATATTAGCGAAGATGAAACAGCTGAAGAGTTAGGATATATATTAGATAAGGCAATTGATAAAGTATTAAATAAGAAGAAGTATAGTGACATTGCTAAGCCTGAGGAAGGACAAAGCAAGATGGACTATGTAAACTCTTTAGACAATCCTGAATTAGTTAATGATATAGTTAAAGAGTTTGATGAACAATCAGCAGACTTTTTAAAGAACAGAGAGGCTGAAATAAAGAATCAAAAAGGTAATGCTCAAGTCCTTTCTACATCAGATACTGAATCAGTTCCAACAGATGTTCCTGTTCCAACAATATATGTAACTGATACAGATAATAGAAAAGATACCAATGTAGTTCCTAGAGCTACAGTTGCTACACAACAACTTCCTGGTTATAAGAACTCTGTTGCATTTGGTGCAAACCTATACAACTTTCCTAACAGAGAGAAGATACGTGGTGTATATGTTACATTAGCTAATGAAGAAATATTAGGACTTGGTGGATTAATGAATCACATCAAGGGAACTAGTGATGTAGATCCTGCTAAGACTATTGCATTAGTAATGGTTGAGCAATCAGGAAATGGTGTAAAGCTTGTAGGTGTTGATGGACAATCAATAATAGGAAGCAACTTTGATAAGATTGTGTTCCAAGTAATGCCTGACCCTAAACTCCAATGGAGTGAAAAGTATGGTGGTAAGAGCATGTTCAGAGAGGGAACTCCTGATAATGTAATAAAAGCCATTACTAAAGAGTATACAAAGTTTGTAGAAGATACATTAGAAAATAAAGAACTTGAACCTCATAAGATAGAAGCATCTTTTGGTATACCTCAACCAGTGGTAGACACTGAAGGTAAACTTGTAGAGAATGCTAGAACAGGTGTAACAGAAGCTGGATTGATCAAACAATCTGATTTAGCTGAGAAGCCTGTAATCTATGTTCCAACATTGGGAGACGGTGTAATATCAAGAGGATCAACACGTTATACCAAAGCATTAGGAAAACCATTCCTAATTGGAGCTAATGGTTATGTTGCTTTACAAAACAAACAACATAGTTTACAAGAAGCTACATTAATATATGATGCTATTTACAGACTATCACAAATCAAATACACAGATGGTGATCTTAGTTCTGCTGAAGCCACTCGTTTATTAGAATGGTTAAGAAGTGTTGTATACTGGGGTAATCCAAAGAACCAAGCTGGTGTTAATAGTATATGGTTTGACAAAGCAGGATTGATAGGATTGAAATTAAATATTTCTAATGAAGGTATGAACGTACCATTCAGTCCTATTGGTATTGAATCAAACAAAGATAAGATAGTTGAGCAAGTACAAAAGATGTATGGTAATATAAGATCTGCTTATGTTGCTAAAGATTTGTCTAATTGGAATAAACCATATGAGCAAATTACATCTGTAACTGCTGATGGTGTTATTAAATCTAAGACTTGGAAGAACTATCAATCATATTTATTATCTACAGAAGGTAGAACTGGACAAGAGACTCCTCTCACTGTACCTATCAGACCAACAAAAGGTGTGGGTGATACAAACAGAGAAGGTATCTACTTTGTAGTTACAGACACTGCTGATAGATATGCAGGTGTAGTAGATAAAGTTGGTAAAGAAAAACCAACTCTATTAACTCCTGGTGCTGTAAGAACAGGTGAGTTAGCTGAGACAGCTACAGCTAGATATATTCTTGATAATCAAACACCTAATGTAATTGACAATCCTCAATTAGGAAAGATTACATTTGTAGCTGATGCTAAAGAACTTGAGACTAGTGGTGGTAAGAAAGGTATTAGTTTAGTTCAAGATGATCCAGGTAATACTAAAGCTATTGAAGCATTAGCTAAGAGTAGAAACATTGACAAGAAGAAAGCTACAGATCTTTTAGTAGCATCTATATATCAAAAGGTTGCTCCTCAACAAGCAGCACAATCTATTGCTCCTATTTCTGCTGAAGAAGCTGATATAGAAAAAAGAAGAAAAGAAGAGTTAGATAAGTATAAATCAGGAGACATTACAGTAGCTGGAGTTAAAGCTATTAATGCTAAATATAATGCAGAATTAAAAGCTTTAAATGTAAAACCTACTACTAAAGCTGAAGAGAAGCAAGCTGCACAGATTGTTACAACTACTCTTGACGCAGAAGAGTTAATCAGAAAACAATTAAATAGCATGGGTGATGATGCTCCTTTTCGTATTAAGACTAAGGATCAAATCACTAAGTTTGAAAAAGAAGACTGGCCTAAGATAGAAGCTTTCTTTAAAGCAAACTTCCCTAACATTCCTTTATACAGAGTTAAGAATATAATCAGAGGAACTAATGGATTAGAAGCTTGGGGTATGTTAAAGAATGGTGGTGTATATGTATATGCCAACGCAGAAGTTGGTACAGCATACCATGAAGTGTTTGAAGCTGTATGGAAGATGTTCTCTAGCCCTGAGGAAAGAGATAACATTGTAAGTGAATTCAAAGATAGAAGTGGTAGTTTTGTAGATAGAATTACAGGACAAGATATTAAATATTCTAATGCCACTGCTTTTCAAATCAAAGAACAATTAGCTGAGGAATTCAGAGACTTTGTACAATATGGCAAAGTTCCAACTAAGCCAAGTAAAGGACAACCATTTATTGTTAAGTTGTTTAATGACTTAGTTAATTTTATTAAGTCATTCTTCTATGGTCCTCAAGCTGCAAGAAACACAGAAGAGTTATTCAAGAGAATGACTAGTGGTTTCTATAAAGAATATTCTCCTTTAGATTCTAAATTATCATATGCTAAGAATGGCATTATAGATATTTCAGATGCTTATGGTGGAGCTAACAGTGAGTATCGTATTAAGGATCTACCTGGTCAAACTGTGCATGACATCATGCAACAAATGACCTATGTAACATTAGGTAAGTTTACAAAGAATAACAAGAGTCTTTTCTCTATTCCAAGCGTAAACAAAATAGAATTATATCAAGAGCTTAAAGAAGACTTACAAAAGACAGCCCTTAAAACAATGAAGGCTGCTGAAGATTTAATAGATCAAGGTGTAATCACTGAAGAGCAAGCAGCTCCTACTAAAGAGAAGTCTAGAGCTTTATGGCAAAAGATTACAGACAACTGGGATGAGTTAGCTGAAAAACATAAAGAATACTTATCTGCTTATAATATTGAGTTTGATAATAACAATGAAGCAGCTTACATAACTGATAAAGCTAAAGAAGATCCATATGGTGAAGCCACTCAAATAGATAATTTCAAGAGAGCAAACGCTGCTGTAAAGCTATTACTATCTACAATACCTATTGTAAGAGAAGGTGAAATTGTGCGTTCATCTATCAATGGTGCCACATTACTTCCTACTAGTCAGGTGTTTATGGCTATTATGAACCAAACACATGATTCTAATAGCCCTGATGAAATGATTGAGGGTCTTCGCAAACTGGCTGAGAATGATGAAAACTATCGCACTCTATATGAACGCATATCAAAGAGTTCATATAACATGGATACATTTGAGTTTACTGATTTGAAGAACAGACATGACCTTCAATTAGTTTCAGCTCTATGGAGAACTTTCAATAAGCAAAGTCCTATTGTAAAGAACTTATACATATTACCTAATGGAGAAGTACAAGTGGGTGATTCTAACTTTGCCACTGCTGCAAGACAACTTAATCAAGATTTCTTAAATGCTATTGTTGTTTCTGTAAAGAAACAAAATGGATACTTCCAGTATAGCAGTTTACAAAAAGCTTACATGCCTGTTGTAGATGCTAATGGCAAAGCTGTTATTTCTAAGTTTGCTGTAGATACACTAGATGAACAACTTAACTTCTTAAAGAAGTTTGGTATTGTATTTAACAAAGCTGACCTATTAGAAATGTCAGGTGAGGATCAAGATGACTTCTCAGAATCAGTAAAGGGTATTAAGAAAAGTTTCACTGAATTAAATAAGATAGCTACCTTCTCTGGTAGTGTATTATCTATCAATGGTAGATTATTAAAACTAGCTAATATCAAAGCTAAGATAGATAACCCTGAGTTTGATAGTGTATTCTATAATGTAAATGGAGACGCTACACAATCATTCATTGGTGTTAATGCTTTAAGTAAATTATCAGATATTCTTTCTAAAGCACAGAATATCAATGACTTACGTGATACTCCATATTCATATTTACTTACAGATAACTTTGCTAAGAACTCAGTTATCCTAGGACAGATGTTCAATATTGCTGAAGGAGGTAATCGTATAAAGGGTACAGAAAAGTTAATGGAAGCTTCTTGGGCTGATGGTACATTAGACCAAGGTAATGGTAAAAAGAAACAATCTTCTAAGCTTACATATAAACAACGTTTAGTACAAGAGATTAATATGAACCTTGCTGGTTACTATTATAACCTTGTACCTGGTGATGCTTCTCTTGAGCACATGGTAAACATGGGCAACTTTATTTCTAAGGAATCAATCAGAGCAGGTTATAATCAACCAGGTGGTGTACTAGATACATTCAGAGGATACTTATTCTCTGAGATTGAATTAGCTAGAGAGACTCGTCCATTTACAAGAAACACCAATGAGTTACGCTTCTTCAAGGATATCCTTGGTGAAGAGTTACATGATCAAGTGATGGGTGAAGATGGTGAAGTGCTTACACCACAAGAAGTGTACGAAGCATTCACTGACGAGAATACAAATGTAAACGCAATAGATGAAGCCATCACTAAGTATATTGTTGAAAAGACAGCAGCATTCAAAAGAAGTCTTAGCAACTATGGTATCATTACCAAAGGAGAAGAGAAAGAAACTTGGTTTGTTGAAAACTTAGCGTTTGCTCAATCTGGTACCACTACAACAGAAAACCTAAATAGAGAACTTGAAATGTTGCAAATCAATTTCATGATTAACAACATTGAGTTACATAAATTATTATACTCAGATCCATATCAATATAAGGATGAGCTTAAACGTATCAAGAGTTTCCTATCTCCACGTCAATCTATTATTTCTAATTCAGCAAGCATGAACGCTGCGTTGAATAACATTTGGAATGAAGGATTTGATGAGGGTGATATAGGACGTACAGACTTCACTCAAGACTATTTCAGAACAGCAACATATGCTGATGTCTTAGCAGTGGGTGATATTCCTGGCTATGAAGAAGAAGCTTTTGAAGAAACAGATGGTAGTGGTATTATTACTATGAAGGGATATCGCAACTTTAGAATACGTGCAGGTGAGTGGAATGATAATGAAGAATTACAATACAAATTTGATATTGCTTATGAGAAGCTTGTTAAGTCTGGTGCAAATAAAGAAGAGATTGCTGAGTTTAATAAAAAGAACCCAAGTGTAAAGAGTGCATACACTCCTCTTAAACCTATTGTGTCTGGTAACAAAGCTAATGGCAGATCTTACAATGATATTGTATTAGATAAGTTTGCTCTTTATCCATTGAGCTTCAGGGTGTTACATCAACTTAATCCTGAATCAAACAGTATTAAGTTTTACAATAAAATGCAAGCTGAGAACATTGATTATACAGTGTTCAAATCTGGTAGAAAGGTGGGAGCTGAAGAGCTTAACGAACCATACAATGAGAACGATCAATTCAACGAAGCTCCTTATGTAGGTATTGTTAATGTACCATTTGGTATCATGTCTATACAATCTGAGGTTCCATCTAAGGATGAGCCTGTTGTAACTAGAGGTAGTCAGGTTACTAAGTTAGTCACTCTTGACTACATGGAAGCTGGTGTACCTATTGACTTTGAGCCAGGTGATAACTTCAATCAGCGTCTTGATAAATGGAATGCTCTTAAGAATAAGTCTACCTATAATGATGGTAAAAACTTATACAATGAGATTAAGAATAACCAAGAGTTATTAGAAGCAATGATTGATAATGGTTATCAAAGCCTTCTTAAACAAATGGGAATCAAGGAGTTAAAGAATGGTAAGTTTAAGATTGCAGACTTCTCCAAAGCTGCTAACTTATTACGTAGAGAGATTCTTAAAAGAGAAGTTAATGATAATGTGGCTGATGCGTTGGCTGGTTTCTTAGAAGGCAAAGTTGTTATTGAAGCAACTCCTGCTTACCAACAAATCAGAAACATCCTATATTCTATTGCAGATAGAGAGGTGATTACACCAAAGATATCTGGTGGTCAAAAGGTACAGATTCCTTCTACATTCTTAGAAGAGAATAGAATTAAGTCTAAGAATGGTAAAGGATATACATCTGATGTTCTTAAGTTTTATACAAATAAAGAGGGTGAGCGTGTAGCTGAGGTGATGGTAGGTAGATGGTTTGACAGCAATAAGACTGACGCAGAACTTCTTGACTATTTAAACAATACAGAAGAAGGACAGAAGATATTAAAAGGTGTGGCATATCGTATCCCTACACAGAAACAAAACTCTATTGATGCAATTGTGATTAAGCAATTCCTTCCTAGAGAGTTTGGTGACAGTGTTGTGATTCCTTCTGCCCTAGTTAAGAAAGCTGGTTCTGACTTTGACATTGATAAGTTATTTATATACTTAAAGAATACTTATAAGGATGGTCTTGGCAACATCAAACTAGTTCCTTACTATGGTATTGGTGATGCTGCTAAAGAAAAGTTTGAAGACTTGTATGCTGATATATCTGAAAACAAGATTAAGATTACACAAGAAAGCAAAGTAAAACTTGGCAACTTACAAAACTTATTAAGTGACATTGCTCTTGGCGAAGCTTCTAGCAAGACTGCTGAGAAATGGATTCCTATACTTCAGAATATGTTTGGAGATAGTTTATCTGTTATTGAGATTGAAGATGCGTTGATGACTAAGTTGGAAGAGACAGGTAAAAAACTTGAAGACTTATATGACCTTGATTTACAGGCAGTTCTAATGGAAAAGTTTGTAGAAAGAATGTACAAGAAGAGTCTTGAGAATGAGTATATCCAGTCAATGGAAAACTTAATTACAAGAGAAGAAAACTTTGCTTCATTAACTAAGCCTAACTCTGCAGACCAAATGAAAGGGTTGGCTAAGAAGATTACAAGAAAGCTTGGGTTTGAATCATTTAACTATGACACTCCAGGCAATATGTTGGATAGAAACTTTATGTCTAGATTAAGACAAGCGTTTGTATCTGGTAAGTATGCAATTGGTATTGCTGCTGTAAACCAAACAAACCACTCTCTTAACCAAAGACAACCTATATATGTTGACACAGACAAACTAGCTATGTTAGATAGTGCTGACAGAGCATGGATAGGCAATGGTAAAATTAACTTTAAGGATTACAATAAGATAATGATAAACAACAAACCTGTTGCTACATTGTCTATGGTTAAGAATGCTAAAGGAGATTACATCTCAGATATCATTGGTCAGTTTATTGATGGATACGTGGATATCTCTAAGGGTCCATGGATCATGGAACTAGGTGCCACTCCTAATACAGCTTCCACTTGGTTATTCTTAACTAAGCTTGGTGTGCCTATTGAGGATGTTTCCTACTTTATGAACCAACCAATCATACGTGATTACTTACGTAAGATTGAAAATTCTGGATACTCTTGGTTATTTATTGAAGACTTTGTTAAAGAAATGAAACAAAGTCCTAAGTATAAGGTGGCTGATAACTATAACTTTAGTAAGATTACAACTATACCTTCTGCATCTAAGTTATCTAGTACAGTGGGTAATAACAACTTAAACCAAGATCAGAAAGCTGAACAACAGTTTATGTTGGATGAGTTCTTAAAATATGCTAGGATGGCTAATCAAATGTTCCTTGTTACTCAAGGATCTAACTTTGATACAGCTACATTCAATGATCCATTCTTAGTGTTCAAGAAACAACAACAGTTGCTCAAAGCACAGAATACAATCATCTCTTCTGTAGATGACATATTAGCAAACTCTTTCTTAGGTAAGTTGGCTGAAAGAATTGGCAACATCAGAAATGCTTATGCTGAGATTCTTACCTCTGATAAAAACAACACTAGACGTGTTCTTGAGAATGTGCTTCTACCATATACAGATATGTCAGATGATGAATTTGTTAATGTGTCTAGAAAGGCTGTAACTAATCTATTTGATTGGGCTGTACAGGTGGACCAAAAGCTTAACCAAGAAATCAGTGGTATGTTATTAGGTGATGACAATGCTGCTGGTGAAATTACAGACTTTGTAAATAAGGTTAAAGCAGATCCTAACCATAAGTTGTTTGACAACATTATAGTTAATCTGTTAGAAAACCTACCTTCTCCTACAGAGGATGGAGTTAATAACATTAAGATTAAGAACAAGAATAATAAGACATATGATCAAAACCAAATGATATATGGCTTCAAAGAACTTAAGTCTTATCTTGGCAAAGACCCTCTATATGATAAGTTAGTTAGACTTTCTGTATTACAATCTGGTATTGCTAACAGTCCTATATCATTTACCAACTTACTTCCTTACGAAGACTTTGCAAAAATATATAACAAAACTTTGTCCAAGTTAGACAAAATGCCTAACTTAGATCAATTTTATAAACTAGGTGTATTCCAAAGAAACAACTGGGCTGATGATGATGTTGTTCCTTACAAGAAAGCTACGTTCAAACAGGACAATCAAGGTAACTGGTATTACAGCAATGGCATACAGTTCAAGAAGAATGAAGCATTAAATCTTGATATCCAAGCAGGTAAGACTCCTCAGTTAGTAAAGATACATCACATGGCACGTGAGTCTAAGAGTGACTACATTGTGTACACATGGGAAGAAGGAACTAAGTCAGAGAAGATTAAGATGAGAAAAGATGGTGACTTCTCTTACATCAAGAAAGGATTGTTCAAGAAGGTATATAATGGTGATACACCATTTGCTATCAAGAACTTCTATGGTGCTGATACATTCATCTACAAGATGATCAATGCATGGGGAGATAGCTACAAAGCTAATGAGTTCTATGAAAATGCTAGAGAATCTGTAATTCCTAATGGCTTTATTCAAACCATTGAGAAAGAAGATGATGATATTAGAAAGTATTTTGAGGTGAAGAAAGATAATGCTCCTAAGGCTGTATCTAAAAAGGTTAAGAAAATCAAAGCTCCTGGTCTTCCAGAGATAGAAAATAACAATGTAAACAACTGCTAATGAGCAAATGTATATTAGATATTAAGTTTGATATTACAGACACAGCAAGAGATCTTGCTATGGATAATGGTGGATTTACCTACATCCATGGAGAAAGAGACTCATTAAGAATAACTGATAATACGTTAGCTGAGCTTTCTGCTAAGAAGGTTAATGATGCCTTTGGAGAAATGTTACTCACTCCAAGCTATGGAGATAGAACAACCTACTTCATTAGTCCATCTAATGAGCTTGCTCAGAAGTATTTAGATTATTACAATAGTGAGTTGGCTGTAGAAGAAAACAAACCAACAACAGAAGGAGAGGATAATAATTATACTAATGATGAACCAACTAACTTCTTACAAGTAACTGGATTTCCAAGCACAGTGGCTACTCCTGCTATTATAGAAAAGGTTAAGGAAGCTGCTACTAAAATGGGTATATCTATTGAAGACTTAGCAACATATGCTAAAAACACTGGCTTAGACACTACAAACATTAATGGTGTAGCTGACTTGGCTAGAGGTGTTATTGCTATTGCTGAGGGTCAAGAAGATGTAGCATTAACAGAAGAGCTTGTTCACATAGCTACAGCTATGATAGAACAGACTAATCCTCAACTAGTTACGCAAATGATATCTAGAATAGATAAGTTTGCCATCTATAATCAAACATACAAATTATACAAGGACAATAAAGATTACCAACTTCCTAATGGCAAGCCAGATATTCGCAAGATTAAGAAGGAAGCTGTAGATAAGTTAATTGCTGAAGTGATTGTAAATGAAGGCACTGGTAATGAATACTTCCCTGAGTTAGCTAATGAAGATAACATATCATTAGTTCAGAAGTGGTGGAGTATGATTAAAGACTTTATTCATGGACTATACAGTAAAGCTAGTATAGATATATTTAGAGAAGCAGCTAGTGAAATTCTTGGTGGTAAGATAGAAGGTATTCCAATTATTAATGGTCAAGGTCCTTACTATCAAATCATTAGTCCTCAACAGAAAGCCATCCAGGATAATATCAACAATACAAGAGATAGTCTTAGAAAGGTTGAATATGCTGAGAAAAATGCTGATCCTTTGTTATTAGATTCTGAAGAAGCAAACAATGGCTATGAGATTAAGAATGATGATGGCACGTGGACAAAGATAACAAAGAGGGTAACTGATAGGGTCAAAGCTTGGTATAAAGAAAGGTTTGGTAATAAGGTGTTTAGTGAACAAGAGAAGAAGTTTAATGAACTTAAAAGAACTCTAGGAGTAGCTGGACACAGAGACTTAGAAGAAATACATAGTAGATACTACAATGAAGATGGAACTAAGCGTGAGTATCCTGAGCCTAGACCTACTAAGTATAATCTAGAGAGTAGAGCTATGTATGAAACTCTAGAAAACTATTACACAGAATTAATTGAAACATTCCCAAAGGATACACTTGTATTCTCTGAGGTTGTTATATATGATAAGAAGAATAAAGAGGCTGGAACAATTGACTTCTTAGCTGTAGAACCAGAAGGTAAAACACATATTCTAGATTGGAAGTTCATGCACATTGCAGGTAATGATGTAGCATGGTTTAAACAAGGAGCGTTCAATATCCAGATTGGAACATACAAGAACATCCTACGTGAGAACTATGGCATCAAAGACTTTGGTATGTTGCGTGCTATTCCTATATCTCTAGAGTTTGGAAGAGTGGATAAGATGGATGCTAGAAAAGGATTTAAACTTGATGGCATAGCAATAGGATCTGTAGACAAGTCTAAGATAGATCCATTGACAGAGATGAAACTTATTCCTCTATCTGAGGAATCAGAAACCACTGGTAGTGAAGCACTTGATGGTGTATTAGGTAAGTTGAATGCATTGATGCGTGAATATGCTAAAGAGAAAGTGACTGATGAGGGAGAGCGTATCTTCAAGATTGAACGTATGAATACTCTTAGAAGAGCTATTCGTTTAGTACAAGGAACTGGTAACTTACAACCACTAGTGGATGTAATCCAGGTTATGAGAAGAGATGGTGATAGAATCTTAAATGACTATAATACCATCTTCAAAGACAGACCTGCTAGAGATACAGACTCTACAAACCAAGAGCTATCTGATTTTGCTGATGACATGAACAATTACATTAGATTCTCTGAGGTATTTTCAAGCATTGGTGATGATATAGGTTATTTAATCTATACAGTAGACATGGAAGAGGGAGCTACTACAGAAGCAGAAAAAGAAAACATAGACCTTAGAAAGGAAATATTACAAGACTTAGATTCTGAATCTAAAGCTATTAGAATTTCTATCAAAGAAATCACCAAGGCATCAGAAGCCTTTGCTGATAAACACATAGGACAAAGAAACCTTGTAGCAGGATTGACCAAAGCTGAGGCAGTAATCAAAGGACTGGCAGCTAGGTTTAGAGGAGTATCAGAATTACCTTCACGTGCATTGCAAGTATTATATAAGCTTACATCTACAGCAAAGAACAATGCTGCATCTGATGCTTTCAAAGAAGTGGAAGTATTAATGAGCCTTAGAGATAAGCTTGTTGCTAGAGGTGGTGATACAAGAAAGCTTGTACAAAAGCTTTACCAAAAAACTACAGAAGGTGGATTAGTAAATAAACTAATCTATAAATATAAGAAAGACTTCTTTGAGCAAATAGATGCAAAAGCTAAAGAGGGTGGAGATAAAGAATGGTTATTAAATAACATTGATGTAGAAGCTTATAAGAAAGAAGCTGCTCCTTTATTAGAAAGCCAAATTGCTAGAATTAATAAAAACTCATATTCTGGTTCAGCAGAGGAACAAAATGAACAAAGAGAAAAATATATACTTGAGGCACAACGCTTATGGGATATAGATAGAGAAGACTTCAATGGCTTCAATAACTATGTTGTTAAAAGACATCCTAAGAGTGAATGGCTATCTGATGAATACTTAGATATTCAGAAAGACCCTGACCTACTTGAGCTATACAATTTCATCACTAAGTATAATGAGAAGGCAAAGGATATTGGTTACATCAACAATATGGTGGCTAAGAACTTCCTACCATTCATTAGAAAAAGTATGGCTGAGCAACTTGTGTGGGATAATAAGTTGTCTATCATGAACAACTTCTATAACAGTCTTCAAGCTAGAACAGATGACACTGGTTATGGTAGCATTAACGAAATTACAGGGGAACTACAAAATGGTATTCCTAAATACTATACATATGACTTCACACAAACTGATATAGGAGTTAATGACTACTCTGAGGTGAGTGAAGACTTATTTAAAAATCTTATTCTATACATCCAACAGGTAGAGAAATATAAGTATCTGTCTGAGGTGGAAGGTCAGTTAAACTTAGTAAGAACTATTGAATCATTCAAGGGACATCTTAACACCACTAGATACAGTGATGTAGTTAGAAAGGATGGTAAGGTGCAAGAACTCCCTGGTAATGAGGAGAATACAAAGATATATGATGAGTTCTTAAGAGCTTTATTGTATGATCAGAAATATACTATTGATGATGCAGACTTACCATTGAACATGGGTAAGGTGACAAACTTTATTAAGAATGGTATCAATAAGGTGGCTGGTAAAGAAATCTTTACACCTGAAGAAAATCCTACACCTACATCATTAATTAAAACAATGGATGCTGCTAACAGAGCATTCCAATTAAAAACACTTGGATTTGAATTCATCTCTGGTGCTGCCAACATGTTTGGTGGTAACATTCAGATTGCCACCCAAGCAGGAAACTACTTTAAGGCTAGAGAATTTGCTAAGAATGAAGCTAAGCTTATAGGGCAAAGTTTTAACAATGAGCAAGATAGAGAAACATTTATTGAACTTGTTAATACATTCATGCCATTGAAAGATGACCCTTCTTATGAAGAGTTCAAAAGAGCTGGTATGACTACACTAACTAGAGGTAGTCTTTCTGACACACTCATGGTCTTTATGAGAAAGCCAGAACAACTTTTAGAGAAAGCTACATTCCTCACCCTTCTTGAAAACATGATGGTAGAGAATGGTAAGATAGTTAGTATCAGAGAGTTTGTAAACAGTAAGTACAAAGACAGATATGATAGTGCTGCTAAATTTAAAGAAAGCAAAACTAAGATAGATGCAGAGATTGAGGAGTTAAAGAAAACAAGATCTATTGCTAATACCAAGAAGATGGAAGATGGCAAGTTAGTCATCCCTGGCTTGGATCTAAGCAATAGAGAAGAGATACAAAGACTCACTACACTGACTAGACGTATATCTAGAAACGCAGTGGGTAACTTATCAGATGGTGATATTAACAGAATGTCTATGTCCATTTGGACTAAGTCTATGATGTTATTCAAAAACTGGATTCCAAAGTTAACAGATACACGTTTCTCTGAATTCAGAAGAGTGAGTGATGACTTCTCTGTAGAAATTGGAGAAGATGGAATACCTGTTGGTGAGAAGTATGACATTGGACGTATTCGTCTACTAGCTGCTGTAATTGGTTCTTCATTTAAAGATAAGCAAACTAACCTACTCAACATCATGAATATGAATGATGATGGTATCAAGAAGCTTAATGAGATGTATGAAGAGTACAGAGAAGAGTATGAAAGAACTACAGGTCAGGAGTTATACATGACCAAGGAGCAGTTCATTGATATGGTGAGAAACAACTTACAGAATCAGATTAAGGAATTAGCCATCTTAGGTTCATTGATAGGAATGATGTTCTCTCTAGGATTCATAGCACCTGATGATGATAAAGACAAGGCAGCTAAGAACTTCCACAGATACACAACAAAGGTGATAGATAAGTTTGTAGGTGAGCTTTCGTTCTTCTACAACCCAGTAAACTATCAATCCCTATTAGATCAAGGTATATTCCCAGCAACTGGTATCATTAAAGACTTTGGTAGATTCATGGATCATGTATGGATGGAAACAACAGGACTTGACATGAAGTCAGAAACAACAGCAGAGGATGTAAGGAAGAAAGCACAGCCTGTAAAGAACGCTATGAAGATGTTTCCTTTCACAAAATCTCTTGTAACATACCTAGCAATTTTAGATGCTGACTTTGCTAAAGAATATGACGTTACTATACAGAAAGAAAATAGATAAGGAATGCTATATTATGTGGCATTCTTTATCCTAACTCATTGAAAATAAACTAATTTCAACTATTTTTGCGTATATAGGTGTACTTTACAAAAAGAGGTACACCTATTTGCGTATCATTTACTTACACATTTTTATTATTAATATATTATGGATGTATCTTGCTCAGCAGAACCATGTCCAGTCATACTAAATGCCACCTGTGTCTTTTATGAAGGTGAGAATTTAATATACACTGGCATCAATACTAATGATAGTCTTCAAACTGCTCTACAAAAAATAGACGCTAAGTTTGGAGATGTTGGTCTTGGGTATATATTCCAAAATGGAATTATACAGTCAGCTCCTGGTCAACCAGAAGCAAAGAGTTTTAGAGTGCAGTATGCAGATCTAGACACTACAGCGTTTGCAGATCTTGCTGCTGCTGTTTTAGCCTCTGCTGAAGAAGCATAAGCTAAAATAATGAAAATTAATTTGGTTTTCTCGTAGAGATGACATATATTTGCAGGCAAAACCAACGTTATGAATATTATTTTCCAGATCAATGGGGGTATTGGCAAGTGTATCCTTGCTACATCCATGTGTGAGGTGATACATCACCAATATCCTGAAGATCAACTGATTGTTGTTAGTGGCTACCCTGAGGTGTTCTTGAACAATCCATATGTTCACAGATCATTTGCTTTTGGTCAAGCTGCCTACTTCTACCAGGATTATATAGAGAACAAGGAGTTTGCTGTGTTTGCACACGATCCTTATGTGGATACACATTACATTAGACAGGATGAACATCTTAGCTATACATGGACCAGGATGTTTGGTTTACCTGCTCCTGAGAATGTAAATCCACAAATCTATTTAACAGACAGAGAGCGTCAGTTCTTTGGTAGTAAGTTTACCTCTGATAAGCCTATATTCCTAATGCAAACCAACGGGGGTGCTGCAGGACAGGAGTTAAAATACTCATGGGCTAGAGACATTCCAGCTAACACAGTGTTGAATGTTATAGAGGAATTCAGAAATGATTACAACATTGTTCACATTAGAAGGGAAGATCAAACAGCTTTCCCTGGAACAATCCCTGTAACAGACAACTTTAGAGCTTTAGCTGTATTGATAGAACTAAGTGAGAAGAGATTGTTTATGGACAGCTTTGCACAACATGCAGCAGCTGGATTAGATAAACCTTCTACAGTGCTATGGATAGCTAACAGCCCTGTGGTGTTTGGTTATGATATACACAGTAATATCCTATCTAACCCACATACAAAGAAACCAGAACTACGTAATGCATATTTCCAGAAGTTTGATATTGCAGGAAACCTATTAGAGTTTCCTTATAATATGGAACATGAAATATTCAACGTTGATAACATAATCGCTTCTCTAAAAGCATAACTACATATGGATAAAATATTCTATCAAAGCTCTCTACCTAGAGCTGGAAGTACATTATTGCAAAACATCTTGGCTCAAAACCCTGATGTGTATGCAACCCCTACAAGTGGTGTTCTTGAATTAATATTTGCAGCAAGAGCTAACTATACCAACTCTCCTGAGTTTAAAGCACAGGATCCTAAATTAATGGAAGATGGTTATAAAGCTTTCTGTAAAGCTGGTATGGATGCTTTCTACAACGCTATTACAGACAAGAAATATGTTATAGATAAAAGCAGAGGATGGGGGATTCATTATGACTTCCTACAGTTTGTACAAGGAGAAGAACCAAAGATTATCTGCATGGTGAGAGACCCACGTGATATCTTTGCTTCTATGGAAGGTAATTTTAGAAAGCACCCAGAGAAACAATCTGATATATTAGATTGGTCTAAAGGACAAGGAACAACAGTTCCTAAACGTATTGACATCTGGTCACAGAATCCTCCTGTAGGACTGGCTTTTGAAAGACTCTCTGAGATATTCAGAATGGGATTAGATAGCAAGATGTTGTTTGTAAGGTTTGAAGACTTGTGTCTTTATCCTGATACAGAGATGATTAGGATATATGAATACCTTGGCATTCCTCATTACAAACATGACTTTGATAACATAGAACAATTAACTAAAGAAGATGATGCGGTGTATGGTGCTTTTGGTGACCACGTGATTAGAACCAAGCTTGAACCTGTTCCTTCTAAAGCTAAGCAGCTATTAGGCAAGGATGTTACAGATTGGATTTACACTAATTACAAATGGTTCTTTGATACCTTTAGATACAGTAAGTAATGAAGACAAAGTTTCAAATAGGTTTATATCAACTTGATAAAAAGGATTTTAGAAATGCTTTTCATGTAAACAAGTTAATATATGCTTTGTTTCCTAAAGATAATGCTGTTACAAGCTCTATTATAAATGGATGGCAGTATGAGAAGTATATGTTTGATTTCCTTGAACAGAATCAAATAGATTGTGAAGGAAAAGATATTCTTGACGTAGGAGCTAACAATGGTAACTTTGCTGTAGACTTTTCTCATTTAGTTGGTGACCACGGTAGAGTGTTTAGTTTTGAGCCACAACGTATCATATACTATCAATTGTGTGCTAATGTATTCCTTAATGGACTAGACAATGTATATTGTCAAAATGTGGCAATTGGAAATGGTGTTGATAAAGAAGTTGTTATACAGATTCCTGATTATCACAGTAAAGAAGAAGTTAACTTTGGAGATGTAAGAGTTAGTAACTATGGAGGAGATATAGTTGAGCAAAGAGCTTTAGACAGTTACACCTTTACTAGTATTGCATTTATTAAAATAGATGTACAAGGATACGAATTATTTGTGATTGATGGTGCTAAAGAAACTATTAAGAAACATAGACCTTATATGTTCATAGAGTTTGAAGATCACCTACTGAAAGAACAAGGAACATCAGAGGCAGAACTAAAATCTAAGATAGAATCATTAGGATATGTGGTAAAGCAGTTTCAAGAAGGCATTCCTTATCAAACAGAGAGTGGCAAATGTCTTGATTGTGTATGTATACCAGAGGAAAAATTTAAAGAATTTAATCATATAATACCATGATAGTAGTACTATTTGGGCAGCCTCACTCAGGCAAAACTACATTAGCTCAAGAGCTAGAATTTGAAGAACTATATGACTATCATATAGATGGTGACCATCTCAGAACTATGTTTAAGAACACAAACTATAGTAAAGAAGGTAGAATAAGCAACCTTAATAGAGCTAGTGACATTGCTACATATTTACATTACAATGGTAATGATGTTGTATTGTCTTTAGTATATCCTTACAAAGAAGCTAGAGACTATTTAAATAGCCTGGTTCCAGATGTTAAGTGGGTATATCTACATTATACTGGAGAAAGAGGTAGAGAAGAATTCCATGTTAAAGACTTTGAATTCCAATACCTAGAAGAAAAAGTGTTACAACTAAATACATCAGATCTATCAATTGAAGACTGTATTACTAAAATTCAAAACTACATTGATGAAGATTCTAGCAAAGGGTAATGGTAATGGAAGTGGTTGGGCTATGTTCATAGGAAGATGGCAACCATGGCATCCTGGTCATAGATGGTTAATTGATCAGAAATTAAATGAAGGTAAGAATGTACTTCTCTGTGTAAGAGATGTTAAAGAGGATGAAAAGAACCCTTGGTCTGCATGGCAAGTGATGATGAATTTGACAGAAGAATTGATGGACTTAATTGAAGAAGGAAGAGTGAGACTTATGATTATCCCTGATATTGAATCTATCAATATTGGTAGGGGTATTGGTTACGATGTTATAGAACATACACCTCCCCAAGATATACATGACATCTCAGCAACTAAGATTAGAGAACAATTGAAAGCTGAAGGCAAGCTCTAATGGTAGGAACTAAAAGACACATAGCAAAAACTATAAGTTACAGACTCATAAGTACAGGAATTGGATTCCTTCTTATGTGGATAGCAACAGGCAGTATCAAGATAGGTGCTGCATTCAGTGTTGCTGAACTGGCATACAAGCCTTTCGTATATTTTATCCATGAACGTGTTTGGTACAAATGGATTAAGTACGGCATAAAGAAATAAACCCTCTATTTTTTAATTACATAGCGTGACTCCCCAATTAGGGAAGGGCATGCTATTGTCATTTATGAAACAAATGAAACAACAAATTGAAGCCTTCAAAGTTTGGATTTTCCCTAGCCTAGTGTCAATACTAGCTATGATGATTTGGAATGATGTTAATGAAATCAAATCAGATGTTAAAGCCTTAATGGCTCAGTCTAATGTAGACAAAACACGTATAGACAACCTAGAAAGGAATGTCTTTAAAACACAAGCAAGTGCCCCAATTGCACCTATGGAGGAACCTCCTATCACTGTCAGGATTGCTGATAACAGAGAGTTTGCTTATGTTAAATTAAAAAAGAAATCATATGAGCCTTAGAAGTATTATAAAAGACATGCTTACAGATGAGCGTGGATCTACTAGCCATAAGAGAGCAATTGTTACACTGAGTGCTGTATGCTTACTCAGTGCATTCATGTTTAACTTCAATGTTAACACACACATGGCAGACCTAGTAGCTGGTATCATATTCGTAGGAATGGGATTCACTACATGGGATAAATTTTCAACTAAAAAGAAAGACAATGAATAAGAACATATTATCATTAGCTGTGATTGTGCTTATTGCAATCATAGTGTTACAAAGAACTGGTTGTGGACCTGATAAAGCTGCTAAGGGACCTGACACAGTGGTGGTACATGACACTACATATGAAGTGCGTGATAGTCTCATCGTAAAGAGAATGACTGTTTACAAAACACTTCCTCCTGTACATGATACACTTCCTCCTCAGTATATAGCTGATACAAATTATGCTGCTTTGAAGCTGCAATATGAGAAACTATTAGGAATGTTCCTAGCTAGAAATGTTTACGTGGACAGCTTAAAGCTAGACTCTGTAGGATATGTAGTGGTGAGTGATACAGTGCATTCTAACAAACTAGATAATCGTGGATATCAATATCATTATAAGATACCTACAATTCATACAACAACTACTATCACTAAGTATGCCCCTCTGAAGAATCAATTGTATGCAGGTGGTGGTATAGGTGGTAATAAGACACTGGGTGTAACAAACCTAAATGCTGGTGTGCTTCTTAAGACTAAGAGTGATCAGATTTACAGTGTTACAGTTGGTACAAACACTGATGGTCAAATAAGTTATGGCTTTCAGACATTTTGGAAACTTAAAAAATAAAACATGAAGAAGATTTTAGACTTACTTAAAAAGTTATTTGGTAAGAAAGAACTAGCTGGTACAGCTGTAGAAGTTAAGCAAGAGGAACCAATCCTAGTTGTTGAACCAAAGCCTGTAGCTGCTAAGAAAAAACCTAAAAAGAAGAAGAAGAATGACGTTAAATAATTTGAAGGGGCATGTCCCTGATAGCATATTAGATAAGATACCTGAGGTGATGGAGAAGTTTCAGATAAACACCCCAGTGCGCCTTGCTCATTTCCTAGCACAAACAGGACATGAGAGTGGTGGATTTAGAGCATTCCAAGAAAACCTTAACTATGGTGCTAAAGGATTAACAAACACATTTAAAAAGTATTTTAAGCGTGCTGATGGAACAATTGATGAACCTAAAGCACTAGCCTATGCTAAGAAGCCTGAGAAGATTGCAAATCTTGTATATGGTGGACGTATGGGTAATGGTCCTGAAGCATCAGGAGATGGTTATAAGTTTCGTGGAAGAGGAGCAATACAACTGACTGGTAAAGATAACTACACAGCATTCTTTAAATCAATAGGACTAGGACCTGATGCAGATCCTAATCTAGTTGGTACACAGTATGCGCTGTTATCTGCAGCTTGGTTCTGGAGCAAGAATGGATTAAATAAAATAGCAGATGAAGGAGCTACAGATGCTGTAGTGACTAAGATTACCAAGCGTGTAAATGGTGGTACTATTGGTCTTGCAGATCGCATCAAACACTTCAAAGAATATCATTCATCATTAGTTTAACATTTAAAAACAACCAACATGGCAAAGGTAAAAGCAGACAGCAGGAAGATTAGCTTTGGCAAACGCAAGGGTGGCAAGGCTAAAAAAACTTCTGGTCCTAAAGACAAAGCTGTCAAGAAGTATAGAGGACAAGGAAAATAAAAAATATTATGGGGGCAAAACTATCGCAAATTGGAACATACATAGGGCAAAAACTATTTTTGTTTTTTCTCTATGGTGCTCTGATATTCATCTTATGTGGCCTAGGTGCACAGGTCTTTTTCTTATACCTGGAGTTTACAAACCAGCATGAGAAGATTCAAAACATTGTCAATCAACTTACATGGAAGTTTGATGGCAGATTTAAAAATAGTCCAGGTAACATTTATTACGAGCAGTCTAACAAGATTAGCATTGGAGCTGTCACTAACAAAGTGAAGATAGGTGCTCTTGCTGGTAATAGAAACCTGGAGTTTGGTGTTAAGAATATAATAGAAGAAGTGTTGCAAGACATGGACTATGCTATTGATCCATCAGCTAGTTTACAAATCACAGCAGACATTGTATATCTGGATGTTCTAAAGAACAGTTCCCAGGTGTCTGTATTTCATAAAGAAAAAGAATCAGTAGTCATTAGACTATCTGGAACATTACTTAAAGATGGTAAAGTTATTAAAAAAGCTTTTGCAGAGGAGTCTGCAGCTGAAACAAGTATGTCCACTCTACTAATAGATGAGGGTGGCAAGTTTAACCAACAGAATTTGTCTAGTGCTTTGAAGAAAGCTTCTAACTCATTGGTAAACAAACTGTTATGATGAAAAAGTTATTATTTTTTGTCACACTTTTTACAATATTTGTGAAACATTCTTATGGACAAAACCCTGAGTTAAAGCTCAGTCCTAATGTTATTACAACTAACATTAGTGGTGGGTCTATTAAGAAAGGAGACACTGTACAAGTGTCTTTAATATATAAAGCAGCTGCAGGTAAACCTGTACGTTCTTTCTATTTGGATTTCCAACATCAGATTACAGCTATCAATATGTTAGACTTAACATTTGGTAATGCTGTTCCTCAGGGTGGACAAACATCTTATCAGAACACATACTATCCTGGCTACTTCCTAAACAGAACTCCACAAAACTCTACAGAATCTAGTCAACAAAACTCTAACAATCTAAGTTATGGATATAGTCAGACTAGTGGTAGAGCCATCAATCGCATATGGGCTGTATCAAGTGTAGACTTAGTAGATGGTCTGTTCTGCAACATTAGATTTAAAGTGGAGCAGGTGGCTGCAGGGTTTGCATATGACTCTATCTATTACAACTTTGCACAAGCATACAGTGGTAACTATGGAGGAACCTATTATGATACAAAGATGCCTAAACCTAACTCAGCTTGGGTAGGACTTACACCAGTGGCTAATGCACTTGTTAATGGTGAAATAAAACTAAATAATAATTTAACAACTGGCTATCAACCTCAAGTGTTGTTTATTGACTCAGCTACAAACATTGTAAAAGCTACTGTCACTCCAGCTGCTAATGGTACATTCACTCTTGGTAGTGAGCTAACACCTAATACAGCTTATAAGATCTTATTGAATGTTAAATCAGATAGCATCCCAGCCATATTGAATAGAGCAATTACAGTGAGTGATTACACAGCTGCAGCTACAGAGTTTGTAAAGCAAAATCTAAATGGTACATTCAGTAATAGTAACATTGCTTCTGGTATTGGATTCTTAGCAGCTGATGTTAATGATAACAGAGTGTTTGATGGTGGTGATGTAACAGCATTGTTTGCACAAGCTGTAGGAGCTGACACAATCTTTGCTGCACAGCAAGGACAAACATTATGGAACGTTCCTGCTTTCTTAAGCAACACATATGACACGCTATCTGCTACCTCTTGGAGAAATGTAACAGACAAATATACAATCAACTTCAGGACTAGTGATGTAGCTAGACCATTAAGTATTAGCTATCTAATCCCTGGAGACATCAATAGATCACACAGTTCACTTAGAACACAAGCTCCAACAGTAACTACATTTGCTACAGGGTTTGTTAATACACCTAATGAAAACTTACCTGCTGTAGATGTTAGCTTAAACAACTTAACACTGACTAGTAATGAATTCACTATTCCAGTGAGTGTAAATACAAATAAGGCTGAGCTATCAGCATTACAGTTTGAGTTTGTATATGATCCAACTAAAGTGAAATTTGAATCTATCAAAGCAGACATGCCTACGTGGATTGTATTTGTAAACAATCACAATGGACGTATTAAGTTTGGTGCTGTAGATAGAGAAATGAAAACTCCATACACAGGAAAAGATCTTGTTCCTTTCAAGCTTGTCTTCTCTACATTACAAAGTGGCTTGGATATCAACTCAGCTATTAAGGTGACAGCTAACATGGATGCATCAAACATGGCTGGTAAACAACTAGGTGTAAACCTAAACACAACAACTATTAAATTAACAGGCTATAATAATTTCTAATGAAAGAACTAAGAATATTACTAGGGCTATACATATTAATCATTGTTACAGTGATTGCTTGTACAAAGATTGATGTTCCTGCTCCTCAGGTGATTGACCTAGGTAAGCAGTCTACATCCACATCTATTGTTAATCTATCTACAGTGTTAATTAAAGATAAGGTGGACGTAACAATGAACCTTACACCAGGAGCTAAATACTCCTTGATGTTAATTGATTTAAACAATGATGTTAAAAAGTCTACAGGCTTCACAGCTGATAACACATTGGTTATCAAAACATTAGACTACTCAGATGTTAAAACTGGAGATTACACTCTTGAATTAATTGACATCTCTGGTAAAGAATATAAAAGATTAATAACTATAAAACATTAATAACATGTCAGAAGAACAAGCAGGTGGTGGCACCTCTATAAAAAACATTCTAATTGGATTAGTAAGTACAGTTACACTAGGTGTAGGTGGTTGGTTTACAACCAAACTAACTGGTGGTGATGAGAAAGAAGCTGCTCCTGCAGCTGCTGCTCCAGTAATTAATATCACCAATTCTAACCAACAAGCTCAACAAGCTGGTGGTGGTAAGACAATTGTCATCAAAGAAAAGGAAGTTGCAGCTAAACCTGCACCTGCTACTAAGAAAAAAGATGGTGATGAGTTTAAAGAAGAAGCTCCAAAGTGGTAATATGGCAAACGCACAAAAGAAACCAAAGGCTCAGAGATCTAGAAGATCTGGTATAAAGAAAGCTGAGCTAATCAAATCAAATCAACAAGTAATATCAAACGTATGGACTTATTTAAATCAAAACCAACTGAAGAAGTGAAAAAAGAAGCTACAGGTTTTCGTGAACTCTTAGCAAACATGATGGCAAGAAGGTGGTACATCACTGCCTTGGTGCTTGGGTCATTCATGCTTATCATTGGTGGTATATTTGTAGCTGTTAACTATAACGCTACAATGCCTGCTGAATGGAAGGAGTTGTTGTTCTTAATGCTAGGTGCCTTCATTGGTTCTTATGGAAAGATTATAGACTACTGGTTCAGTGATACAGACAAAGACAAGATGCTCGTACAAAAGATGGACGAGGAGGATGGCACAACGCTGTCTCACACCAATGACATGAAAGAGAGTAACAAACCAGTTGCTCCTACAGTTCCTGATGCATTTGTCAAAGCTGCAGAGCGTGCTTCAGAAATGGCTATCGTAGAGAACAAACAAGAATATGAGTTAAAGAAAGACCAGCAAGAGCATGAGCAAGAGATGGAGAAGCTTGAGTTTTTACATCATGAGCACAAACAATGTGAGCATGTATTTGCTGATGTAGATCATGATGGAGACTATGAATGTATCCACTGTGGTAAGATAAAAGATTTCTAACTTAATTTAATAACATGGACACTCATGACCAAAAGAAAAACAATCAAGAGACTGACATATCTGAAAGACATGAGCCTAATGCTAGCCATGTTCTTTCTTCCATTTGGGTACGACTTTTTGTTCAAGACTATAATGAACGCTACAGGTTCTTTCTGGGTAGCAGACATTATTTTCTATTGTATCTCAGGGTCATTTTTTCTGTCTTATATTTTATTATTGAAGCATTTAAATAAGCATAAATGAAGAAGTTACTACTTGTCCTTGTAACATTTTTATATATAAATTTGTTACAAGCTCAACTAGCCAAAACCTCTACAGAGCAATACAAGGCTAGCTTTGAGAAGGCTATAGATATTTCGAGCTTTCTAGATTATGATGGACCTCAAATCCCTATTCAGATCTTGAAGTGTGGCATCAATGATGAGATGTATGAGCTATATCCTGAGCTAAAAGAAAAGCGTGTGGGCCTAGGGGTGGCTAACATATCTATGGAATACTTGGAGAACCTAAACAGATTCAAATTTACAGAAGACAAAACAGAGATTAAGAACAGAATGGTGAAGCAGTTTCAGGCTTCCCAAGCTGGCATATCTGAGAATAAGTTAGATGGACGTGGTAAGATTAATCTAGCTAAATACTTTGTAACTATTGAATGTTATGATTATAGTATATCAGAAGATGAAACTATTAGCCTTAAGGATGGTACAAAACAACTTATGGTTACGAGGATTGGTTTACAAGTTAGATTCACAGATGCTGAAACTGGTGTGGTGTTCTCAGGCTCTGGGCTTGGTGATGCAAAGACAACTAAAGAGACTGCTGGGATAACTTCAGACGCTGCTTTAGATCCTGTTAAGTTTAATCAATCCACTATATCTATAGCAACTAAGAAGGCCCTGGACATAGCTTGTGCTAGGATCTTGGACAGGATGGTGAAGAAAGGAATCTTCACTAAGTAATGAAGCAGTTTATTTTTATTCTATTAGTGGTAGTCTTACTACCAATATTTGGGTATTCTCAAACTATCATACAGACGTTTACAGATCCTTGTACAAAGGTGACAACTACATTCACTATACCTATTACAGGTAGTACAACGTTGGTATTTTACAACAAATCTAAAACATTCACATCAGCTGATGTACAATCTGGTGCTCTCCAAGCATGGTTGAATCAGGTGTATGAAGAATATAGAAAACTCAGTCCTTGCTCTGTAGCACAAGCAACACAAACTTCCACACAGATAACAGCTGCTGCTGTGAGCTCAGCTGTTGGGAGTGCTGTTAGTTCAGCTGCCAGTTCTGCTGTAGGGGCTGCTACATCTTCAGCTGCCAGTAGTGCAGCAAGTGGTGCTAGTTCTGCCGCAGCAAGTTCAGCTAGTTCTTCTAGTAGTTCTTCTAGCAACAGTTCAGAATCAAGTAGCAGTTCTGAAAGCTCATCTAGCTCAGAAAGTAGTTCTGAATCCAAATCTGAAAGCAAGGGGGGAGGGGGTAAGGGAGGTGGTAAATCTGGTGGAAAGAGCCAAGCTAAGATGAACCCCATACTCTTCAACTCTGATCTTACAGGAGGACAAACATTAGATGGTTCTGTCAACCTTGTGGTTACATCAGGTATATCTCAAAGCTCTATGGCAGGAGATGCTAGCTGGGGAGTTACAGGAATGGTCTGGAGCAACCTTAAACAGTTTGCTATAAGTGGACGCTATACCAAGATGAACTTTGATGGTGGTAAACTACAGAACATATCTAACTATGGTGGCACTGTAGCTTATGCTTTTGGTAATGTGTTTGGGTTTGTAACATATGCCAAAATCTTTCCTCTAGGAAAGTGGGGAGTTACAGGTGTCAACGCTACAATAAGTGTAGCTTCTGCAGACTACAAAGATGATGAGAAACAATACACAACTACACACTCTTTATTATTCTTCTATACAAAACCATTCACCATCAATAGAAAAATAACACTATCTCCTGATATATACATCTCTGGTAGCCCTGTTACATATGGCACCAAAGATGGTCAGTTCATAGTGAGTGATGACATGATGTTCCTAACAGGATGCAGCATGGACTACTCAATTACAAAGAGATTCAAGTTTAACACAGGACTAAGAACTAGCCTTAGCACCAATCCAGAGATGCCCATCTTGGTCTTTGCTGTGATAGGAAGCAAGTTAAATTTATAACTAAAAAAGTTAAAACACTTATAACTAATTTAGTTATTGTAAATTATTGATCCTCATTGTTAATAGTAAAAAGTAACATATCTTTGAAAATTAATTTTATTTAATCATGGCTATACCTTCAAGGCCTATAGGACAAGGTCCACAGGCAGAATTACTCTGGAACATTTCTAAGCAGATGGACCAGCTTATTTGCGCTACTTGTGGTATGACTGGTCCAGAAGGTCCACAGGGTCCTCCAGGTCCTGCTGGTGGTAGTGGTGGTCTCTTTGCTCAGACAGCAAACAGCACTATAATCACTAACACCACTGTAGAAACTAGTCTTATTAATGGTGGTGTAGGTACACTCACTGTACCAGCTAATGGGTTCTCTGTAGGAGATAGCTTTAGAGCTGTATTTGGTGGTATGATGAACGCTAACAATAATCAAACTATTAGAATTAGAGTGAGAGCAGGATCTGTTCTTCTTCTAGATAGTGGTTTACAGAATCTAGGTAGTAGTGTTATAAATGATGTGTGGTCTTTAAATATTGATTTTACAATTAGACAACTTGGAACTGCTGGTGTAGCATCTATTGTAGCACTAGGTAGTTTCCATTATACAAAAACTAACAACGCTTCTGTTCAAGGATTTGGATTTAACGTAGTGAACAACACAACATTTGATACAACAATTTCTAATACATTAGATGTAACAGCTCAATGGGGTGCTGCATCTACAGGAAACAACATATACAGCGATATTTTTATATTGAATAAAACTTATTAAAAATGGCAATACCAAGTAGACCAATAGGTCAGGGACCAGAGGCAGAGTTATTGTGGAACATATCATTCCAAATGGAACAATTAATCCGTGCTGTGAGTGCGTTAGCACCTGAAACAACCACAACAACCACTACTCCTGCTCCTTAATATAATAAAATGAGTTTAATTGCTTACATAAGATATGATAATAAGGGAAGGATTGTTCCAGGTGGACCAATAGTAACTTCAGTTAAGCCAAAGGTGGGTGACTGGGTTGCTATTAGTGACGTTCTTGTTACAACCACCCCTCCCAATTATAAACTACGTGCATTCGTTAGATATATAAATAGAATAGGTAGTCAAAATAACAGCAACAAATATGTAGCTGGAAGTCTAATCCTTCAACATGATGCTCCTCAGGATGGTAATTGGAAAGAGGTTTATTTCATAAAGCCTTGTGATTCTTGTACAACAACAACCACTACATCTACTACTACTAGTACAACAACCTCTACAACTAGTAGTACATCTACCACAACTACCACTACAACTATAGCTCCTACTGGTGATTTTATATTAGCAGAGAATAGTGACCCTATCATAACAGAGGATGGTGATAATTTAATAATAGAATAAAAATATAAAAATATAAAAAATGGCAAACGTAAAAATAAGTGCATTATCAAATGCTGCTCCATTAACAGGAACTGAAGAAGTTCCTTTAGTACAGGGTGGTGTAACTTTAAAAACCACAACTCAAGATATTGCCAATTTAGGTGGTGGCATTATAGTTGCTGGCACTGGTACTAATTCATCTATAAGATGTGGAGTTAGTAATACTGCTTCAGGAAATTATTCAGCTGCATTAGGTGGTTGTAATAACACAGCAAGTGGGTCTAAGTCATTTGTTGGTGGTGGTGAATGTAACACAGTTAGTTCAGATTACGGTAGTATAATTAGTGGTGGTCTTTTTAATACAATTTGTGCGTCTGCTCCTAATTCAACAATTAGTGGTGGATATTGTAATACAGTTAATTCCCCACAAGGTTTTATTGGTGCAGGGGATTACAACACAATTGCAAGTGGATTTAGGTCATTTATTGGTGCAGGCAATTCTAATACAGTATGTAATAGTGGTGGTTCAGCAATTATTAATGGTCAGAATAACTTAATTACAGGGGGATTTGGGTCATCAATTGGTTTTGGTCTTTACAATATTAGTTGTGATTCATATCTTTCAACTGTTAGTGGTTCAGATAACTGCATTATTAATGGATATTACGCAACAATTATTAATGGTTCTCAAAATACTATAGATGGTGTTAGTTGTGAGCAGTTTATTGGTGGTGGTTTTAATAATAAAATATGTAATACTAGAGGTTCATTTATTGGTACAGGCTTTTGCAATACAATATGTACTAATGCGGCATTCCAACCTTCATACCCTGTGATAGTTGGAGGGTTTGGTAATATTATTAGTAGCGGCCCATCTGATTCAATTGACGGTTCATCTATTGTTGGTGGTGTAGATAACAACATTCTTGGTACAACAGGAAGTGCTTGCATATCTTTTATTGGTGGCGGTGCTTCTAATAGAATATGTGATGTTGGTATTTCATCTATTGTTGGTGGTAGTAGTAATACAATTAATTGTAATGGATTTGGTTCATTTATAGGCGGTGGTATAAATAACAACATTCGTTATAATGTTTCGTTTATTGGCGGTGGTTCAAGTAACACAGCTAGTGAATATTTGACAACAATTACAGGTGGTGGTCAGAATTCTATTTATAGTCCTTTTTCATCTATTGGTGGTGGATATTTAAACAGTATTAGCGGAGCATATGCTTCTAGTCCAATTTGTGCTATTGGCTCTACAATAGGTGGTGGTTGGGGTAATACTATCTATCCTTTTTTATCAACTTCATCAGCAAAATATAGCACTATTGTAGGAGGTCAATTTAACGTAGTTGCTAGTGATTACTCATCTATTGGTGGTGGTCGTTCTAACACGGCTTGTGGTAGCCATTCATTTATAGGTGGTGGATGTAATAATACATTAGGTTTAACAACAGCTTTTGGTTCTATATTAGCAGGTTGTGGTAACAATAATGCAAATTGTAATTCTCATGTCATTGGTTCTAACATAACAAGTAATAGAGATTGTACTACATTTGTTAATGATTTAACAATTGTTTCAGCATCTGCTTGTAGTGGATGTGGTGTATGCGTAGGTACAAATGGTTTATTAACTCCTTATACAGCTGGTGGTGGTGGTGGTGGAATCATGATCTTAGGCACAGGATGTAATTCTACAATTAGATGTGGTGTTAATAATGTTGCTTGTGGGGATTACTCTGCTTCATTAGGTGGTCAATGCAATAGTGTTTCAGGTTATACTTCAACTATTAGTGGTGGGTATCACAACACCATAAGTGGTGGATATTCAGGAACATATCTTTGTAGCAATTCGTTTATAGGCGGTGGTGGTTGTAATAATGTTTTTTCAGAAAATTCAGTTATTACAGGTGGTTTTTTTAGTTCCATTTGGAACTCGTGTGGGTCTGCTATAGTTGGTGGAATAAATAATAATATTATTAATTCTCAACAAGGATTTATAGGTAGCGGTAGTGGAAACTATCTAGGTAACTCATATGTTACAGCTATAGTAAGTGGTAATGATAACGTAATTAGATGTAATGGATATAGCTTTATAGGTAGCGGTAGTTATAACTGTGTTGTAACAGCAGACTTTTCATCTGTATTAGGTGGTTTCAATAATAAAATTGAGATGACTAGTACTTCTCCTTTTACCGCTTTTGCATCTATTAGTGGTGGATGTTGTAACACAGTTTGTGGAAATTATTCATTTATAGGCGGTGGTAGTAATAACATAGCTAGTGGAAATTATAGCGGTGCATTTGGTTGTAATTTAAATGCAAGTGCTGCTTGTACAATGTATTTTAATAATGTTTGTGTTTGTGGTACATTAA
>Ga0209442_1000097_pt1 | contig 50281 bp, 44 predicted proteins | sample LauGreSBDMM110DD_2_FD_187565 | JGI IMG/M metagenome (GOLD analysis project Ga0209442, IMG submission 187565) | Freshwater lake microbial communities from Lake Michigan, USA - Sp13.BD.MM110.DD (SPAdes) (version 2) | ecosystem: Environmental > Aquatic > Freshwater > Lake | place: Lake Michigan...
GAATGATACCTTCATGCAAGACGATCTACCAACGTTTGTGATTACCACATCCGATTTCCATCAAAATCGAGCGGAACGCCTATTTAACGGGTTTCTACCCGATGTAGTTCCTCAGTGGAACCTTAGTAAAAGTTATTGTGCTCGGTGCTGGTCGGATGAATCAATACACATAAAAAATGTTGGGAACGATATAATGAAGGCTAAACACATTATCAATATGATGATGTGAAAAAACACCGGAGGGAATGGTGGGCATCCATTGAACTCCAAAGGGGGTGAAATAAAAAACAATTGTTTTTATTGTTTTTCTTTTTTGTCCTATTTTTATTGTTTTTTTTTGTCTTATTTTTTATTGTTTTCTTTTTTATTTACACCTTTGAAGATTTAAGTTCGCACAAAAATTGTTACAACAAATATAATGAAAATTATATAAATATTTTTCATTATATATATTATTGTAATGGATAAAGATGAAATAATAAAGGAATTAGCAGAAAAGAATGCTAAATTAGAAGAGGAATTACAAGCAACCAAAGAACATCTCAAAAAATATACAGCACCTTCATACAAAAAGGAATATTATGAAAAGAATAAAGAGGTTGTAAAGGAAAGAAACAATAAATACAAAAATACTACTAATTATAAACCTACGCCAGAGCAAGTTAAATTATATAATAATCGTTCGTATTTGAAAAGAAAGGAAAAACTCAAAAAAGAATTGGAAGAAAAACAGAACGACGAGAATATTTAGGAATAATTAATTATATTAAGAAAATCACTTAAAATTATTTTCTTTATCTAATGTATAGGATGGAAAATCCAAAAGAGAAACCGCCAGAGTTTTTCAAATCCACCAAAACCTCGCTGAAAAGTATACTGAAACACCCTGAAATCAACATAACCAAAATTAATGATGTGGTTATCAAGGCACATAAAATCGTTATCCATACTTTACAATTTCTAAAATTATATATGCTTCACCATTACAAAACAAATAATCACATATTGCCCGAGATTGATAAGGTATTGATTTTGAATGTTATGAAGGTTGTTTGTGGGGAAAGGCAAACCAATCAAGGAAAACCACCCAAGAAAGAAACGATTGAACTCAAAGACAAACTTACATCATTCTATGCAGAACATTACAAACCATATACCCAACCAGAACAATTAGATTATGAATATATGAGTAATGTTCTTTCCTACTTATGTGAAGACATTATGACCATGTATGAAAATAACATCCAATTACATTATGTGGATTATGTGGAACGCTTTGTAAATGTGGTTTGGAAAAAGAAGATGCTTGTTGAGAAAATACGAAAAATATTTCCTACCAAAAAAGAAAAGGAAGCACGGATTAGACATTTGGAAAAGGAACTGCGAAAAATAAAGAATGATTTGCTAAATGTTGATAATAGTGTTGCTTTTACAGCACAACCACATTACCATAGTTGGATTGCCCAACAAAAGAAACATATACTTCCAAACAAGGATAAGTTCCAAAAACAAAGCATCTATTATGATTTGAAATGTAAACCAATGGATTATTTTCATTGTATGATTGCGATGATGAAACACGTTGAAAATGAGTTGGAAACTATCAGTAATGTTTTTCCTTTGCGAAGTAGCATTGCTCCGGGTTATATTCGGTTAGATACAATTACATTGGTAAATATGCTTTTACGAAAAGAACAAGGAAAGAAAAGTGATTACAGCAATCAAGGTAATACCAAGAAGCACGAAGATAAAATATGGAAGTTCTTTTTCCGCACAGAAAAGAAAGTATTTCGTAAAACTGATTTTTCTTTCCATCATATGATTTCTACGGATGGTGTAGGAGTTTCCATATTATTTATTCGTGATGATTTGGTTGGAAAGCGATTACCAAGTGCAAAGAAAGGTGTATCAAAAGAATTGTATATTGATGAACTGAATGATTATTCTGGTTTACAAGATAAAAAGATTGTGGGTGTCGATCCGGGAAAAGAAGATTTGATTTATTGTGTGGACGATGCTTCCAAAGATGCGAATATATTTCGTTATTCACAAAACCAGCGAAGGAAGGAAACCAAAATGAAAAAATACAACAATATCATATTAGCAATGAAAACCAATAAAATACAAGGTGAAGGAACGAATAAAAGTGTTATTGAATATGAAACTGAGTTATCTAATTACAATCGCAAAACGCTTCAAATAGACAAGTTCAAGACCTATGTAAATGAGAAGAACCGAATAAACAATTTGTTATTTGGATTTTATGCGAAGCATTTGTTTCGCAAATTGAAATTTGGTAGGCACATCAATATCAAACGCAACGAGCAACAAATGATAAGCAATTTTAAGAAGATGTATGGAAATCCAGATGAAGTTGTTGTTTGTATAGGTGATTGGGAACAACGCCAACAAATGAAATACAAAGAACCAACATTAGGAATAGGAATGCGAAGTTTGCTTCGCAAAAACAAATATAAGGTGTATTTGGTAGACGAGTTTAGGACGTCTTGTAAATGTTCTAATTGTGATGGAGGAGTATGCGAGAAGTATATGGTAAGAAAAAATCCAAGACCAAAACCAAAGAAGAATAAAGACAATCCAAAGAAAGAAAGAAAATACGATGAAATGCGGTTGGTTCACGGGCTACTACGCTGTAAGAGCGGTTGTGGTGAGTGGAATAGAGACCGCAATGGTTCATCAAACATCTACAAGATAGCATACCAAGCAATACATAACTTAGAAAGACCAAGTTATCTATGTAGAGAAATCAAAAGTAATCAAGCAGTTTTATCGAATTGCTATAAACAAAATATACACAAGGTATGAAAAACCTAAACTTTGAAATATTTAATTCGTATTTTTGTGCGAACTTAAATCTTCAAAGGTGTATAATACAGTTTATTACACTTTATTGGGAGGAACAAATCTAACTAACGTTGCGTATTCTGGCTCCTCATCTTGGACAGGTTCACTGTGTTGTAGCATACAATATTTACGGGCGACGCGCAAATATACAGAGTTTTCACCTACACATATACAATTATATTTGACTTTTGAACAATGTAAACAATAGTGGGTCTTGTTTCGCGATTCTTCGTCACAGTCACAATCGTATCTTGGGTTTTCGCAGGTATAACAAAACACACTCTGATGGATTAACTCTTCGTCGCATGCACAATTATATTTGGTATTTTCACAAATCATACAGTGCGCGGTTTCGTCGAGAGGCACATCATGGTCATTATCCGAAATGTCTGAATAGTCATCATAATCATAGATTCGACTGCTGCGGCGACGGCGGCGAGCGCATTCATACCCAGCAGCAAGATCTGCATCAGATATGTGTTGTTCGGACATATCTTGTGTATTCAATGAACGCGCATAGTCATCGTCGGAATCATACATCTGGTTTCTATGTTCGCGGCGGCGAGCGCATTCATCCCAAGCAGCAGCACCTGCATCAGAGACATGTTCTTCGGACACGTCTTGGGCACTGCCGTTGGTGTCTATAAAGTAATCGACATACTCTGCTTGTTCACCGTCATACAACAATTCCTCGCGCATTCGAGAGAATGCGGCCGCTACAACGCGCGGATTGAGATGAGCGAATTCGTCGGCATACTCATTGAACAAGTCGCGGTATGAATCACGAAAGTCCGTGTCGCCAACATCGTTCAGGTTCACGTCGTATAAATACGTCTTGAATGCACTCCGGAATTCGCGGTTTTCATCACCATCGTATTCTTCACCCGGACTAATAGCCCCTTTCCCTCGTTCCCCATTATACACGTTAATTGCGCAATTCGCACAATATAGCATAAATACTCCGTTCCAACTTCCTCTTACCCTACAATCTTCACATTCACCCGGTCCCGTTCCAGGTGCATGGTCTTGCGCCCATTCCTCTGGAAATGTTCCCGCATACAAGTCTTCACCGTAGCAATAGTAAGACCTTTTGCCACGACGAAAACATGACCGAACCTCTTGTAAATTGAATTGCGCCATTATACATTGATTTATTATTGATTAATTGAATTGATGTCTATCTATTATTTGAAAAAGGCCAATCAATTTTATGGTGGGAGACAAATACGCAATCCGAATTTTTTCCAAATTAGACAAACTCCTTCGCCCTCGGCTACGGTTCGCTCCAAACTCCTTTTGAAGCGTTCCGATGACGTTAGTCGAAGGTGTTGACCAGCGTCTTCGGACTTCAGTCGCAATCATTATTTTGTAATAATTACTTCTCTCTCTGCAATATATATTCACAGTTATTACATGTATAATATACATTTTCCAATTGTAACTGGTCATAAACGCAGAGCGAACCGGAGCGAGCGACATGAACATGGATGTGAAGCGCGCGAACATAAATGTTCTGAACGTGAACGGCTCGAACAGAAGTCTTGTAGACAGATTGCAAAACGCAAACGACTTCTTAAACAAAAATTGTTGGAAGAAAAAGTGGAAAAATTAGACAATTATATCAATCCGTATATCGTATCCAATGGTGATATACAAGGCGATATTCATAATAATCTAGCTATTCATAATACATTATTTACGAATAAAATTATGTTAGGCGGGCACATGTTATCGGCCATTAATTTTGGTCAAAATACAGAGATACATTGGAATGGGGACGCTTATCAACAACCGAGTCAAGTATTAATAGCTTCTTTGCCGAATATGTTATGGCCCGCTCCTCAACACGCCATGGGGGGCTATGGACCTCCTTCTCCTACAACAGACGAGGTTCAGACGATTGCTAATAGTGTAAAACTCAACGTTGAAGCTACCCTTGGTGCAAAATATACTACATATGTAGCGAGTGAATATCAACGCAGACTTGTTAGAGGATATATATACTTAATTAAAGTTCAAGTAGATAATGGAGCCTTTATAATAGTTCAAATAGTAAACCCACCAATATCAGTAAACGAACCAAATACCTTAATGCATGCGTCGCCGTATTATGAGAACTAATTCATTCGACTACGTATACGGAGTTCAGTCGCTCAAGTTAGGCTACGGATCGCTTCAAACTCGGGAAATTTATTTGTTCCATCCAATAAAAACAATATTTACAAATATTCGATATCCTTCGGCTAGCGACTACGTTTTTGTCCAATTTTCATCTACGTTCTAGATCAAATTCGTATCGTTGCATCATATCATCAATATACTCATCATTATCATCACCACTATTCATGCAATTGTATGTTGTATCCCCGCAATGTGGACATATATCTTCGTTGGTATAATCACACTCGCAATTGTATTTGGTATTTTCACATACCAAACAATAGACCGTTTGATCAAGCGCTTCGGTTTGCGTAGCATCGCATGCATTTTCATCTGCATCCGTTTCATCCATTGAATAGTGGACATATTCTCGGTTCATATTATACAAACTATTTCTCATATTATCGAACCCATGCATTACGGCCAATGGATCGTAATTTGTAAAATTCGCTAGATGTTCATCAATTATATTACGGTATGAATCGCAAATGTTTCGGTCACCGACGTCGTGCAAGTTGACCCCATATAAATACGTTGCGAATGCACCGGAGTATGTGTAGTCTCCAGCCGAATTTTTGGCCGAATCTTTAGATTCTTCGCCCGGACTAGTAAATCCGTTTCCGCGCGACCCATCATATTCATAACAGGCACAGTTTAAACAATACCCTATAAACACTCCATTCCAATAGCCATAATAACAACAATTGTCACAATCCGTTGGTCCCGTTCCAGGTGCATGGTCTTGCGCCCATTCCTCTGGAAATGTATCCGCATACAATTCATTATCATATGAATAGTAGCGCCGTTTTCCACCACGAAAACTGGATCGAATTTCTAGTTGATTAAATTGCGCCATATTTGTTTTATACCTTATTTTATTATTAATTAATTGAATAGTTATATATTCATTATTTAAATAATGCAAATCAATTTTATCGTGGGATACAATGACGCACCCCACAATTATCATCCAAAATATCAATTTACAAATTGAGATAGAATAATATATTGATAATGTATATCAACGGAATGTATACAATCGCCAGAATATTTACATTGTTATCTACAATATTGGGTGTAGCAGGACAAGCACCAACCATTTACGTATATGCGTATTCTTGGACGCCTGGATTTTGCGACAAACAGAGTTATCCGGGATGTCTCGATCCGCTTCCTTATTGGGAAACTAATTTTACGATACATGGTCTATGGCCTCAATATGCCGATACAGGTTATCCGTCTTCGTGCACATCCGAGGCATTCGATGCGAGTATTCCAGAACAAATTGGGGAATCTACTATGATCCAATATTGGCCGGATGTCCAATATACGGTCGATAGCTCATCATATGATAGTTTTTGGTCACATGAATGGTCAAAACACGGAACATGCACCGGATTAACACAATTGCAGTATTTCAATACCGCGTTACAATTGACCGAGCGCATACCGACGCCGAGCGTTTTAACCGAGTCGGTCGGGGGTAATATAAGCGCAAGTATTTTACGTAATAATATGGGGGGCGCAAACTATGTAGCGCTGCAGTGTAAAAATCAGGTATTAAACGGCGCATATACGTGCTGGAGCCAAACTAATGGTATTCCGATAAATCAAATTGTGTGCCCGCAAAGTGTGGTAAAGGAAGATACGTGCACGCAATCGGATGACGTTATTGTGAAGGGAATAATAATATAAATTCATTCGATCACACTTCGCAGTTACATGAATATAATTCACGCCAGTTTTATCTACCGCAATTTTGGATGACGATCGGCATATGTTAAAAACCGGTCCACAATTGTTACATACCGTTTAATTTTACGAGTGGTAAGATTCGCTGTTTCCCAATATGCCCAATTCTTATTATATACCATGGTAGAAACATGTTTGGACAATAAAATCTTCTCTTCTGCTTCATCATGAACTGTAGTAGAATCAGTAATAATATGCGAATAAGAAGCGATAAAATCCGGAGGCGGACTTGTTAACTCATACCCGCATAATACCAATGTATCACACACGCGATGTTGTGATTGTAGCGCATCTGGGAAAACGGAATTGGTTTCGTATCGAATGGTTTGTTCGTGAATCGGATGATAAAATGTAAATACATCTTCTTCTGTTGTTTGAAGTTCAAAACCATTTTGGTGCATCACAGTTATCAATGTTGGAATAAATCGTGGTCTAGAAAACCCTTTATAAAAATCATTACCAAATTCAGACCGTGGTTGCGAATCCATATAGATCCATTTTTTGATGGAACGAAATATGATTGGAGGAACAATATCTGTCCCGGCGCCTGGATAAAATGCAGTGGACATATTAGATAAATGAATACATAATTTTTCACTTATATCATTTTTCGTATGTTGTTATGTATATATTAATTTACAAAACAATATAATAAAATCGCACTATACATTATAAGCTTATAGGATGTTGTCCAAGATTTTATTGTTGACTACGTTTGTTGCGGTGTCCTCCCTTCATGTTGGGGAGCGGTTTTCTGAGTGGCTGAATGAATTTCGAATCAATGTGCGCGATGCTGATCATCGCGACAGACTTTTCTCGAATTGGGTATCTAACGATAAGCATATCGAAGAGACCAATGCGAAAAATTTGACGTATTCGTTGGGACACAATGTGTTTTCAGGAATGGATAGTAAGGAATTTAGCGAATTCCTCCGATACAGTTCTGGCGATTTTGTCGGTAAGCCCGCACGCGAGAAGATCGACGAGGTAAAATGCCTGTCTGATTGCGTGAAGGATTTTGATGCGAGCAGCAAGCTGGACACGGTTCGCTGTGTTAAGAGCTGTTTGGATACCAAGTCGTTCGGTTTACTGCAGAGTGCTCCCAGTTCTGTGAACTGGGTAAAGGCGGGTGCAGTTACTCCAGTGAAGGACCAAGGCCAATGTGGGTCATGCTGGAGTTTCTCAACTACCGGTGCGTTGGAGGGTGCTTATTATATCGCGAACGGTAATTTACAGTCGTTCTCCGAGCAGCAATTAGTCGATTGCGACAATAGACAAAATGGTGGAAAAGACAAGGGCTGCAATGGTGGATTGATGGATAACGCATTTTCCTGGATTGATAAGAATGGTGGTCTCTGCACCGAGTCTGCGTATCCTTACACGTCAGGAACGACAAAGACCGCCGGAACCTGCACGGAGACATGCAGTGTAGTCAAGGGTAGTAAAATTACCAAGTTTGTGGATGTTACTCCAAAATCGGATAGTGATATGATGGCTGCTCTCGCACAACAGCCGGTGTCGATTGCGATTGAAGCCGATCAAAAGGATTTCCAGATGTATAAGTCGGGTGTGTTCACCGGAGGATGCGGAACAAATCTGGATCATGGTGTATTGGCGGTTGGATACGGCACAGACAACGGTAGCGATTATTATTTGGTAAAGAATTCATGGGGAACTACCTGGGGTCAGGGAGGTTATATTATGCTTGGACGTGGAAAGCAGTATAACAGCGGTTCTGGACAATGCGGTATGTTGATGCAAGCAAGTTACCCTGTATTATAAATAAAAATGAATATTTTGGAAGGAAACTTCTATAAGCCATAGCTGGTTGCGAGTAGCTCCAATTGCGGGAGAGAAACAAGAGTCCGATTCTCTTGTATGGCGTATTTACTGATGGGTATTAATAATATTTGATGATTTAATTTATCATCAAATATTTTGAACAAAAACGTAGGTTGAAGCGATCCGTAGCCGAAGGCGAAGCCTAAGTTGAGCGACTGAACTCCGAAGACGTTAGTCGAAGTAGTTGTAGCTAACTGCTGTTTCCTGTGTAAAAAATATTGCTATAATGCAATATTTTATAAATATTCTGATGAAACCTACGCCCGAACCGCCTATATTTCATTTAATACAATTTCATCTCCGAGATCTTCTTCGTTAACTCCCTGAAAATCGCCATTGTCGTCATCGTGGAACTTCAATTTAACATTTGACCAAACGCCACTAATATTCTTCCCATATTGCCGGTCCATATAATCGTGCAAATTCTTTGGACTCGGATTTTTAGTCCCAAAGTTGGTGCTATACCACATTCGAAACTCTTCGGATAACTGCGATTTGCGAATCGTAGATCCTGGGCATCGAGCAACTTTATCGCGTGTGAACTCTGCGAGATAATCCTGGCGTTCGCGATATGCATTGCTAGCACTCATTACAATATCACAATCCGTCACTTTTCCTTGATTCGCATAGGCGCGATCGACCAACATAGCAAGGAACGTTTCGCGCCATACCGGGAATTTATCCTTTAGTTCGCAATCTAATTTGAATTGGTATGGTTTATCTGGATCGTTATCAACGGGTTTTTCGGTAAAGAGGGATTCGAATGGAGTCACGCGGAATCTACGCCATGTCCCATGATCTTGCGTTCGAACCGCCATGAACTGATTGCAACAGACGACCAAACTGAATTGTGGGACAAATGTGACCGACGCAATCATATAAGGCGCTCTTGCGGTAATGGGTTCTACACCACTCACCAATTCCTTCATCGGGCCTTCGTGCACAACATCAGTGCTTTCGGGTTCCTGCATTACAACATACCGCGCACCCTTTAATGCGACGATTTCAGGGGCGAGACCACCGATCTTGCCTCGACCCTGTGTTATAATCGAGATCGGCGCAGCCACCTTGTAGGATCCTAACGTTTGACTCATTAGATCAGTCAACACAGATTTACCGTTTTGTCCAACACCAATGTAATTATGAAACGTTTGATTCAATGAAGGCATCCCAACCAAAACCGCGGACAAATGATTCCACATATACTCACGCAAATCGGCTTTAACGAAGAGTTTCGCCATGAAATCGTTGATTTCGGGTATTATCGAACGATGCTTTGATGAGCTCAGAGGTGTATAATTAATTTCGGTGCATTTGGTCAAATAATCTTCGGGTAAACCCTTGCGGAATGCCTTTTCCTTGAAATCGACAACACCATTTTTGCAGCACAGTAAATGTGGGTTGCTATCCAATCTTTCGTAAAACTCGGAATCGTAGAATAGATCACGCGCCTCCTGCATAATATTTTTCTTGTCGAATGTCTGTCCGAGACGCAGCATTATTTTCACGACGGTTTCGATACGAGCCTTGATAAGTTTATACCGTTCCGTCTCCGTATCAAGCGTAACTAAATAATTTTGCAATTCCGCGGTTCTGGCTTCATATAGTTCACGCAATTCGTTGGATATCGCGCGTCGCAAGTATGTTCCTGAATCGATCTGTTTCCATCGATGATTTTTAAACCGCCACCAAACACCATTTTTAACATCAGAACACACATACTCATCCTTGAACATTTGATGTAATACTACAGCAATATCATAATCACCACATCCTCGTCCGCCATTATTTGAAGTTGATAATGTATTCGCAGTGATCGAATTGATAGTTAAATCCAAATAATGCCCCACGGTATTTTTTCGAATTGCCTCGGAGCCGGCTGGGTTCTCGTGCATGGCCCAATATATGATTGACCTGTTCGTTACACCCCCGCATTTTTTATCCATGGTTGTCCATTTTTCACACAAACTCGGAATATCACTATAATTGAATGTCGACGATTTCGCACTAAACGCAATCCACACAATTAACAATCGATTCGATGTATTTTTGAGTGCCCATCCCACGCGCATCCATTTTGAATATGACCCATTTCCGTAATAGCTCTCAGGCAATATCGAAGAATACTCATACATCTCGCGCAGCACATAATCCTTTAAAGACGGGATAATATCTAGAAACCGGTTCAGGTTTGTCTCGACATCTTCCGCAGTTCTCATTCTAGATAATGCTGCTGCACCAGATCCGCCTTCCATAATGGCTGCTATATAAGCATCTTCCGAGATATCCGGAACGGGCGTCTTTCGACGAGCGCCGGAAAGGTCATTCCCTGTTCGTAATGCATCAAGTTCACCCATAAATGCAGACTTGTAAAAGCATTGTGTGTGATTTGGATAACGCACAGACAACTGTTTAAATCCGGTTTCGGTCAAATATGTTTTTATATCACCGCGATGATTTACAAATTCGCCATCATCAGGGTCGTATGTAATTTTGTATACGTTGGTAAGCCGATATGCCTTGTGGTTTGGCTTGCACGAACCATACAATTGCCAGTTGGTAGTTCCCTTTGAAATGCCTTCATCAAACACATCATTCCATGTATTTTTTAATGGGAAATCGCCCCAACATTCCGCAATCTTTGTCTTCACACGTGAACGAAGAATGCACTGTGCCGCATGTTCCATCTGAATTCCTATAATTAAATGCAACCCATCTTTGGTTATATTTTTTTCGGGAACACGATTAACCGTTTCTTTTTCAAATAGGAACACTGGAAATGCAGTGCTCTCATCAAATTGATAGATCGTGGCCAATTCGGCTAAATAGACATCTACCAGTTCGTCAATACAATCTTGCGTATACACCCGTTCTGGTAGATTCAGATCGAAATGTAGATCAAGATCGACTGCGATTGGCGAGCGTCCATTCGTTAATTGCTTCTCGGTCAAATATTCGTGTTTATTTTTCGAGACTACGTCTTGGTAATAGAGTCGCATGAATTCGTCATAGGCATCGTCTGGAATACTATACGAGCCGCCATGAATCCCCGACTTATCATCACCAATCCGTGTATGGGTTGGGCTGGGTTGATTACCAGCAGCATCTTCACCCGTTTTCTTGATATGTCTATGATTTATTAGAAACTCTTGCAGAGTTTTATGTTTCTTAGTGGAAGGCCGGGTCGCATCAGTTGCCGAAACAATCGCATTGCTCCTATCATCTAACGCGTCCGTATTCATTTCCATTGTTATATATGATACCCGTACATTTATTTCATTTTCACAAATCAATTTTGTGATTGGTTCACGGATCAAAAGTATATAACACTAGAGATTTTTTTAGATGGTTTTACGAAATATATAATTAGACAAAATTGATTTAAATATTACAAAAGTATTCTCAATACACCTTATATTCAAACTCATTCAAAATGAAGTTTTGCATCAAATGCGATAATATGTATTATATCGGAATCAACGAAACAAATGCGAACCAGTTGTCGCATTATTGCCGAAATTGTGGGCACGTTGACCAGAGTAGCGTAGACAATTCTTGTTTATTAAATGTGCAAATAAAAAAAGGGGAACATAAATACAATCATATCATTAATGAGTATACCAAATTAGACCCCACTTTGCCCCGGGTGTATAACATTCGCTGTCCCAATTCCGCGTGTAAAACAAATGTCGAACCCGAAAAGAACAAGAGCGAAGTATTATATATTCGATACGACGAAGATAACCTCAAGTATTTATACATGTGTTCGACATGTGATGTAGTGTGGCGCACGGACGATGCGAAATAATTCAAATATGTGAAACCGTGCATTTTAACCCGAATATTTTTTTCGCTGTTTTATAAAATTGATTTCAGTCACACAAACCATTTAGAAATATACTCCGAATATATATTCACTTGAATTACAAATGGCCGACAAATCAGATACTGAACCTAATGTTACGATCGATAGCGATAGTGATGACGATAGTATTCCCCCCCCACCACAGGACGAGGACAGTGACGATGAATATGTTCCGCCACCTCCAAAAATGAGATCGGTCGACGATGATGAAGATGACGACGACGATGGCGATGATGACGACAACGACGATGGTGATAACGACAGTTTAGCAAGTGGATATGATAAAACGACAAATGTTACGCAAGCGGCTGCTACTTATGTGAATGAATCCGACGATGACCTATCAATCGACGATGAATCCGACGACGACGAAAACTATTTGCAAAAATTTGGCGACAATCTTAAATCAAACACGATCGCGGATTATCATCCAGAATTACTCAGTCATAACAATGATGAGGTCGAATCTTTATCGCGCGTTGTTCGAAATGAACAAGGAATCATCAGCGATCATCTGCACCGGACATTCCCATTTATCACAAAATATGAGCGCGCGCGTGTATTAGGTGAACGTGCGAAGCAATTGAATATGGGCGCGAAACCTATGGTAGAGGTTGGACCTGATGTGATTGATGGATATTTAATCGCATTGGCGGAATTTGAACAAAAATGTATTCCGTTTATTATCAAGCGCCCTCTACCAAATGGGGGGTGCGAATACTGGAAATTTCGCGATTTAGAGCTTATTTAGATTAGGGCGACGACCAAAGGAGTTTGGATGAATTTTATGTATTTTTCATTTTATACATAAAATTGATAGGCTTTTTTCATATTCATATTAAGGCATATTAATAATTAAAATTAACAACAATCAAAGCAAAATGTCGTCAACTAACCAGCGCCACGTCCAAGTCTTCATCCCGTTTATCGAGGATGGAATCACGGCGAACTTTATCCGCAGAGTGTTTTTGGATAAATTACTCGGCAACATCATGTCCATCGATTTACATGATAAAAAAATCACGAATCAGGGTGCCTTCAAATCCGCTAAGCATTCGTATGCATTCATTCGTCTAATTCCTCTCAATACCAGCATTGGTAACAATCTTCGCCGCAATCTAGAATACAATCATACCACACATGTGATGTATGAGCGCAACGGTTCAATCGGCTCGTGGGAAGTGAAACCACATCTCAGCATTAGCGACCGATTGGAGCGAGGTTTCAATATCATTCCGTCTAGCTCGATTCCTGGCTATAAATCAGAATCAAAACCCGCAGTGCACACACTGCCCGTCAAACCCATTCTTCCTACCGAAAGCCAGGTAGCAGTAGAGGAGGCGGATTTGGCTATCGATATTCCAGAATGGGTCGATTACCCACTAGATACTCCGTTCGAGTTTCGCGGATTGCCCAACAAAGAACCGGCCATCGAGTATCCGTTTCAACGGTTGTGTTCCGAACTGATGCGCAAACAATCACTATTCGATAGTATAGTGGAACGCGCCGAAATTCAGCATGATTATCACGACATCGAGAATGCTATCCGAACAGAGACGGCGTCGTTTCGCGAATACTCTCTTTGGGGAAATTAAAATATAAAAACATCAAAAAAATAGAAAAACATCATAACCAAAAAATATAAAAACAAAAAAACGAAAAAAAGAGTTGTGGGTCGTTAAAATGGAACCCCACTCTTTTTTTTGCATAAGCTATTAAGTCATACTAATATATATATATTTAATCGGTTCAACAAATATGTCGTCTGTCCATTTATTCAATATTGAATCTATGAAATCAAAATTCCAAGATATATTACAAATCCAATACGAAATATTAAATAAGCGGTCAGTGTTAACCGCAAAATTGAGTGAATTAAAACTTTTATATTCGGACTTGGTTAAAAAAAATACCAAGAAAATATTTTTGTTCTGTCTAGACTCGTTTTATTTTCAATATAAAACATTGGTTGTTGAAATGGATAACCTTAACCGGCATATATCGATGATGACCAACCGTTTTTACGGCGATTATTATAAATTATATCATATCATTATTACACAAACGGCTGCCGCAAATATAAATGTGGATGCGATAACGTCGCAATTTCAAAAGTATACACCCTATAGAGATTTAGAGCCATTCCATGAATACAAAATGGAGGACACGATACAATTGCATGGAGATATTTTACGAATGATTAATCATCTATATGCCCATCATTTATCAAAGGAGCGTGATATATTGACTTATTCTGAAAGAGTTAGTTCGGGTATATCTGTTGGGAATTTTATGCAGACATTATGTTATGAAAATACCTTATTCCGAGAGCAGATTTTATTATATGTGAATTATATTTCCTTTTTTCACAATTCGCACCACACACGTTCTACAAAACTACTACAGCGTATATGCTTATTTTATAACGAAATTGAAGAGGATATATTAAACAATGGTAGAACGAATTTAACATCGCATAATGATAATGAAAATATGATGGCTTTACATCGATATATGGAGACAAATTCTATACAACGAAAAGAGTTTATTACAAATACAATCAATTCGATCACGGCCGAATCGCGACCGGTTACCGATACTGAAGTTAGGTCTGAGGAGAATCTTAAACAGGTAAGTGCACCCGAAACGGATAAAAACATAGGTGAAGCGACGCGCGATGAAGTCATACCCCAACCTACGGGGAATAATAAACTGGCGTTGGTTCATCCCGACCGACCACCACAGACTGAAATCGTTCAAGAACTAGCCCCCGAGGTAGTCCAAGAGGTTGTTCAAGAAATAACCCTAGATATTATCATGGAAGCTCCTTCGACTGTGGTATCCGAAGCATAGTTATTTTGATTCGTGTACTTCTAATTTAGGAATATTTCAGACAAAATACCTGATGCTAATGCATCACGCATTTATTCATTTAATGTGGGAATAATCGAATGATAATCTCTATATTTCTTTTTATCTATTCACAATGTATTATGGAAACACCCACCTCACTCACAGATAATTCGCCCACTATACCGGATGTGGCTAATAAACGACCCAAGGTAGAATGGTCTCCTGAAAATGAAAAAATATTAGTCGAATGGTGTGATATAGCACAATGTTACAAGTGGTTAAATTCTCGCGCACATAGCAAATATTCGCGCCTTCACGCATGGTTTACTATTCCCGCCATTATATTATCAACAATTAGTGGAACCGCGTCATTTGCGCAAGAAAGTATTCCGCTCGGTTTACGATCTTATGCTACCATGTCCGTCGGAACAATTAATATAGCAGTCGGCATCTTAGCAACGATACAGCAATATTTGAAAATATCCGAACTAAACGAGTCGTATCGGGTATCGTCGATTGCTTGGGATAAATATGCGAGAAACATTCGTATTGAGCTAGCGAAGGCACCGTCCGAACGGCCGGATGCAGGTATATTTATAAAACATAATCGCGACGAATTTGACCGATTAATGGAAACCAGTCCCTCGATTTCAGCGGCGATTATTTCGGATTTCATGTCCACGTTTGCGAACAGTAAAGACCCTACTAGAAAGAAGCAGTTTGCCGTGTTGAAAAAGCCGGACATTTGCGACATTATTGTATCGGCCGAAGAGAATAGACATCACTGGTATAAGGAGCTAGAAATGCACAGCATCGCATCAGAACCAACCGATTTGGAAGTCAGAGTCGAACAAGATATCATTAAACGCCAAGAAGAACTTCGCAAAAGAGAAGAAGATATCCGGGATATAGAGCGGAATCTAACCGAAAAAACAAAGGATGCGGCACGGGCGAGACTATTGCAGGCGGCGGAGGAAGAACGGAAAAGTGCTTCCGCCAGAGCGACTATATTAGATTTCGTAAAATTGTTTGAGACTTCGCATGGGCGAAACCCCATTTCGGAAGAAATACATGAGCAATTGGGCGATAGAATTGAACGTAAATATATTAACCAATATGTAACCGAAAGTTTGTTAAATTTTGTGTAAAATATCGAAACAAATTTCTTGATATTTTACAAAAAAAACATGGCGTATAAAACGAGTATTATTAATATCCAACACCACGCCTTAATCGAATACGCTATAAATTCACCCGCTTTAGGATTCGGATTTTCAGTCGAATACAGCGACCCGCTCGTAACATACCATACACTATATATGAGTAAAATGCAGAACACCGATCCCCAGAATGGGTCATTATATACCCTTTCGCGTATTGCTACAACCCTTGCAGTGATATCAATCGACTGATTTGTTGGGGGCATATACTATATTATAGAGGGGTAAATTGTGTGCTTGATTTAATACCCCAAAATGTGTGCTTTTGGTCGTTAACCATTTCTTGGAAATAAATACTACTAAATGCATGTTGCGTTATATTATCCATCTGTTCAATTAATATTTTGCGGTCATCTTCTTCTTCGTCATCTCCAACTTCTTCTTCGCCTTCTTCGTCATCTCCAACTTCTTCTTCGCCATCTCCGACCTCGTCTACACTGAGAGTAGCATCATCGCCCTTACTATCGTCTGGCTTGGTGCTCAAATAAGATATCGCATTTGGTATAATAGAACTGAGTCGAAATCCTTCATCGTCGGGTTCGTTCTTTTTCATAGTATGTAATACATATAGTGGGTTAATGCAAAAAACAGCACACCTATTTAATTGAATGCGTTTTTCGTCGGATTCATTCAATGGTCGAGTCGAGAATACGTGAATATTTCCAAGAGTCTCGTCGTTTACACGATCACTTATAAGTGATATAGAATCTTGGACATCCTCCTCTTTATATGTGTTTGTGTATCCGGTTTCAGATAAGGTGCATGGGTATAATACAACCGGTAACGGTATACGTTTCCCCCATTGATCCTTTATAGTCATCGCGGTCGGAATTTGATAAAATATCTGATATACACTCGGATCGATCGAAGTTAATTCGTATTGATGTTTGTTTATTATTTCATCCATGATGCACATAGTAAACATATCTGTTCGCTTCACTTTAATTTCGCTTTCGTCCTGAACGCTAGTTTTCTCGCCCGCGTTCGGTCGTTCAACGTCGGCTACAGGTCGCTTCGTCGCATCCACCAAGCTACCTGTATTAAAATTGGTCAAATCGAAGAAAACATAGATATTATTATCATTTTGTTTGCTTTGTATATATCCCTTATACATCGTATCAATCGCATGTTCATCCATCGGAGAAGCGGTTTGTAATATAAACTTGCTGCATTCGTTTTGAAAATATACATGTTTGGGTGAATAATCTTCATCTTCGTCCACTTGAATGTTGGTGGCGCACTTGAACTGAAATGACGGAAATTTCATCACATCACCCTGCTTCTCTAATCTATACTGTAAAAATGGGTGTATGTCGGTTATAACCGTTTTATACCCACATACGTAAATGGTATATTCTCGCAATAGATCATTTTCACCGTCACATATATCAAAAATATAGTTCAGACCTGACTCGCCTGTCTCTAAAAAATGAAATGTGGCGTTTTCAATGTTGTCGTCGCCGTCGTCTTCCGACCCATTTGTCTCTAAATCTTGATTGGATGCTTCGCTAGTTACAGAGTCCTCGTCTGATAATTCGTTTGTATCTGTCTGGACGTTCGATATTGGTATAGATGTCTTATCTTTAAAAAATTGATCGGTTATTTGATGAATTAAATATTGCGATTTTATAAACAACTCCGACATTGAACTTATATGTTATAATCAGCTTTTATCGCGACTATTTTCACCAACTCCCGCTAACATCATTTTGAGTAATGATGAAATATGTATAATAAAAATACATAAAGCCACTCCAATATATAGTGTATCAGATTAGACACCTCTAATTTATTCGCTCGTAAACAGTTTACACGATGAACACTGACGATTATTCGCAACACAGCATGGACGGCCCGGAGGAGCCATACATGTGGGGAGATACACCAAATTCTATTTGTGATTCCGATTCCTCTTGCGCGGCGAGCGGAGAGAATACTAAAAACAAAAACAAGTTTATTGAAACTACCCCGACCGACAAGGGGTATTTTTGCATCAAGGAGCGTCTGCGCAACAGAAGGGTTCGGATTGAAGGATATAGCACTCCCACTATTCCAGGAAATCCGATTCGAAATGCTGTAACCGGATATTATGAGGTAAACTATATGGGAAAGGCCACCGCAAGAGTGGGTGCGTGTGACGAGGACCGGTTTTTTAAGGTGTCTTTGGCTATTAATGGTATCAGCTCGGATACCCGAACCCTATTTTACGACAGCCCTAGCCAATACGAGCGTCATTTCAACACATCTCTTGCCCCCGCCCATGTTAGTCGGTGGAATGAAAAGCAGGCGCGCGTAAATGCATCTTCGCAAGTAATTGAAGCCACTGCATAAAATATTACATTATCGCATATTGGATTGAACTCCGTCGACGTCAGTCGACAGAGTTTGATCATTTCAAACACTTCATACGTGTATATTACATATATGAAGACCCATAAAACTTCGGTGTATCAACGCTACTTTTTATATGATTATTATGTAGTAGAAACATGAATACAAATCCTGGATCCGGCGTAAATCAAAATATGTTGAGTTCAAATTTTGTTGGTAAATTTTTTAATTCTATCACCAAATCGATTACTGAGAATAATCTGTTAAATAATGCGCTTCATACCGGCGCTTGGAATTTACCGTATGCGGTTATGGGTATGGTCACTATAGTAGCGGGCACGTTCACATATGTTACATATAATGACTATATTAACGATATCGGCGAAAGCATTTCAGACACGGTGGATTCTTTGAAAGATTTTTCACCGTTCAGTGAAAACTCACCTTCTTCAAGCAATCCGAATGATTTAGGTATTTTTGAATCGAATGCAGACGTATTGGAAAATAAACCCGCGGTATTTGGAGAAATTGGAGATCTATTTAAATCGGATGAAATTGCGAACACAAATGCGAAAACGAATATTGAACCACCGGTGGTACCAAACGCACCTGAACCACCGGTGGTACCAAAGGCACCCGAACAAGTCGAACCACCTAAAAATAGTGATATCAAAAATCAAGAGCCGAAACCGGTAGACAAAAAGGCAGAACAATTTGGTGAAAAATATACGATCGGCGGTAACCCTTCGGGTAAACTTGACGTAAACGCAGATAAAAGTCGACGAATTTTGAAAAAAAGGGCGCGAAAAACAATTAAAAAACAAGCGAAAATACAATAAAATTGATATATATTTCTATATATTTGACTACGTATAATTAACAAAATACATAATCAAATACAATCAGACCATGCAATTCTTCACAGACACAACCGACAACACGGCAATTGTTCAATTCCAAAGGCATTTAAATGCACTTACCCATATCGACGCGTGTAGTGCGGTAGAAGAAATCGATGAAAATGTAAGTCACGCCGAGCGATCCAAAGGTTTATACCATTACGCGTATCTATCATTTGGTAGTAAACTGAATGAACAAACTGTTCAACATTCGATCCGACCTCATTCTAGCAACGCGCCATATCAAATGATTCCACAATTCCTACGTATCGCGCCCGAAAATCAACAAATATTGATTGTCGTCGTAGACACGTTCAGTGAAGTAGACTCGAGAAACCGAAATGTCGAATTTCTCGAATCGATGTCCAAAAAATATCCGCACATTGATATAATTCTACTCGACTACACTGTATCACCATCAAGTGTGCGATCATTAATCGATGTATTCATAGCAACTGTTTCTAAATTGCGAATACCTCATACAAATACCATGATTGGTAACTTCATACGATTTAAACATCCAAATATCTATGAAGACGCGCTTGAATCTGAATTACCAAATGCGATTCAACGATCATTAAACGGAGGTGAATATAGCCAATGCTTTTATCAGTGGTATGGATATGCATATCATACATACGATCATATGTTTTGTTATAAGACATATTATCACGGTTACCTTGCGTATATGAACACAATTCAAACATTACTGCGCGACACACTGGGAAATACAAAATTAGACGAGTGCAGTCAATACAACGTGAGGTCTTATGTAGATCGACGCGACAGGCGAATTCAATCAATATGGGATCAATTTATAAAAAACTCGGTGAATATAGTGGACGAAAACATATGCGCTAGCCGAAGTTTTCGGATTGACCTCCAAAGACGCTAGTGAATGAGTTTAAGCTTATCCGACTATTTAATTCGCGCGGAAGGCGACTTTAAATAACCGAGACATCTTTCAAAAAATGCATTTGTCTCCTTTTCATCTGATCCCACAGTCACATCATCTGGTATATAATCCTCGTTTCCTTTATAATAGCACAAAATCGTCGGCACTCCACGAACCACACGCTTTGTTTTCAAAAATCCGTATAATTCAAAGCACGAATCTACATCAACCAACGAGCAATATACATTATTGGGCATTATACTATACCATCGATTCACAAGAGGTTCAATTCGTTTGCAGGGCGCGCACCATTCCGCCCCTAGCTTTATAATAATTAATCCCGGATTTACCTTCAAAAAATCGCGCAAAGCTTGTGCATTTTTGATGTCTGTTATAATTGGTGGCTTCTCCGTCATTCCTTATTATATGTTCATATTCTATTTTTATACAATTTCATATAAAATTGAATTATCGCATTCAATTACGAATTGGGTATACAATCGTAATTGACTATTTGGAGAATATAGTTATGCACAATATTCGCTCTATAATTTTCATGTATTGGCTGGTATTTGCTAGCATTGGCGCATTAATTATACGTGCGATCTTTGAAATTTCAAAAGACGTTGGTCTGGAGAAGGACGTAGGTGAATCTTCTTCGGCGAGCAACCTGAACACGCGTGTAAACAGACGTGTTACCGGCGGCATGCGCCGCATAGTTGACGGATTTTGTAACTTCAATGAGATGTTTCAAAACTTCACTGAACTTCTACCCGATTTCCCTAAAATAAATATAGGTGGATCTGAAGACATTGATCGAAGGACAACGAATTATTTACGGGCGAAAAAGGATCTGTAAATACACGATAATATACCAACAACCTTCGTTGGGAATTTGTCTGTCTGTATTAATTGTATACTCATATCTATAATACTATACACGCATGTTAACAACTCCATATCATCCTTGTTCATTTTTATTAAACCGTCTTTCATTGCTACATCAAAAACAAACTTTAATATATCACCGCAAATCTTCTCGTTAAACTTGATACGTAATCCGCGAAGTTTCGAATACAAATTGGTCAATAAAATCATAATTTGCGGGACGTCCTTCGCGTCAATCTTATCATCTTGGATGATCAGTTTCAACGATTTTTCTACATCATCAAAATATTTACTGTCTGCTACCAATAAGTTAAATATGTGTTTTATTTCAGGCGTAAGTTGTATCGAGTATTTATCTAAACCGTCTGTTTTCGACAATACATTTTGTAAAATAGAGGTCAATGTCTTAACATCAACACTTTCGATAATAGCCATAGGGGTGATATGTTCGGGGTCGCTCAATAATGTGGTTACATTTGTAACAACACTTTCGATTACACTTGGTATAACGCTTTCATCCAACGACAATTGTGTATACACCGATGATTCTTTCAGCGCCTGGACTACTGTTTCACTCACCAATCTCTCTGCACTATCAACCAACATTTCACTAAGAGACCCTTCTAAAGAAAGTAGATTTGACTTCGCCTCGCCGTCATTCAATGATAACAATGTATTTGTTTCAGATACAACCTTTTCCGTCATTTCGATTAAAGTCTTACTCACTTCTTTAGTAACCACATGGGCAGATTTATCTTTCGCGACAACTTTGGTTGGGTCGGACGGTATATATTCGTCGTGTTCACTCATAATTATAGTATAAGCGAAGATAAAAAGACCAACAAAAATACGTCTGTTGTTAGACGTATTTTTGTTTTGAGTTTTTTTATATTTTAATGATTTTTTATGGATTTTGAAACTTGTTTTATATTTTTTATGTTTTTAGATTTTTATAGTGAGACCCCCTCGACCATCAATTCACCCTCTTCACCTTCTTCGCTTTCACGCATAACGGTGTTACGTAGACGGTCCATCTGGTTATTCTCGATCAGATGTCTCCATTTCATCAATTGATCGCTCAGTGATGAATTGCATGCGATTGCGTGATTATAGTAATCAAATGTGATCTGAGCATTGTGTTGCAAGATTTGAACAGTGTGAGTTAGCTGTGCATTTGCGGAACGAAGAGTCGACAATTCATTCTCGAGCGCAGTTGCATAATCCGAACTCACAAAAGAGAAGTCGGGTGTAGGAACGAAATCGTTTTCCTCTTCGGTGAGGATAGCAGCATCACTTTCGCATTCCACAGTCTCTTCGTTGTCGCCGCAAGAATTCAATCCGAAGTTTTCGGATTGATTCGCGTCACCTACGTTTTCGTCAGAGACGGCAGGCGCGTCTTCGACGAGTGCATCACGTTCATTGGCTTGCAATGCGCGGCGATTTTCAAGTAAAACCCAGAATACGTGTGGAATTCTGCCGTAATACAAACGGGATGTTTTTGCGTTTTGGATTTCATCGACCATATTTCGAGCTGCGTCGGTCGTATATAATTCGTCGAAATACACATATACCTTGTTGTGTTTCGACGGGGGCTGGGAGACAAGAATCGCGCGGTTTACGCGACCGATCTTCATCCGGTGGAAGGTCTTTTTTATCATAGATTCCGAAATGTTTGCGTAAACACTGGGAATGTAAATAGAGAAAGCGGACATGATTAGTTGATTGTTTTAGTTATTATTTCAAATTGATGTTGCTAATTCTTATCGAAAAAGGACTATCAATTTTATGCGATCAAATTGTCGTCCGATTTAATTCGCTTCGTCTTGGCCAAAACCTCCATTTTACGTGTTTTGCTATCGAATAGACTCATTGCATTATATACATGAGTTAGCAAATAATGGCCCGACTCTTGTTTACGTTGTTTATACTTATCTAATTCATCTTCATATTCCTCTTCATCTTCATATTCCTCCTCATTTGGCGCCCGGCCAACCTCTTGTTCTAGTTTTTTTGTAAATTCCGTTTGAAGAGGAACAAATGCCTTATTTATAGCATGGCCTATACTCGCACCGGCTTTTTCAAATCCATCCACATATTTAATAAACTCGGCCTCCCCATATAATTGCCGGTTTTCATCCTTCTTTTTCTCTTTTACGTATAAAATCCCGTTCTTAACATCAGTCGTTTGTATGAAATTCATATATTGCGGATTCTCTTCCAAACATTTGAAAAATAATTCATATACATTTGTTGCGAGGCACATCTGATTGTTTGCTATAAATCTATGATTTTCTATGAAAAAATTGGTGCATCGTTTTACATACCGATCCGTAAAGTCGTGTATCGATTCCGCATTTTTACAAGTATTCGTTAAATAAAAATTCAACGACTGTTTCTCTATATTTATATGATTTGTAGTATGACCAACTTTCGGAATAATATCGATCATTTTATTCATTAATTCGTTTCGGTCTGTCTGATTTCGTATTCTCTCCTCCTCGTATTTTTCAACCATCATCGTAAACATCGATTTCATCTCGCGATTCTCATTCACTAATTGTTCGATCAATTGATCCTTTTCGTCGTAATACGAAGTATCGGGGTTTGTATTACATTTTTTCTTATGATACCACAAACTATTGCGAGCATTGTATGATTTACCACAATCGCACACGAAACATGGTTCGGCGTTTTTCGGCGCTTTTTTCATTCTATTTAGTCTATTCGTGTGTTTGAGTGTAGTCAAATGTCTATTAAAATCGCACAGTTTACTGCATGTGAAGCTGCACATTTCGCATTGGTATGACTCGGCGTTTTTCGGCGTTTTTTTCATTCTAAATGTTCTATATTCTTAGAACAAAAAAAACGCCGATCGTGACCGAATTCGGCATTTTCATTAAAAACGTTATGCAGTCATTCGAATTTTGCAATTATTAAATGACTGCATTTTGGTGAGATGTCTAAAAACGCAAAAAACACGTTTTAAAGATTTCCTTGTATATTCTATTTTGGAACTTTTTAAAAGTTCTAAAATTAAAAAGTACCAACTATTTCCATCTAACTTTTTATTTTAGAATGTGGGAAAGTTCCCATATAATTATACTCTCGTAATAATGAGTATCCGTTACAAACTTCTTCGGCTTTCGTCTACGCAGTTAAGGCGCTCAACCTAGGCTTCGCCTCCAGCTACGGCTCGCGCGATAACATAAAATTATATTATTGGTGTGTAATATGATAGTTATCTACAATATATGATAATATTACTTAGAGGTCATTTGCGCGAATCATTCAACAATTCTCAATTGTATGAGTTGATTGGCGCGTTTACTAAAATTGATCCGAATGTAAGTATATACATCCATACATGGAACGTATATTCAAGTAATGTAAGCTGGAGAACAATATCGGCAAATAACGAAGTTGTTAGCGACCAGACTGTTTACGACTATTTCAAAGAGTTAAAACCTCTAATTAAACATATCATTATTGACGACGACAATAATATATCACTGAATGGGAATATAGAGGGGAATATTTCGGTTGGTCCAATGCCTATAATCGGGTGGAAACGATATTTGTATGGTGTCTGGAAAATCACAGATTATTTATTAAAACAAAATGTAAACGCGGATGAAGTTATTGTAAATATGAGATTTGATATATTATCAAATTCTAATAATTTTAGAAAGAATGAAATTATTGATTTTGTAAAAAAAAGCTCGCATTCCATCATTACAAAAAATATATTTATTCGAGATGCAGAGTGCACCGGAATTGATAATATATATGTGGGCAATATGCATACAATACATACATTGTGTAATCATTTCCATTATAATTTAGATAAAATTATAACACGTTATCATCCAATTGTAAGTCAGGAATTAATGATATTTCGAGAGAATGATCGTTTATTTTTTCAGGCCCATTCGACAATACCTTCCGTTTCTAGACGATTTCTTGATACGATGTTTGGATGGAAACGTCGGCGCTAACCGGATGAGTCTCTAGACACACTTGTTATACACGTCAAAAACATTCTACCGGTTCGCCTCCAACCGATAATCATTTGGATCGAAAATGACTTCTGGTGTTTTTACAGATATCTTTATATAAATATACGTAGTATAATCTACGTATATTTATGTTGTTTGTAATGAAAAAAAACTAGGTATATCTTAGTAAATAAAATTATAATATGTCCGATATTCTACGCAACCGTGTAGTAATATGTATATTACTTGTAATTATTTTATGGATTTTGATCGGGCGTTCGAATTTAATTAACAATATCGACGGAATGACCGATCAAACATCGAATGATAGTTTAAAATTTCGTGCATTTGTAATTAACATGGACAAAGATACCGTGAGGTATGAAAAACTATTGAAGTATTATCAGCATTCCGATTTATCAAATATGCCTTTGACCCGATATCCAGCAGTTGTTGGTAAAAACGAGGTTCCCGAGAAATGGTTAACGGCGGACGCTTTAAACGAAATGCAACATATTATAAAATACGGTTTTCGAACACATCATCATCAGCTGACTTACGGCGGTATCGGATGTTTTTTGAGTCATTACAATTTAGCAAAACAATTGCTTTCCGATAATTCGGTCGATATGTATTTAATATTAGAAGATGATACCGCCTTACCTCGAAATCTATATGCGTATATCCAAGAATACATGAAAGACGTCCCAGGTGATTGGGATTGCGTATTATTTTACACGATTCGAGCAGTTGGTCATAGTGAAAATGATAATATAAATAAAATCAAATCGTTTTGGGGGATGAACGGCTATCTCATAAATAGAAAGGGAGCACAGAAATTTGTAGACGAAGTAGACACGAACCGAATTGACGGCCAGGTGGACTCTTACATTTCCCGAATGATACAACAAGACAAATTGAATGTGTATGCGACGAAGAAACATTTAGTTACAAGCAATTCAAGTGATACGAATATTCAGGCGATTTTAAAACCACTAGCTGGCGTAAACCCGTTTAATTACAGGGGCTATATTATATAACTCCATACGTGTATACCAATAAAAAAAAATAATCGTTAAATATATCTTATTTTAGGGTATATTCAACAATGATAATGAATTTTATAAAGCCATCGAATGCGACCCCTTTAACCAAATTGCCCCCCGATTTTAATTGGAAAACATATATTGAATTAAATGATGACGTTCGATCGATCTATCCATCCGAAGAAGCAGCAACACAACATTATTTATATGAAGGGCATAAGCAGCAACGCAGATATTCGCTTCAACATGTTCCAGCCGATTTCAATTGGATGATATATCTCGCATTAAACCAAGATGTATATCGTGTGTGTAAAACAAGAACGGCAACTGTGTTACATTACGAATTTCATGGACATGGTGAGGGTCGGTTATATTCGGCCAAACATGCGGAATTCCCCGCCGATTTTGATTGGGTAGTATATCGGACATTAAATCCCGCATTGCTTTCTACCATTCAAACTGAATTAGACGCGGTTATACATTATATAACCACCGGAAAGAAGGAACAATTGAAGTATCAGTATACATACAAGCACATTCCTCCGGATTTTGATTGGAAAATATATTGCGAATTGAACAAAGATATCAAGGCTACATGTTTAACGGAACTTCAAGCAAAATTACATTATGATATAGATGGTTACACAAAGGGTCTACATTATACCATTCCGCCTCTGTCTATTCCTGACGACTTTGATTGGAAAATGTATATAGAATTAAACGATTCAATACCTGAAAATTATAAATCGACCGAATTGATGTGTAGATTGCATTATCTATTATACGGTAAGGAGCAAAAATTGCCCTATCTCGCTGTATTTGAGTTAGTCCCGGCTGATTTTAATTGGAAGGAGTATGTGCGATTAAATCCAGATATTGTAGACATATGCACATCTGAAATTCGAGCAAAACATCATTATGATAGATATGGCGCATATCAGTCAAGAAAATACATTCCAATTTTAACCAATAATGGTGCGAATATGCCTTTAATAAACGTATATGATAAATACCCTTATTTATTTCACAAATATTTATTGGGGATTTCCTCTCCGAATGCCGAGATGAAATATGTGGAACTTGGTAATGCGTCTGTTAAATTACAGATTCACCACCCAATGGTTGCTCATCTGCATTGTTATAATGTAGATAGGTTCCAACAATATTATTCAAATTATATGAATGTGATACTATCTCATTGTTCGCTCGTTGTAGTTACATTTTGTGTTGGTAATGAACAAAAGTTACCTTTATACAATAATATGGCCTTTATTCGCACATTAAATATTGGTATGGATATTGGTGGGAAGTTTGTATGTATGAATTATTTAAAAAAGTATAACGTTGATTATAAACACATATTATTTTTACATTCAAAACAGGATGACGCGATGAGGAAGTCGTATTGGGAACCATTATTGCTGAATATGGCTCAGATTATTCGTTCTATACAAAATGACGAAAATATAGGCATATTTGTCCCACCGTTAATTTTTATGGGTGATTATGCGAATATCATATACAGGGATCATTTCATCGATCCGAATAATGTTACATGCAAATGGAATATGGGAAACGAATTTTACATGAAGGATATAGATGGGCATTGTGGATTTCAACCAAAGAATTTCCTGTTTCCCGAAGGGAACTGTTTTATCTCAAATAAGGCGATCGCTGATATGTTATATGGCGACGCGTCCAAGTATAATTTACTCAATACAAATGTGTCGTTCGATGCTGTTTGGGTAAAATCGTTTTATGGAGGGAGAATGTTAAAGGATGTTGGGCAAAATATTCGCGAAATTTTCCGCTTCTTTCGATCGCACCGTTCGCGCGAACGAATATATCCGAATAACCTCGCGTGGGGGGCCGGGCACAGGGGTCATGCAGACAATATGTATGAACATAGTTATGAAAGAATTGTATTTAAAGTTGTTCAAAAATTAGGATATAAAGTAAAAATAATGCCATGGATCAAAACATCCGATTACTTAACGACATTAGAACGATATAATCAGACAGTGAACCAATTATTAAAAACGGGTGATTAAAATATATAAAATAACTTTCGTATTTGGCTACGGATTTGAAGCGATCAGGATGCGAAATTAAATGAAAAAAGCGCTACTCAAGCTTCCCGCGTAAGCCGATAATCATTTCCACCGAAACTTTATTTTTATGAGCCCTGGTTGGTCTCATAAAAATAATAAAAAATAAAATACAATACATAGGTTCATAATATGCCTAAACATATTCTACGAAGGAATTTAATATTGATAAATTGTTTTACTGATACTCCGTTCGTTACATATATACTTTTGTACTGCATTTACCAATGTTAATAAAATATACATCACTGTGTCCCAATATAGTAAAATCGGGAGGAATAATTGGTCGCTTGCGGTCACACTCGGGCGTTGGGTCATATTTGCGTTCAGAGTATTCGTCATCTTTTTCGATGCGACGAAGCTTCTTTTCTTCGTAAACGCAATCGTCGCACATGTATTCGATTTGCAATAGTTTCCGCGTTCCGCATTCTATATCGCACCCGGCGTATTCATTAATCATTCCTGTATCAATCTTGATTTTTTCTAAAGGGCAGTCGTGTTGTTTGAATATATGTATTATATTACTTGTTATATCCTTTACGTGATCAAAACCGGAAACAAATGCTTTTAATATTATTAATCCACCAGTTTCAATGAATATATGGGAACCGGTTGATTCTAGTAATTGTATTTTCTTAACGGTGTATGCGTGAACTTTGCGTATATACTGGGTATCTTCAATAAGACAGGGCGCTAGCTTGTCGAGATCATTAAAATCGGACATTCTATACATTTCACGATTACTTTTAAAAACACAGATATTTTTATATAATACCGACGCACCATTGTATTTTGGAGGGAAACGTAGGCGTTAGCCGAAGTTTCCCGAGTGAACTCTCGAGACATGCGAAGCATTGTCGAGGGGGTTGGATTAAAATATAGACTACAGCCGATTTTTCATTATGGTAATACGTTATGTTAGTATTATTGCTAAAGTCTACACCCATCCAACTCTTAGATAACATTACTAAAAACTGTAATGTTATATTTTTGAACTAAATCGAATATTTCGTCAGGCGATAAAAAGAGGGATCATCTAACAAGTTCGACCCTTGTTGATTAAATAAACGGCGCTCTTTTCAATTTCATCAAAATCGCCCGGGTGAGTCGGTATTCCATTCTCACAATCGACTGGATCAAATACACGCACAAATACCTCGTCTTCAATAAGCGTATGACGCACCTTCTTCTCTTCAAAAACAACCTCGTCAGTCACATATTCAACCTCAATAATTTTGCGCGTTCCAGGTTCAATATTACCATCAGTGTATGCATCGAAACTATCGGTATTAATCTCGACCTTATCAAGTGGGCACTCCTTTTGCCCGGCCAATAAAATAATAGTATGGGTAACATCTTTTGCTGATCTTAAACCGGATACCGTTACCTTCCTAATATAGACTCCATTCTTCTCAACAATGCAGTGAATACCGGTATGTTCCATGAACTGTTTCGTTTTAACCTTGCAATCGGCTACATTGCGAATGTATTCGATATCTTCGACCAAATAAGGGCGCATAAAGTCTATGTGACTTTTTTTAGACATTATTATACATTGTATAAATACTTTACACTCTACCAAAAATATAACTAAACTTCATCGACTTTCGCCTTCGGCGTTTTCGTCCACTTATTGTTAATATACACACTTCCAAAATTGTATAAATGCACTAAGTTGTTAAACATATATATCAGCTTACCTCCACCACGAAACCCATTTATTTGATAAACACTCTGCCCTCTTCCAATATATCCAATTTGTCCGTGGTCGTCGTATTTGAACACATTTTTGGTTGTAGTCCCGGAATTAAATTGTTTTGCTAAATATTTACCTTGTTGATATGCTACCTGTGCCGTCGGCGGATTACCTGAAAATGCACAGTTTCCGATCGCAAAAAATTTATTCGTGCCGCGAACAAGAAGCTGTTCGTTCACAGGAATACCGCGCGAACAGTCTAACTTCAATCGGTTATTGATTTTTATAGTTAAATCGTTGGCTTTAATTCCTCCGCACCAAATCGCTAAATCGAATGGGATACTTGTCTTATCCTTTATCTCAATCGAGTTTTCTCGAATATTGGACACCATACTTTTACACCCTTGAAGATTTAAAATGGGACAAAACCCACTAAAAATCAACAAGGTTTGCCTATTTCAAGGCATGTAAATTTTGATTTTACTGGCTCGTCTAAACCAGTTGAAGTATTCTTGCTTCTTGATAAATAAATTGGTCTTTCTTTTTTATTTATCGCATTATAAGCAATCTTATAAATATTTGTAGCACCATTAACGTCTCTATTCCAATAACCGCATCCGTTTTTACAACAAATCAGTCCATGAACTAAAACATTACCGCTTCTAAATGGCTTTGGATTTTCCCTAACCATCGTTTTTTTACAAATACCTATTTCACATTTGGAACATCTACACGATGTCCTGAATTCATCTACTAAATATGTTTGAAATCCTGCTTTTCTAAACAAGGTTCGCATTCCTTTTCCTTTGGTTGCTTCTTTGAATTTCATATGTTGTTTCTGTTCGTAATCACCAAAACACAAAACTACATCTTTTTCATTACCAAAAATGCGTTTGAAATTATTAATCATTTTTTGTTCGCTTTTTTTTGTGTTTCTATAACTTTGTAATCGTAGTTTCCTGAAAATATATTTTTCATAAAATGCAAACAACAAACCATTTATTTCACTCTTCTTTTGGATATATTCCTTAAATTTTGTAATGTTAAGTGATTTGCGGTTTAATTTTGATAATTCAGTTTCCCATTCTATAATTGTTTTACCCTGTATTTTTTCATTTTTCAATTCCAATTGAATTTTTGAATACTTCTTTTTCTTGGTTTCTTTTCTGCGTTGGTCTTGCGAATATCTAAATTTGTTTGCATCTTTATTATCAGCATCTACACAATAAATCAAGTCGCAAAGTCCCGGATCTACGCCCACTATTTTCTTATTTTGTAGTTGCGTGTAATCGGTTAGTTCATCGATATATGTTTCACAAGATAATCCTTTTTTCATCATCGGTAGGCGTTTACCAATTAAATCCTTACGCAATAACAACAAAGTGCAACTTATCCCATCTGTTTCTATCATGTGATGAAATTCGTAGTATTTTTTATGAAACATTTTTCGTTCGGTTCTAAAAAAGAAATCCCATATTTTATTTTCATTTCGTTTCAAATTTCCTTTTGTTAAATATTCACTCTTAATCCCCTGTTTTTTCGTCATTAACAAATGAACTAATGTAGTTGTATCTAATCGTATATGCTTTGGTATGATTTCGCTACGCATAGGAAATACATTACTAATTGTTTGTTCTTCTATTTCAACTTGTTTCATCATAACAATCATACAAGGAAAATAATCAAAAGGACTACACATTAAATCATAAACAATATTATTCTTTTTGTATGTAGATTTATTTGGCGTAATAAATATTTTTTGTCGATTAATCCAACTATGATATATGGTGTGCGATTTGTAATTTTTATTTTCAACACTCAATATATCGGTTTTGATTTTTCGCAATTGACTACATAAATTATTTACTCGTTGTTCCTTTTCTTTTTGTGTAATATTCATTTTCCTTATTTTATTTACAACAAATTTCTTTTTCCAAATCACATTTACATATCGTTCTACATATTCTACATAATGAAATTTGATGTTATTCTCGTACATGGTAAGAATATCAATAGTAAGATAATCTAAAATGGTATTCATATGAGTATAATCCAAGTTTTCATTTTGAATAAGCGGTTGAAAATCGGTTTTGTAAAATGCAGTGAGTTTATCTTTGAGTTCTTTGATTTCTTGTTTTGGCGGTCTTCCAGTTGCTTTTTCATTACACAATATTTTCATGCAAGAATTAATAAATTCATCATTTATAATTGGTAGTTTATTATGCTTATCATAATGGTCTAATAAAAAAAGTTTCATAAACATAAGAACTTGAATAACGATTTTATTACACTTAATAACAGCATTTGTAATTTTTGGTAAATTAATGTCTGGGTGTTTCAAGACACTTTTCAAGGAAATCTTAATTCCTTTGAAAAAGTCGGTTGGTGGATCTACTTCTTTTTCCATCCTTATACTATTCCTAAACATTTTATTTTAAGTAGTTTAACGAATATAACATAAAATTGAAATCAAATAAACACAATTTATATTAGTATAATTAATAACATGTCATATTTAATTGATAATCGCAGTAATTGGAAAAATATTTATCCCGGTTATGCTGATAGATGGCATGATAAATATAGTATATATACACATGATGGAAGATGGAACGGCACATGTATAAATTGTCAATCTGTAACAGAACGGGGTAAGGGATGGAGAAATTGCAATTCTTGTTTTATAGAATATGATAAATTACGAAAAAAGTATGTAGCAAAAGCCAGAAATTTAATGAGGTTAAAAACCAATAAATATTGTGAAATTACTGGGTGTAATAAAACAGAATTTTATAATTATATTGAAACACAATTTCAACCTGGTATGAGTTGGGATAATTATTCTAAAATATGGCAAATCGATCACATAATTCCGTCCGCTTGGTTTGATTTTAATGATGTAAATGAAGTCAAAATATGTTGTAATTATATTAATTTACAACCTTTACTTATTAAAGATAACCAAGATAAGAATGCTACAATTGAGTAAAATTATAAACATGCGTTCTAATATATTTCCCTTTTTCGGTGAACTGAAAATCTTTGCTTTCTATGTTATATTTTGTTTTCAATAAATGTTTTATTATCGACAACCAAGGTCTTTTTATTTTACTCGGTTCACCCACCGCTTTAATTCCATTAAAAGAAAACCATTTCCGTATTTCAGGTATTAAATCCATAATTTGTTTCTGTATTTCTTCATTTTTATCTAATTCATAAAGCGTGTATGTATTTTTATGTTCCAAATCTAAAATCATTATTATTTTGTCGACTATTTCATCTTGTTCTTTTTTATATAATTCACTTTTTAATCGCATACTGGTTATATACTTAAACCATCTAATTTTTAAGTATATTATTTATAATTTTTTAATTCATATAATTTTTAAATAATTTTATGTATATTTATTGTAATTTATTCACATTGAAACCACTTAAAGTTGTCCCATTTTAAATCTTCAAGGGTGTAAATATATAAAAATGCGATACGGGACCTCCGGATTTCGCGATCATCACACGAAAATTGAATCTATCTCCGAAAAAATCGGTATTGCGGTTGCTCAATTGGCGTTTCATAGGAATTCTTCATTTGGGATAATGATAACAGCTTCTCACAATCATCATGACGATAATGGCGTGAAAATCATGGACGATCACGGGGACATGGTTGCGTCGGACATTGAACAAGTTTTGGAAGATGTTATAAATTCTGGCGATATTTCTTTGAATCAAATTGCCGGTGAAGCGAAGCGAACCGCGTTTTTTGGAGCGAACTCGGTCGGCGACACCCGAAGTATTCCCATACATATTAGAATTGGTTATGACTCGCGTCTTAGCAGCCCGAATATTTGCCGGAAAATTGTCCAAGGAATTCTCTTAGTTCATCCGGAATTTCCATTCACTGTATATGAATATGTAACGACGCCGCAACTTCATTATGTGGTTTGGAGCGAATATAAGTATTTTTATAAAACCGACGCGAACGAAAATGTTCTGACCTATTTGGAATATGCACAACGAGCATCTAATTTGGTCAATACGCGGTGCGTCTTGGATTGTGCTAATGGAATTGGTGCAAAAGTAATGCGATACATTGCGAATCCAAACATAACGCTAGTAAACGCTGAGTGGACTCAACCGACATTATTAAATGCATCATGTAGTTCAGATTTTGTTTGCACAAATAAGAAATTGCCGGTTATTAATACTATAATTTCACCTCCCATCCAAGATCAGTTGTGCGCATCTTTTGACGGAGATGCTGATAGAATTGTCTTTTACTCATCTGGAAGTGATGGATGTTTAAAAATATTTAATGGCGATTATATCGCAGCATTAGTGCTTACTTATTTGTCGAAATGTCTCGTAAATACTGGGCGCGACCAAGATATAACTGTTGGTTTTGTTTACACCGGATACACAAATAAGGCGTGTTTAGATTATGTAAAATCGCTCACGTTCCCCGAAAATATACACGTTTCATATGTGTGCACCGCAACTGGTGTAAAACATTTGCACCACGAGGCCATGAAATATGATGTCGGTGTGTATTTTGAACAAAACGGTCATGGAAATGTTATATTTGGTCGTCCGATCGACGAATTAACTATATTATCCCAGTTATTTCATCCGGTGATTGGAGACGGGGTGATGGATTTGTTTGCGACGCTATATATTCTTCAAGAAATGAAATGGAATGTCCAAGATTGGGCAAACATATATGTCGAATACCCTTCAAAATTGGGTAAATGTGCGGTCTTGGATAAGACTCTCTTTCGAACATGTGGCGATGAATCCGAATTGATTGAACCTGCCTTTTTGCAAGAATATATTAATAAATTATGTTCGTATCAGACACCTGCGGCACGCGGGTTTGTTCGTGCATCCGGAACCGAAAATGTGGTTCGTTTATATGTCGAGAGTATTGATGACTCTATAGTTGGAGAAGTATACTCAAAAATAGAAGTGTTTATTAATACACGGTTGAATACGGCCCAATATAAAATTAAGGATGCGACTTTTATAGTGCGTCCTCTAACATACGAGGATGTTGGTCGACCATACTATGAACTTCTTGGACAATTGACCAAAATTGACCCCGAACGAATGGATCCGGCTAGGACGAGAGCCTTTATAGAGGGTCTTGGACCAAATCACCAAATATTCGTCGTCGAACATTGTGAATCCGGACGAGTTATAGGATCCGGAACATTACTAGTTGAGGAGAAGCTGATTCGAAATTACGGAAAGGTTGGTCATATTGAAGATATTGTGGTACATACAGACTACCGAGGATATGGATTAGGTAAAGTGTTGATTGATCATTTAACATCCATGGGCAAAAACCAAGCATGTTACAAATGTATATTAGATTGTGATGAAAAAAATGTAGGGTTTTATGAAAAATGTGAATATGTTCGAAAAGGCGCAGAGATGGCTCGATATATGTAAACTCCTTCGACATGCTTCGACATGCTTCGACATGCTTCGCATATCTACGGTGTTCACTAGGGAAACTTTGGCTAGCGCCTACGTCTCCCTCTAAACTCCTATGCGGACGCTCCGGTTCGCTCCAAAACATTGCGCCGACGCATTTACGTTTTCATCAACAACAAGGTTGCTTCCAGTTCTTCTAATTGTTCCTTGGTATTAATTCCAGTTAATTCAATACTTTGTTCAATCGGTAAATGAAACATTCCGATATCTATGAATTCATGCTCGCGAATAATTTCAAATAAATCCGTCAAATAATATTCGTGTTGCGCATTATTATTTGATATCAACGGTAAATACTTGCATAATAAACCAATTTGGAATGCATACACTCCCGCATTCACCACGTCTATTTTACGTTGTTGATCATCACAATCCTTTTCCTCCACAATTTTAATAAAGACCGCTTTAGAATTGCTTATAATGCGCCCATACCCGGTAGGGTCTTCCGACGTAGACGTCATTATTGTAACTGGTTCCGCCGTTCTGGACATGACCGCCTTCATCGTAGATGATTTTAATAAGGGGACGTCGCCAGATAATATCAAAACACGGTCCGTTTCCGGTTGGCTAAGAAGATGTGGGCGTGCACACTGAATTGCATGACCTGTGCCTAAAGCCTCCGGTTGATTCACAAACACAATATTATCAATATTCATATGTTGTTCCAAGGTGTTACGAATAACTGTCTCATATTTACCGACGATGATGTAAATCATTTTCGGCGAGAGTGTGAGGGCATTTTCTAGGACATGAACTAACATGGGTTTTCCAAGAACCTTATGTAAGACTTTAGGCAACGGTGAGCACATTCTCTTACCCAACCCTCCTGCTAGAATAATTACCGACAAATTACTTTGACTAAGATATTCCAAGTTCACCCTGGAAACTTCGGTTATTTCGTCCAAATTAGACATATATTGTAGAGGGGTATTTTAATATTTCATGTTTTTCAATATGCGACAGCCGTCGAAACGGGTTGAAAAAAACGAGACACGGGATGAGAAACTATCTGTATTTGATCACGAATTCTATTTGAAAACATATCCCGATTTGGCTGCAGAAAATATAAATACGCGAAGTGATGCGATGTTACACTATATGACTGTCGGACGTAAGGAGGGGCGCTATTGTTCATACGACGATATGGTAAATAAACACGCGTATAGCACTGGTCTAAATTTGGTAAACATATTTGATCATAAATTTTATTTAGAAACATATACGGATTTAGCTAAGCGCGGAATTACCACGCAACGTGATGCGATTATGCATTTTATGCAGTGTGGTATGAAAGAGGGTCGTGCATATTCACCCGAAAATATGCGAGAAAGATATGCGAGTAATTTACAAGAAGCGCGGAACGCACTTCGTGTATTTCCAGACACGAAACCCAAGCACTTTCGGATTTTAATACGAACAAGCAATCGTGCGGAATCATTTAAGCGATGTATAACAAGTATATTGGAACAGACCTATACAAATTATCATGTGTATATTTGTTATGATAATGACGAATCGCTTGACTATTTGAATGCGTATTCCGGCCATACGGCGATTACATATTTTCCCATTCACATAGATAGTAAGGAAAAATACAAGTTCAATTTATATTGCAATGCATTAATGGATAAAGTCAACGACGGTTATATATTATTTATAGATGACGATGATATGTTGGTAGATGCGCGAGTATTGGAGGCACTTAATGCACAAATCGGCTCAAACCAAATAGTCACCTGGCGATTTTTGAGACCAGATAAATTGATTTTTCCAGAAAATTTGGATAAAGAGTTGGTTTTAGGTGAAATCGATACTGCGTCTGTATGTTTTCATTCTTCATTGAAGCAATTGTCTAGATGGGGGGATAAACAATATGGCGATTACAGCTTTTACAGAACATTATTTAATGCATGTCCAATAAACCGTAAATCTCGTATAGAATATACACTAACTATGACCCAATTTAACAATAAAATTGGTAATTACGGCAAATCCGCTTGATAAAATCATGGGTCTAATTCACATAACCTATAATTTTATCCAGATATATTTCCCGGCTATCGTGCGTAAAATTTTCAGATCAAAATATTTGAGCATCACGCCAACTTCTAGTAGTTTTCTAATTATTGATTTACTATACAATAAAATCTCTATATTTCTCATAGTATAATGTGTGGAATAACTGGATTTATTGGTAATGAAGATGCATTCTCGCAAATATTGGCGGGGTTGTATCAATTACAAAATCGTGGATACGATTCTGCCGGAATATCAGTTATAGAAAATGGAGAAATATACACACATAAATTCGCATCGAGCGATACAATCTCGGCACTGACTCGTCTAGCAGAGTTTAAAAATAATTATAATGCGGGTCACATTGGTATAGGCCATACACGATGGGCGACGCATGGCGCAAAGACAGATGCGAATTCGCACCCACATGTATCTCACGATGGGCTATTTTCATTAGTTCATAACGGAATTATTGAGAATTACCAGGAGATTAAGCGCGATTTACACAAAAAAGGTATAGAATTGAAGTCTCAGACAGATACCGAGGTAATTGTGAATCTAATATCTGTTTATTTCTCAGAATATGGTGATTTGGAACGTGCGATTCAAAAGACAATTCAGGGATTGAAGGGGACCTGGGGAATCGCGGTTCTGTATAAGGACGAACCAAATAAATTATATTGCACACGTCACGGAAGCCCCCTCTTAGTAGGTGTGGACGGAAATCGTGCGATGGTTACAAGTGAACAGAGTGGGTTTTGCAACCAATTTGGAAAATATATTGTGTTGAATAATCACGATATCTGCATTTTAAGCCGCACAACAGATGGGAATATACACATGAACACAAGAGATGTATATAGTGCGAAATCCGCATTAAATGTGAATTCTACTTTAACGCCGACACCTTACCCACATTGGACAATCAAAGAAATACATGAACAAATCGATTCGTCTCTACGTGCGATTAGTTTAGGTGGGCGTTTATTGTCGAATAACGAGGTGAAATTGGGAGGATTGAACGAGCGAGAATCCGAATTAAAACAATTAGATAATATTATTTTATTAGGCTGCGGAACGTCATTTCATGCGGGAATGGTTGGAACTCATTACTTGAAAGAGATCGGAGGGTTTAATAGTGTGCAACTCTTTGATGGTGCAGAATTTGGAGAGGCGGATATTCCCAAGATGGGAAAAACGGGATTGATATTATTATCCCAATCCGGCGAAACAAAGGATCTGCACAGATGTATTCAAATCGCCCACGACAAAGAACTCTTCATGATCGGTGTCGTAAACGTGGTAGATTCACTCATCGCCCGCGAAGTGCACTGTGGATGCTATTTAAATGCGGGACGTGAAGTGGCGGTTGCGAGCACGAAAGCGTATACGTCGCAGGTGATTATCTTATCCATGATCGCTATTTGGTTTGCTCAAATAAAAGGAATATACGAATTAAAGAGAAAGGCTATGTTGCGTGATTTACGTGCATTGCATATGGACATTGATAAAACATTGAAGACGACCGAAACAGTGATACGTGATGAAATTGTTCCCTTATTTAAAGACCGTAAAAGTTGCTTTTTATTGGGAAAAGGAAAATGCGAGAGTATTGCGCGAGAAGGAGCATTGAAAATTAAGGAAATATCTTATATTCACGCGGAGGGATATTCCACAAGTAGTTTAAAGCACGGACCATTCGCACTATTGGAACCAAATTTCCCAGTGGTGTTGATAGCACCGGACGATGAACATTATGCAAAATCGATGAATGCATATGAAGAGATACGCTCGAGACATGCGACAGTAATTATGATAACTGATGATTCGAAGTGTGATAAGCCCAATCATATTAAAATACCTACGAATAAGACGTATCGTGATTTATTAACTATTATCCCGCTACAGTTACTATCGTATGAACTATCGTTATCGCGTGGATTGAACCCGGATATGCCGCGCAATTTAGCAAAAGTAGTGACTGTTGAATAACTCATTAGACAATGCTGCGCATTACCCTAGAATTCACATGGATAATATCGGCTATCGACGACATTTTCTTCAAAAAACCTGCGGCTATATTAGAGATGGAATCAAAACAGCCAGGAACAATAAAGCCAGAAAGAAAATGTAGTAAATGTGAAAGGATCGCAGAATACAAGGATAAACATGTATGCGTGATTTGTAACGATTATTTCTGCGATAACTGCATACATAAAATGCATAGCTATCACGGTTTTTTTGAGAGTAAATATTGCACTGATTGCACAATTGTATTTGACCGATAATACTGAACTCTATTGGCGATAGTCGAATATTTCGCGTATGTAAAGTATACTTATATTATGTATTATAACTATACTAAGAAACATGAATATTCACACTTCGGCCGATCCCCTTCATATTTATGTTATAAATATGAAAAAGGATAGGGACCGGATGGAGTGTTTTGAAAAGCAAGTAAATTCACAATTTGAATACGAAAGAATAGAGGGAGTTGACGTAACCTCACATGAATATAACGATATATATATGAAATGGAGGGAAGATAAACAATTTAATATTAATATTGAGAATTTCGATTGGAAATATTATTTACACAATTATCCGGATTTGATACAAGCGGGTATTCGAACAAAACAATCTGCATGGTCACACTGGATAAATCATGGTAAAAACGAATTGCGATCATGCACTCCAAATAATGATATTGTAAACCAAGGTCAATGGGGCTGTTTACAATCCCACATAAATATTTTGCGGGATGCGATTGATAAACAATACAAAAATATCATAGTGTTTGAAGACGACGTGATCATTCGAAGTTCGTGGTCAGATATATTGTTCGAACTTGGTCGATTATCATCTTGGGATCAACCCGAATATGTTAGTCACCCCTCTTCGGCTAACACCTCGGTCTCCCTCCAAATAGACACGGGAAAAAAATTAATATATTTGGGTGCTTCTCAACATAACTGGGAAAATATAATACACGAAGATGGGTTTTATTATGCAAACAACAGTACCGGAACATTTGCATATATGGTGAATAATGAATTGTATCGTGAGGTGCTCGATACATTTGAACAGCGCCGAAAGCCGGTAGATAATTATTTAGTAGAAATTCAGTTGAAACAATCAAGGCAATGTGTTGTTATGTTCCCGAATAAAGTTATATGCAATTTGGAAGAAAGTAATATAGGCCAAGTGAGAAAAAACGACGTTTATTATAAAAAATTTAAATGGGTATAATATTTATATCATAGACGATGACTATAATGATTTGTTTTGGTACAAGACCCGAATATATCAAAGTGAAATCACTAATACAACATTTACCGAACATCAAAACGTGTTTTACGGGTCAACATGTAGATCTATTAAAAGATATTAAGGTTGATTATCATTTAGCCATGGATAAAAACATATCTGAAAATAGGTTGAATAATATTTATTGTAATGTTCTATCATACGAACACATATTTAAAAATATTGAATATGTATTAGTTCAAGGAGATACGTCGACTGCATGTGCGATGGCTATTTCTGCATTTCACCATGGTATAAAAATCATTCATTTAGAGGCCGGGCTGCGAAGTGGCGATTTAAAAGATCCTTTTCCCGAAGAAATGAATAGACAGGTTATTGGAAGATTGGCCGATATTCATTTATGCCCAACCGAATTCAATAAGGAAAATTTATTAAAAGAACGTGTATCTGGTGAAATTATGGTAGTTGGTAACACCGGTTTAGATAATATTTCAAAGGATGGCTGTGAATATGGTAATCAAGTATTAATTACAATGCATCGCCGAGATAACCATCATAATATGGATATCTGGTTTAACGAGTTGGAAAAAATAGCGAATAAATATTCTCATCTTGAATTTATGATACCGTTGCATCCAAACCCCAATGTTCAGAAACACAGACACATATTCAATAAAGTGCGGGTTGTGGAACCGATGACTCATTCCGAACTGATTGAATATATTAAGAAATGCAAATTTGTGATTAGTGATAGTGGCGGACTGCAAGAAGAATGTAGTTATCTAAATAAAAAAATAATTGTATGTAGAAAAACAACAGAACGGCCCGAAAGTATTGGGACACACAGCTTTATGTGTGGAGAACCAGATTTATTGCTAGAACTTGTTGACGAAATAAATAACAATTATTATGTAAATGCAGAGTGCCCATACGGAAACGGAGAAAGTTGGCGGAAAATTGTGAATAAAGTCTATAACCCATAGACAAAAGTGATATGCAAAGTTCTGATCAAATTCGCGTATATGTATACCGCGTTTACTCGGAAACGATAAAGTCTAGCAATAATGTGAGTTTTAAAAACTGCCGAATTGACGTTATAAATCAACGCAACGAAACCATTTGATAAATACATATTATATAATCGGAGGAATTTCGGGAATTGCAATTTGCCGAATCCTTTGGATTTATGAAGAACTCCCAACTACGGCCTACAATTATAATATAATATTAATATATAATATGGATAAAGTCGCGATTTTAATACCTTGTTATAATGAAGATATTAAATATCTGCATGAATGTATTGATTCTGCGTTAAACATTAATTATAATAACAAAGAAATTATTATATTAGACGATGGCTCTTCTGATTTATCCGTTTATGATAAATACTTAGATAAATCAAATATATATATTTTATCTCAAATCAATCATAAACTTCCACAGACTTTACATAATCTTTTTCACTTGACACAAAAATATGATTATATCACATGGGGATCGTCTGATAATATATGGGGGCCAGAGTTTTTAAATAAGCATCTCGATGCTATAAAAAATAATAACGCTGATATAACTTATTCGAGTTACTATTTGATAGATGAAGAGAGTAATTTCTTAGAATCATCGTCGTATAGAAAACATGAAAAGGATCGATTAATTTGCGAAAATAAAATTTTTATACAACCGCCCGATTTAAATTTAATACAATATTTAAATAAGTTATTATTTGAAGGAGATAACTTTATTGGAGCATCTTTTTTAATAAAAAAAAACACATTTATTAGTTATTGTAATTTAGACGGGATTGAAGACTATGTTTATTGGGTTAGTTGTCTTAGTAAGAAACATAAGTTTCATTGTATTGAGACAAATGAAATACTTTATAAATATAGAATACATGAAAAATCGGCCACGTCTATAATGATGAATTCAATGGTGACAGACGGAAAAATGATAATGTTGAAAAAACATTTATTCTCACTATACATACAGCAACAGTTATTATGGGATTATAGAAAAATATATGATTATTCATTAATCAACTTTAATAAATTTATATATAATATGGGGGTTAGTGATTTTGATACATTATTGTTGAATATCGGCACTAAATATGGTACTCCCGGTATAGATACAATTAATAACCACGATTTAGAAAATATCCATGTTATAAAAACAATTCTCCCGCTATTAGTAAACAAAGATAAGAATATAATATTAAAACGGTTGTTTAAACCAGAAATTATCTGTGAATTTATTCCACCCAGAATAATTACCATGAATAAAATTAACGTTTTGTTAATAACCCAAAAATTTGGTTTTGGCGGATTAGAAAATATTATGAAAATAAATTCAAGGAGTTCTATTAGTTTTAATGTTACAATTGGTTCGTTTGAAAATTCAGATAATACTGATATAGTCAATTTTAATTCATCGGTTAAAAATATTATAGATTATGTTAATGTTAATAATATAAGCATTATTGATTTTCATTATACATTATTTAATATAAATGAAATACGAAATGAAACAACATGTAAATTAGTGTTTACTAATCATAATTCTTATTTTTGGTTAGACAAAGGATCAAGAGAAATTATTAAAAATAATGATATATACATCGACGCATATGTAAATGTTTCACAAAATGTTAAAAATACGTCGGTTGAAATATTTAAAAATGATGTATCAAAAAGCTATATTATAAATAACGGTGTTGATTTTAACGATATAGCGAAAAATACGACATCCGAAGACAACTATGATAGTATAAGAAATTTTGATAAAAAAATATTATGCATGGCAAGTATAATTCCAGATAAGGGTCAATTTGAATTAGTATGTGCATTTAAAACATTTTTAAAATCATATCCAAATAGTGTATTAATCTTGCTTGGAAAAAAAGTTGATAAAAACTATGTAAATAAAATATTAGGTTTTATTGATATAAATAATTTAAGTAAACATATTATTTTAACCGAGTGTTCTCATAACCAAGTAATTAATTATATTAATCTAGCAGATATTTGCGTCCTTACATCATTTGTAGAAGGTTGTAGCCAATCAATTAAAGAATGGATATATCATAATAAACGAATAATTGTAACAAATGTTGGTAGTAACTTATATTTACAAGAAAAATTTAAAAATATAATTATAGTTCCTGTACCCTTTTCAATATATGATATAAATACGCAAGAAAAATACTTTGAATTTTTGTTTAATAATGATAAAACGGAATTTATAAAATCAATCGAACATGCCTTATGCAATAATATTAATATGGAAATAGATATTAATAATAATTTATCTTTAATAACCAGTGACTATATGAACCAAAATAAAGAAATACTATATTATGCATTATTAAAAAATAATTATACTATGTTAGAAATATTTAAATAATTATATATATGAATATTGTAAATACATTTTCCGGAATAAATCAAACTAATTTGAAACACAATTAAAATATGCAAACCATACATGATTTTTATTTTTAAAACAAAAGGATTAATCATTAACTAAAATACATATCATATATGATATGTATTTTGGTGGGGGGGAATGTAGGCGCCGAAGGAGTTCATTTATAAAAATAGCTCACATGGAAATTTTATATTTGCTTCCTCGCGCTTTTGTAAAATTGTAAAAATTTCACCATCACTGGTTAAGCCCGATGCGATTAATTCAAAGTTATCAAAGTATAAATATAACATAGGTTCTATTATTTTTGATATAAATCATAAACGCTATTTGGTATAACATTGGTTGAAGTTATGTGTAACATAATAAACATTGTTTGTATACATCGATCATATTTGAAACGATCCATAACCGAAGGTGTGTAGAAAATATAGGTGAATCAAAGTTTACATAATTTTTATGCAAATATTTCGGATATTGTAAAATTGTTTTTTAATAACCCAAAATATACTAGATCTATTTTTTTATTCATATTAGTATAATCGATATCGGTAACATTATTGTTTTCGTTAACTACATGCTTAGATGAATCAATTAATCGGGTGTATATATTATTTATAATTTCTTGTTTATCAGATTTAATTAAAAAATTGTAATATTTTTCTGGGCTCTCCCCTATATTTTTTTGCTCAGGAACATTCTTGATTAAAAATATATTATTATATTTATTATACAAATAATTATTGCTTCCAACGTTTTCAGATATGATTATTTTTTTATTTTTTATTATTGCCTCTTTTATTGCTTGTGAACAGCCCTCTAAATATGAGGGTAAAATAAACGTATCACTAATATTTAAATATGTATTCACATCTTTATGACTACATTCACGTATATAAATATAATTTATGTTATTTTCTTGAATGAACAAATTTATTTTTTCTAGATATTCAGGTTGTATAACTTTTCCTAATAAAATTAAAATTATATTTTTATTGTTCATTTCATGATAAAATTTGTCGAATGCTTTAACAAGTTCGAATTGCCCCTTATCTGCAAACAATGATGCAACACAAATATATATTATTTTATTTTTAAACTCTTCACATATTTCAGAATTTATTTCATTATTATAAATATCACAACCATTATTAATTATAATTGATTTTTTCGGATTGTTATTTAAATATTTGGTATTAAATTCTTTTACTGCACTACTAACGTTAATAAAACAATCAATTGATTCATTGAACTTTTTAAATATTTTCCGCATATTATTATTAAACCAATAATAGGTATTGTGATTAGTCATACATAGTTTAGATTTTGTATTCAATTTTAATGAACTTATATCAAATGTAATATAATGTAAATTAACTATATCTATATTATTACTGTTTACATAGGATATCACATTTTCAATATTTTTATTAAATGATATAACATTTTCATCATTTGAATTTTCAAATGAGCTCAATTGAACATCACATACGCTTGATTTAGAATTTAATATCATAACATTTTCTAAACCCCCCTTTGAAAAATTTTGTGTTAAAAGCAAGACCTTGATTTTTTTTGAATAAAGTGGCGTTGGTATTACAAATTTACAATCTTCAACATGTTTAATGTTACTAAATATATTTTTAATTGTTATTATATCGGTCTTATTCGCCCATTTCTCAAAACAATCATAAAACCATTTATTATATTTCCCAAAAAAAATCCACATATTATCTAGTATGTTTTGTTTACTAATAGAATTTATAATAGTATGAATTTGCGTATTAATATTTTCATAAAATATCTTTCTTGAAAATACGTATTTATTATCTGCAATACATGCACATAATGCGTTTACCTTATATAATATCATATTTTTATTAAAATAGTTCTCGTCCGATTGTCCAGACATTGATTCCGAATGATATCTATAATAATATAAATTTTCATTAATTTTAAGAAATTTAAAATTATTTGTATATGCTTCTATCCAAAATATAAAGTCTTCAATCCCTTGAGCATTTACATAGGGAAATTCAATATTCGAAAATACTCTCGAATTAATCAAATATGACGCTCCAATAAAATTGTTATGTTTATTTATCATTTCTTTAAATTTTAAATTAATATCATCAACAATAACCAAACTTTTATCAACACTACTCAAATCATATGGTCTATATTTGCAATTTTTTAGCGGAAGGTTATTTTCATCAATTACAGAATAGTTTGAATATGTTATATCGACGTCTTTACTATGATATTGTAAATGACTTTTAATAAAATTAGGATCCCATATATTATCACTTGACCCCCATAGAACATAGTCATACTTTTTAGCAATCGTGAACAGTATATTTAATGTGGTAGGCAGTTGTTTATTTTCTTGGCTAAATATCATTATTTTATCACTATATTTTTCAAATATCGTTTTATCTATCGACCCATCGTCTAATAGAATTATATCAAATTTCTCATAATCTATGCTTATAGCGGAATTAATGCAATATTCTAAATAATTAGGATTTTCATTATAACATGGTATTAAAATTGCTATTTTTTTAACATCGTTTAACACTAGTTTAATATTTTTACAAACATCGTCATAAGTAACGATTTTATCGGCATGCATATTCACATTATATTTAATTATTTCCTTTTCGCTAGCCATATATTCCCACAATTTACATGGATTTACATATGTGGTTAATTCGCAATCCTTAAACGGCAAAAAACACTTGTCGAACCAACTCAAATAATACGGTAGTTCATCATATGATTTGTGAGCTAACCACGTAATATTTGGATGGTCAAATCTCAAGTTATAACTTGCACTAGTTACTATTCCGCCAATCATTACTATCTGATACACCCCTTCATCTGCATGCTTTCGAATGATATCAAAATCTAACCATTGAGCAAATGCACCATAGTATCCTAATATTGGTTTATCAATTGATGGAAAATCAACTGGTCTTTCGCCAATTCTATTTTTAGCTTTGGAAAAATGATCATAATCACATGCATTTGAAATATAATGATACGTTTTATTCGCATCAATTTCATTCAAAAACTGTATCAAATCCGGATGAGAATACATTACGCAATCCGAGTTTTTTACGCATTTTTCCAAATTCGGTTTCCACACAGTAAACTCTTCAATCGGGGCGTCAATTAAATCATACAACTTTCGTCCTCGTCTGTCGATTACTTCATTATATAATCGGGTATCGGTGTAATATGTGGTTATATTTTTATTCGATAATGCGTTGTATACACATTCTCGCAATTCATATGGAACGATTAATAAATTATATTTTTCTTCGTAAATAACGGTATTTGTAATTCCGATAAAACATTTAATTTGTGATTTGTCGTAAAAACGCATGATCTGATGCGGTCGTTGAAACAAAACATCGTATTTCGTTTTTGAATAATATATAAATGCATCGGGGCTATTCGATGCGTACAATTTTTTATATATCTCAACGAATTTCTTCTCAATTTGTTTTATAGCAATTTTGTGCTTCTCGAATTCCGAGTCCGGATGTCTAACGTATTGCATCAATGAACATTTTACCTGTTGAATATCATTAGTATGTAAACTTTTAAATGTTCGAATCATGTATTCATAGTCTTCGCATCCAGGCAGATTTTCATTATAAATCCCTATTTTTGAGATAGCATGTTTTGACCATAAAAATGACGCGCATCCGATATATCCATTTAATAATGATTCAACGCTACCAAGAGGGTTACGGCTTGTAATTATTTCACCATTTCCGTTGCGAGTTCGGTTTATGATATCCCACCAACTATATGTAAAATCTTTTCCATAAATATATAATTTTTCTAAAAAGGTAGGATAATATTCATTATCGTCAGAAACCCATGTAAAATGCGTAAATTTACTATCCTGTAAAAAATATTGAATTCCGCGATTCAGTGTAAATGCGATATGCTGATTTTTATCATTTTCCAAAAAAACTATTTGGTTGTTTCCTTTGTATTTGTCTTGAATCGATTTAAACGCCGTCTTGTTTTCAACCGTAGAGCCATCGTCTATGATTAAAAATGTCCATTTTTTTTCGGTTTGATTTAACATCATTTGAATTGAACGTTCTATGTTTGCCGCGCGATTATAAGTCGGCATTACTACTAATGGATAATACGACAAACGCCATTGTGGATCATCATCCGACTGCCGCATAAATGCATTAGTAATTAGCTCGTCGACGGTGCGGTCTTTGAATACGGTTAATATATTACCTAAATGTTGTCGCCACTGTTTATTGATGTCCTCGTCCGTTGAAATAGAGGCATCATTCTTAAGAGATATCTGTGTATTGTTACCAGTTTTCCGGTTTTCCGTATATCCATATTCGCACCAGTGTCTGAAGCAATGCCACATACCAATATTGTCTCCGCGATCACGTTGTTTAAACACATCCGGATTCAATTTATCATACATTTTCCAATCAAAATCGTATACATATGGTTCATTGGTTCCTAATATAAACTTCGGTCTGTTCTCATTTATACCATGAAATAAATAATGGCATGTAACATCTGAACATGTAAAAATCCCATTTTTCATAGGTTTCCCCATTTTCATAAATCTCGTTTGTATATCGGTGTTATCATGTAAATAACGTTTCCAGTCAAACACACCGTGCCGTATATCGATTGTTACGAGCGATGATCGAATCGCATGATCTACACATTTTTCATCTGTATCTAGACCGTATTTAACACCATAATCTTTCCAAGAATCTGCGAATTTTGTCCGTAATTCGCACATTATAATATATTATAATATATAAACATATTATAACTAAACCAGTTTGATTGTTATTCGAACTTCGCTAACGGCTATGGAGTTTGCGCGAGTAACTTCAGCTAGCGCCCAAAGTTACATTCAAATATCTACCATTATTTTCTCTACCATATCATGTATATGTTGTCTTTCAACAATAGTATAATTTAAATTACTAATACCAGATCCCGTTATTAATTATAACTGTTTTATACAGTTTTCTATATCTATAATATAATTACGTTATGGATATAAAAGTATGGGTTGATTATAGTCCACCATACAGATGCTAACAAATTTCGCAAAGCTGTATATCGCGGTTGATCCAACCCAACAAAACTTATATACTAAATACGTAGAGAGTGTCCAGCGACACAATCAATCTGTTACGAATAATCGATATCCAAATGCAGGTTTTGATCTTTTTTTCCCAGAGGAACGGACGATTGATCCATCCAAGGTGGAATTTGTAAGTATGTGCGTCAAATGTGAAATGCGCATTTTCGATAAAAATACCGGGCAGTGGATACCAACCGGATATTATAGCTATCCTCGGTCAAGTATTTCCAAGACACCACTAATGTTAGCAAACAGTGTTGGTATTATTGATAGTGGGTATCGCGGACCAATCATTGGGGCATTTCGGAATTTGTCGCATACATATGTCGTTGATCAATATACACGTTTATTACAAATATGTGCACCCGACTTGCGACCAATTATAGTCGAATTGGTCGGAGAAAACTTTTTCGATAATACATGTAGAGGAGATGGGGGGTTTGGCTCTACCGGAAAGTGAAACTTTTTCGGCTATCGCTTACTGACTTGAGACGAAGGAG
>Ga0209442_1000098_pt1 | contig 50032 bp, 66 predicted proteins | sample LauGreSBDMM110DD_2_FD_187565 | JGI IMG/M metagenome (GOLD analysis project Ga0209442, IMG submission 187565) | Freshwater lake microbial communities from Lake Michigan, USA - Sp13.BD.MM110.DD (SPAdes) (version 2) | ecosystem: Environmental > Aquatic > Freshwater > Lake | place: Lake Michigan...
CTAAATACGAGGGGGGTCTAAATACGAGGGGGGTCTAAATACGAGGGGGGTCTAAATACGAGTGGGGTCTAAATACGAGTGGGGTAAATACAATACTAATCAGGAAAATCTTTTGATACTTTTCTATATACACCAGATACGTTATACTCAACGATTTCATCTATAGCAGTTTCATTAGCTAAATTTTGTTCGTATTCACTTAGCTCATATGAAGATATTAGTATGTTAGCTAAAACATTACTACAATGGTAACCAGATGCTACATCCCAAGTATACCAAGCTTTAAAATTATCAAACGGATTATGTGGATTATCAACTGTTGTCAGCATGGACATTATCATATATTCACCTACTTTTTGAAATAGTAGTAATACCCTTATAAAGTTTAAATTTTTAAAAACTCTATAAGAGTATTACCATTATTTAATTTTCATCATCTTCATCATCATTAACATCGTCATTTAAAACGCTATCTAATGATTTAATAGAAATACCTAATGCAGCAGCTACTTCAGCTCGAGTATAATTTGACCCTATCATAGTTTTAGCTCTATTTATTTTCGATGCGGAAACTTCTTTGATGGATCTTGGTGTTGCTAATTCTTTAACAACATCATTATCGGCTTCTTCTAAAATAGCTTTTAGTTTAGTTGTGGAAATTGCTCCTTGCTGTATAGCTTCCCATTCACTTTTAGTTATTTCAATTTGGTTTCTTTTGGCACCAGTCATAGCTCTGGCTTGTTCTAATGCTTGTTGCTTTATTTTTTTCACATCAGCTTTTGACATATTTGGATTAGCTTGTCTTTTTTGTGAAACATTAGCATTTGCTATAATTTGTGCTTGTCTTTCTAAAGGTCTATTTTTAACAGCTAAATATAACTTACTATCTAAAGATTTAACTTCATTAGCATATATTTTTTTAGCCGATTCAGACCATTTAATATTTTGAGTATCCAAAGACGCTAATCTAGCCGAATTTGCCAAAGCTTTTAAACGGTTAGATTGTAAGGCGTATAAAGTTTCCATAGGAGTTCCCGATGATAATTTAAAGGCATCAGTTTCAACATCTAGTTTTCTAAGTCTTGTTTTAACTGGTTCACCAGTTCTCCAACTTATTCTTCCTGTATCAACATATACTTTTTCACCAGTTACTTTATCTATAGATCCGCCTTCTGACATTTTTCGTTCTTTTCGTTCTAAAACATAACCTGGTGATTTTGCCCTAGAAATAAGAGTACTCGAGCCGCCTTCTGGCTGATATTTTATTTGTAAGTCTTTTATTCCATTTACTATAAAAGACTCTTTATAATTTAATTTATGTTTTTCTGCGTCAATAACTACCATAGAGTGTCTCACAGCTCTTGCTAGTTCTACGTTAGGAGCTCCTTTGAGCGTCATGTCATTAATTAAATTAGATGCCCTACCCATTTCTTGCTGTGTTCCGGATGCAGACATTGGTTTCATTCCAGGATATCCTGGAAAAGTTGCTCCTGGGTCAAAATCTACCAATTCTTTAAGCGATGGTTGAAATCGTATTTTTCCTGCATTGTTCGGAATTACTAAAACAGTATCTCCATCAAAATCAGCACCAGATAACTTTTGCGCAACTGTCGGGTTGATACCAATGGCATCTCTAGCTTTACCAAGATTTCTTAAACCTTCTCTATTTGAATTATTTACAATTAATTGTGGTATTTCAAATAAACCAGCATGAGGAAATCGAAATAAAACAACTGTTTCGCCATTTAAATAGTTAGGAGCATAAACTTCATTATCTTTTAAAGTCTTAAGTGGTAATATAACATGTGTTGATTGTCTGGGTAAACTAGCAGCTTTTAAATGTACTGAAACATTATCACAACTTTTAGCAAATAATAATAATAGTTTTTGTTTTACAACTGGATTTGTTAAACTTAAAATTTCATTAAGTTCTTTTTGTTTTGTATCGTAGGTTAAATCGAGCTGTGATTTAGCTAATTTTGGCGATTGTTTAGATAGTACTTGAGGAGATATAGAGTTGTTCCATTTTGCCCAACGACCTTCTTCTCTTACTAAATTCATAACAGAAGTTATTACATCTTCGCCTTTTGCATTTTTAGTTGTAATCTGGCGCTCTATTAAAGTTCCAAATTCATTATCTTTATCTTCTTTTAAAGATTTTAATGCATCTAATTTATTGCCAGTATCTAATTTATTAGTATTAAAAAGTAAATCTACACCTTCAGGTAAATCACTTTTATACATAGCCATACCCTTAATGTAATGAGTCTGATCTACTTTAATTCTTACTTGGGCGTACATACTTCCACCAATAGAAATATCATCTATTCCTGGTCTTACATAAATAACACCATCTGCATCTTTTCCTCCCATATCACGATATGCTATACCTAATCTAGAAGAGTCAAATGACATTGGTGGTAGTATACCAAACATAGTTCGGCCGCCATCATCAGTAAAATTACCGCGAATTTGTTGAATGTTTAGTTTATTTCGTTGCGCTTGAACCCATGTGGTTCCTGGAGGACATAAAACTTTATACGTAGTAAATTTACTTGTATTTGTAAGTTGTTGAACTTTTACTGGATGAACAACATATCCTTCATCTTTTAATTTAGCAACTGCTGCTTTAAGTTTAGTTTCACTTATACCAAGAGATAATTCTGCTCCAGTGCCCACATCTAAATATGGTTTTGTAAGCATTTGTTGTTTAAGAGCGTCAGATACATTATCTATAATATTTGTTTTATCAATAAGTCCTGGCTTCAACAAAGCTCTTACCGATGACTCATTCAAACCCATTCTTTTACCAATTGCAACATTACCAAGTCCTTTATCTTTAAGCCTTTGAGCTTGAGATATGGCACTTTGTTTTTGCTCTGCTCTAGCGACTGTTTTTGCTGCTCGTAAATCAGTAGTTGATATACCAATTGTAGCAGCTATTTTTGTTTCGGAATATCCAAGATTTGTTCTTAAATTTTCAATATAACTTAAGAAATCTCGATTTCTAGTTGATGCATTAGATGATGATCCCCATGGATATCTACCTGATTTTCTTAAAATGCCGTAATGAGCTAAATGTTTTTCTTCCAAATACATTAAAACCCTCCATTTTTATAAGATTCAATCTTTAAATCAAAGTCTATAATTGTTTTTATCAATTTTAAAATATAATCTGGTTCTGCTTCATAGTATGCTATAGCATCGTTTTGGTATATTCTAAGTTCTATTTGAATATCAAAAGGATCAATAGAATATTCTAAACAAAATAAAGCAGCGTATACTTGTAGTTGCATATGACTAGCCGGCGTAATGCCGGTTTTTAAATCGCTTATTTTAAGTTTGTTATTTCTAAAAGATATAGCATCAGCATGTCCAAAACAATTCTCTGAATAATATAATGGTACTTCAGTAAACATTTTATAACCAATAACATCATTGACATACATGTTTAAAGTTTTTTCTGATTTAGGTAGTTTAATTCCTAACTTAACTGCTTCATGCGCAAAATTGTGAAGATCTGTTCCGCGTTTAGCAGCCATAGCTGTAAAATATCTTTGCTGTAGTTTTTCATCAGAATAATTCACCCAATGGTAATTACTTGGACTTAAAAACGCATGTAGTCCTTCTAATTCTGGTCTTCGATTAAACTCCATAACACCTCAATCTTTATAATACTTTTAGATCGCCCCATTTTCTTTTACCAAATTCATGACTTACCGAAAATACTAACAAACCGTCAGCGCTATGCTGGCCTGTCATTTCTTCATACCATGCTGAACCTGGGTCTTGCGCTGGGCATTGAAACCAAGTCCGACCACTACTTTCGTCTATCATTAAATGGTGATAATGACCAGTTACTAAAATATCAGCATCGTGAACATCGCCACGCCCTAAGGCATGACCTTTCCACCAATTCATAACTTTTGCTCTTGGGTCTTTGCCAGATCGTCCAGCATGAGAATGTGTCAATCCAATTACTATACCTGGTTTGTCTTCTTCGACACAAGCTTCAAAAGTTGCAGATAAATTAGCGCTTGTTTTAACTATAACATTATCGTATCTTTCTGGGTTTCCAGCTAAAATATCATTGATGTTATCAAAGACAGCTAAGTCATCATTATCTGTAAATGTTGTAAAGGCTTTACCATTAATTCGGTTTTCTCCATGATTACCGGGAACTGCTATCAAATATAAATTGTCGCACATTAAAAATAAAGAATCAACATACTGTAATAGAAGTCGACGAACGACTTGCATCTGTTCTCTTCTATCAAGGTCTGTTTGAAATTGTTGCATAGGATAGTGTCCTGCGCATTGTTCTACTAAGTCACCCATACCTAAAATATAAATGTTTGTAGGTGCTCTGTTTAACTTTTTTAAATCTTTAATGTGAGCCACTAAACTAAATAAACTATTCATTATTCTGTCAACAGAACCAGAAGATCCGTCGTTTTCGCCTTTACCAATTTGCCAGTCACTAACGCAAACTATTAAATCATATATACCATCTTGTGATAGTTGACTTTTTTTTGGTTTTGACTTTTTTTTTATAACTTCAAATAATTGGTTTACATCTAAAGATTCTTCTGCATTTTTTCGTAAGGTTATATTTGCTTTGTAGTATCGCATTCGTTTGACATAAGTAACTTTTTCGTTACCTGTTCCTTCAGATACGTTAGCGTCCCATCCACGAATTTGAATTGTACTTTGATCTATAGCGACTAAGTTTGGGTCTAATCCCCAATCTTTTATTAATTCATCCCATAAAGTAGAATATAAAACACGATCGTCTTCCATGTGAGTTGTTAAAACTCCATTAATACCATTCCACTCAATGGATGGTTCCCAACCTTTTGGGTGTTCGTGAATTCTTTTTATTTTAGCTTTTTCAATTATGTTATTTTCTAAAGCTTCTTCTAAAGTTAATTTTTTCATACTAATCGCCTGCAGATCTCAAAAAGTGTTTGTCTAATAAACTAAAAACTTCTTTTTCATTACCAGGATGAATATAAGCGGCGAACGACATACCGTGAAGTTTATTAACATAATAATCTTGATTAGGTTGTGTGTTTGAGTCGTTAGTTTTTTTAACTTCTAGCATAGCCCATAAACTTTTATATAAAATACTTAAATCGGGTATACCTTGAATATAGTTAGCGTCATTTTTCATGACAACACAATTTCGATATCTTAGTTTTATTTTTTGTATTAAATTTGCTTGATAGTCTTTTTCTTTCATAGACACCTCAAAAAATATTAGAAAGTGTAAAAATCACTTTCTTTCTCTATTATAGTCGTTGTGTTTTCGAAGGGTTTATACTTTATTAGGTAATGTAAAAAATTGTTTGGTTGGGAATACTTCTTTTTTAGTATGTATAGACTTCCAAACCTCGTGAAATAATAATCCGTTTTTTACGGCTGCTTCATATACATTATTATATGCTAACATTATTATTCCGTCACAATTTAGTTCTAAGACTGGACCATCGAAATAAAAATCGGGAATGTCGTTAAATTGAAAACTATAATTCCAAGCATACCATCGAGGTCTCCATAAAATATTAAGCGCATGACAGTTTAATTGATTCCCGTCTAATAATATCGGCGTATTAAATATTTCGTTTTGACCTTTAACAAATGTTTCAGCTACAATAACTTTAACTGATCGGGTTAATTGTTTACCATTTTTAACTAATCCTATTTTAAGTGCTCCTTGTTTTGTTGTACTTGGTTCTAAAATATTATCGCTGTGTTTGTTTGCAATATTGCCAAAATTAGAAACATCATAATTAGGGAATTCTTTTATAATTTTCCAAACTTCTTTTTCTTGAGTCATGTCTTTCCTATCGTGGCCAATAGTAGGGTAAGTCATCTGACGTGTTTGGCCAATACGCAGAATAGTATTCCGGATACTTTCTAATTAAATTTGATCTGTGTGATTCTTTAATGTCATCTAAAAATAACGGTAATGATGGATCTTCAAATTTTAATAATTCATAAACATCACCAAAACGTTCTAATAAAGAATCTCGGTATCCTCTATGTAACCATTCTTGGCAACAAGCTATACCATAATATGCTAAAGCTCTTGGGTGATCCGACCACATTTTAGTTGCTGGATGAGATACCCAACCTCGTGTTAGTAAGTCATCGCCATTATTATCTATACCTCTAATACTATTTAGAATTTGCCAAGCTTCTACTCTTTGTTTTCCTAAACGTCTATAATCTAAACGTTCAAACCCAAGATGAATATCTAAGCCTTCTGGCGCAAATGTTTGCATGATTACTCCTTTGTGTCATTTGTCATATAAAATTATGTTAAAAACTATTTTGTATTATATAGTATTATACTTATATTTTATCCGCGTATATAGTAAGTATAGTGTTAAAGCATATAAAGGTTTTGTCTGAAACAGTTTGACATGGTAAGTATATAGTCCTATTCTACATATAAGTCCTGGTCACACAGGATATTCACACATGTCAAACTGTGTCAAACTTCGTCTAATAACATATTGTCTTTAAAGAAACTAGCCTCATTAAATATTTTTTTATTACCTAGAGCCTTTTTTACAGCTAAATCGACAGAAGAATTAGATGACAATATGTAATATTTTAACTCTGTGAATGGCGAATTTAAGCGATCTATGCGTCCTTTTGCTTGCTCAACGTTCTTCCAAGAATAAGAAAGACTCCAAAAACACATAGCATCGGTCTCAATACAGTTCCATCCCTCAGCACCAGATATATACTGAACTAGATATAACCACTCATCTGAGTCAGGAATTGGTTCTTTTTTATGTCCATTCCACTCAGCAACTTTAGTCGCCCAATGAAATGTTCTGAGTATTTCTAGCTCATAATCATAGTTATAAAACACAATCATTTTAGGATGCTTTTTCATTAATTCTAATAAAGCGTCTATACGCGTTTGGTCAGTGTTTACTATTTTACGCATCAATCTAAATAACTCGCCAACATCCTTAATCGGTCTATTTTCGTAAATATGCCATCTTTCTTTTACAGCTCGATTGTAGTTTTCAATGTCATAACTAACCATAACATTCTCTATGTTTCGATTTGTATGTTTAATATACGGCATCTCTACCAACAACATATTTCGGTAACGCTCGAGTGTACCCACACCTAAATATCGAGATATTTTTGGGAAGTTAACATAAGGCGCGTAAACTATATGTTCGCGTTTGAATTGTGTTGTATTTTTATATAAGCCGTTAGCAATAAATACTGGCGCGTAATCTAACCAGGTATCTCCTGGTGTAGCCGTTAATAATATCCACGCGTTGCTCTTAGCAATTTTTTGAAAAGATTTAACCCATGCTCCACTACCGACTAAGCGTTGTTCGTCAAATATAAAGAAGGCATCTTCTATAGATAAATACTTACCTAGATTATTCCAAGAGTCAACAAATAAGCGTCCAGCAACGGTCGCGCCTAGTCGAGGACCAATACCAAGTCTTGCAGCATCGCGCTCCCATTCCAGGCTATCTCGCTTTTTGGCTGTTGTAATCACATAGATATCTTTTGGTGATTCTACTTTTTGATAATATGCTAAAGCTGTTAACGATTTCCCGGTACCAACTCCACCGTATAGAATCTTCCCGTTACTTAGTTGTTCTACAGCTTTTTTCTGATGGGGCATCAATTCCATTAGTCGAACCTGCTACTACTCATTCGAACAACAGTACGAAGATCTTTACACCGTGTACAATATGTTTGAGTTTCACCGTACTTGACGCCTGCTACTTTTCGCATTTGAATATGCCCGCACCACAGTTTAAAATATGTACGTAAATCAGTCATCGCTCTCCTTTAAATGAAAAAGAAAGAACCGTTGCTAGCGGTTCAGTTCCTTTATTCTGTTTCCTGAATTTCTTTAAATATTGCTTGTAAAACTGCTCCAAGTACTACTACTAGAGGAATAGCTATTGCGCATGCTACCATTTGTCGGTTGGCTTTGCGATTCCATTCTTCTTCTTTAGTCCGTACTATTTTGAATTTGCTTTTCATAATATCTCCTTTGTTAGGTTACTTCCTATAATATGCGTTGTAGATCCTACGACGTTTATACTTAAGAAAAAAGAAAGAACCGTTGTTACGATTCAATCCTTTTAGTTAGTTACTCTTCAATTTGTGATCTAAGTATTTTACTCATTATTACCATTCCTAATATTGTCCCAACCATCACATTGTTTGCGACTGATTTGACTCTTTTAGGTAGTCTTAAATTTGATCCATTCATTTTAGTTCTCCTTGTTAGTTGTTCTTCCTATAATATGCGTTGTGATTCTTGCGACTTTTATACTTAAAAAAAGAAAAGCCCTTGTTTAAGGGGCTGATCTTTTATTGTGAATTCAATCCATTGTTATAATTTCTTACAAACCAATTCCAATGATTTTTTTGTTTTATTTCTAAACCTTTTTTTCTTGATTCCTCTATTTCTAGATCTTTTTTTATTTTATACATTACAACTTTATATAATACTACGACGCCGACAACGGCTGTGTAATTAAAGAATGTTTTTGTAACACCGCTAGCTTTTCCATAGGCTAAGATACTATCTTCTCTATCATATACCTCTCCGAAAAGCTCTACCATTTCTTTATGTAATTCTTCTATTCCTTCACGTTCTTTTTCGTTCATAGTATTCTCCTTGTTAGTTGTTTACTTCCTATTATAAGAGTTGTATACAATGCGACTTTCACACTTAAACTTGTGGGGCGTGAGGGACTTGAACCCCCGACCCAGGCATTATGAGTGCCTTGCTCTAACCGACTGAGCTAACGCCCCTAATTGAAAAAAAGAAAGAACCCTTGTTAGGGGTTCAATCCTTTTGAAATACTTTACTTAATCTCTCGTCCTGAATCCTCAATTCCTCGATCAATTCTTCTCGCTGCTTCTTCAACTCTCTAATCTCGTTCTGCACTCGCAGAATTCGGATTAGCATAGCCTCTTCAGTTTCGTAGTCTTTGTCTTCCATTTTAGTTTCTCCTTTAATAGTAGTTCTTCCATTATAGGCATTGTATTTTACGCGATCTTTATACTTAAAAGGAAAAAGAAAAGCCCTTGTTTAAGGGGCTGATCTCCAATCACTCTAACACTTTAATACCCACGGGCTCCATCCGCATCTACCTTTTACATGATTGTACATAAATATAGCTCTTGCAGCTTTTAAGTTTATAACTGGATTATACAACTCATCGCATTTTGTAAGAATTTTGTTTTCCTGTAGAAAGCCTAACTTTGAATATTTATTAGGCCTACACCAAAATCCATTAATTTGAGTAAGCCCTCGACTTCCACCATTTGGGTCACTCTTATTATATGCTTTGCTTGTACATCTACTTTCTCTATATATGATTTTGCTTAACGTGGGCCAATCCGCATTAGTCCACCCGGATTCAATTGCTATCATATAATATTCCCCGCACTTTCCGTATTGACTTTTAGCTAATGCTATAAAATCTAAGTTTTGGGGTAGTACCAAGTTATTTGTTTTTTTTGTTTCTATTTTAATAATTTCTTTTTGTATTTGATTTATTTTAGGTTGTTCTTTTATAATTGTAGTATCGTTTGTATTTGTAATTGCAGAAACTGCTGCGCCTAACACAAACCAACTAACTATAATATAAACAATACCAAACGCTATTAAAAGTTTTTTCTGTTTCTTAAGTTCGTTTCTTATCATGAGGATCCTTTACTCTCTTTGAGAAGATTATAAATAAGTACTACTATTGCAGTACCGAAAAAGATAAGCGCACAAATAGCAGTGCTATCCCATTCTGTAACAGGCCGACAAGTTTCTCCAGCCTCTTTTATAAAATCTCTACATTGGTCACTATTCATTTCATCTCCTTTATTAAGTTGATTGTTTTAAATTAGTCATCCCAAACAGTTCCTGAGAACCGCCATGGTTTCCATCCAGAGCTATTCCATAACGCTAAAGCAAACGTTAAGTTTTTTTCTGGATTAAACATATCATCTGGAAATACATATCCAAAGTCGGACATCCACTTCGTATGGATTTGATTTATCTGTACTAAGCCGGCGTCCGCACCATTCCAAGCGTCTGCTTGACAACGGGACTCGCGCCAAATTATTTGTTGTAGTCTTTCCCACTCTTCAGCGGGCCACCCAACACTCATTGCTATATCATGCCACTCTCCGCATTTACCATATGCATTCTGCGCTAAACTAACCCAATCTACACCGGATAAATCCGGCAACGTTGTTGTTGTGGATGTAGTTGTTGTTGTTTGTACAACCGGAATAAAATCAGTAATGACTTTATTTGGGATTGCCTCTTTTGCTTTTGCTTGTGTTACTGAAAGAATTACTAATAGTAATAAAAATAACAGATTTGCCGTTATTAATAAAACCTTAGCATTTCGAACAATGAACCGTTTGATTTGCTTTGAATAACTCATATTTTTTCCCTACTTGTTTCTAATCATAGATGCAATCTTTTTTACCAGTAGAACGCTAATAATAACTATAAGACCCATAGCAATAATTGCTGTAGGATCCCATTCTGTGTTAACATTACAGTGTACTCCTGGAAAATCACATTCTGCCATTTTTACCTTTCTAGTCTCCTACTTTTGTTTCGGAGCTTTATTGTTAGAGTGTGCGCTAAAGGAATCGAACCCTTAAACAGTATATTAAAGAATAAATGCCTTTGCTAATGCTAGGCCAAATGATAATCTAGTTATCTACATCTAAAATATACGCAATCACCAGATACGCACATGTTCCATTTTTACAGAATGGAGAAACTGTTTGGTTAAATTCCAGCGTTAAATACATCTTCATGTAAACATATATCATAGTCTGCTAATTCTTCAGAACTCATTTCTTCAAGGGCTAGAAAATCAATAATATTTGTTCCAACAGAAATAGCCCAAACTGCTTCGTCTCGCGTCAAGTTAAGATCACTAAGAACTTGGTGCATTGCCCTTCGCATAACATCGTCAGCAATAAGATCCTCTTTGAAATAAGCGGAAACTAAATGATGATACTTTTTAGCAATCCAAAGACACTTTAACGGGTGTAATGTACCGGTATTAAAATCTGTCGGGATGTATGTCTCGATATGATTGTTCATCTCCATCTCACATTCATGTTACTGTTTGTCGACTCTTCGATTTCTGTAGTAAATCCTTTTAATAAATGATATAGAGAATTAAAATCATTTATATTAGCTTTTTCAAATTCATCTATAATCCGGTTTTTAAACATATTAATGTCGTAATCAGTACTATTTAAATAAAATTCAAATTCATCTATAATCCGATTTGTAATGCTGGCTCCATCAGCCCAACTGCAGCTTGTTAGATCAACAATATCGCTAATAAGCTGAGTTTCGTCCATAATTTTATAACGTTTTTCTTTATCTTTATCTGGCTGTATTTTAATTACTAAAGTTATTTCTGATGTAGTTGCGGCTGCACCTGCTGGCCCATTTGCTCCTGCCGCGTTATTTATTAATGATGAAATTGTTGGTCCGGTTGGCCCCGTTAGTCTTGAGTTTCTTATGTCATTCATGATTCTCCTTTGATTAGTTATTGTGAGAGGGAGCAGTTTAACGACTTGCTCAGGTCGTCCCTTAGGGGGTAAGGGAAGCTTTAGTAAATAAACTCGACATTTCCATAGCCTTTACTTTCGAACCATGCTCGTGCAGATGCTTCCGTAAATGGATCTAACACGACATCCTCGTCGTAGTCATCATCTTTATGATCGATATCTACAAAGTCGCAGTCGAAAGTTTCACTATATGTAGTGACGGTACCATCCATGAATCCGTCCCAATCTGGAAACTGACATGTATATTTTATCCAAGTATATTGATTATTCTCTAGCGCAGAATATCCACGAATACTAGATCCAGAATCCGGCGAATGTACAAAACAAAATGGCTCGTCATCATAAATGATGTGAATATCGCAACCAAGTGTCTCGCATTGATGTCTAAATATACCATGTTCAATATCATTGATCTTAATCATACTAGCTCCTTTGTTGGTTTTCATACTAGCTCCTTTGTTAGTTTGTTATTATTATTGAGAAAGCGAGCAGTTTTAGGACATACTCAGGTCTCTATTCTATACGGCGCAGATCGCACTAATATAGAATGTCCTTAGCTAGCTTAAAGATCTTCCAGGATCCTTAAGCGGAGGTATTTGGAAGCAATACCACCCTAATTAAGCGGTTTTTTTTTTGGCATATTTACTTGATCAGTAGTAATTATGTTCTGAGTATCCTTCTCAGACGGACGAGGGTGCAGTATTTGCCACCCTCCGCACTAAGCCTAACCGCTATTTTAGTCGCTTAGTCGACTTTAAGATGATCCAAAATTAAACGCATTAACAGTCTAGAACCAATTTTTACAATCTCTTTATCACTTGTGTCTTCAATTTCCTCTAAAGTATTATCAGAAGCATACCAGAGTGTAAAGGCAATTTTTCGTAATAGATGTTTTTCGCACCAATACCATTTACCACCTAAACCCAAATCACTAGCATAAACTGCATTTTCTGAGCATTCACTACATATCATTATAGCTCCTTTGTTGGTAATTAAAAAAGAAACAAAGCAATGTTAAAATTGCTTATTGATCTTTATGACCTAATTGTTTCTTCTATTATAGCAGTTGTAAACCTTGCGAAGTTTATACTTCAGGTTCTGGTGTTGCGTTTAAGTAGTCATACCATGCGTCTGTATTTTCATCAGATAGAATGAACTGCTCTAGGAATATCTTATTAGTATAACAACGAACATTGTCACCCATTTTTGTCATGAAGAAACCCGGATATACCTTCCATACATTCGGCACAAGCCTCTTGTTGACGTGAATATACTGCCCACCAAGAGGATTATCTCGCAGTTCCCCAATAAAAGGAGCTATCTCGCTAATGTTTTCTTCTGTTATTTCGATAGCCTCTATTTTGAAAGGCTTTCGAGTATAGTTATTCATTTCCATTGTAATCTCCTTTTAGTTTTCTTCGTCTGTCATAGCACTATATTTTAGCTCTAACGCATCTTCTTCTATTGTAACAAACATACTTTGCAGATATGCTTTTACACCTCTCTTACCATTAACATCCCACTCATAACCACGAGCGATAAGGTCAATCATACTAATATCAGCATAATCTAAAGTGTCTACAATATCCTCCGTCACAAGAGTTCTTGTCGTGGATGTTATCAACATGATTCGTGGAGGCCTATTTTTAAAATTGACAGCCACACTAATATAAGGTGTTTGTTCTTCTCCTTCTTCGCGAGCACGCAGATATTTAATATTCCACCCGTCGCTTTCCATTGCTTTTGCGACATCGGTTGTTAAAATAACAGAGAAGTTTCTATCGCCTGCTCTATTGTATTTATCTTCCTTGCCTTCAAAATTCTTAAATATGATAGTTGCATCTTCTACCATAAACGTTTTTGCTTCACCCATTATCTCTCCTTAGGTTTATCTTTTTTTGAAATATAAACTGAATTCATTGCTGCTTTTTCTGCTTGACTATGCGAAAGACCATTATATGTTCTTTCCATAACATACTCAGTTGCAAATCGTTTTGTCCATTTCTTTTCTCTCATTACTCTTAAAATTAACAATTCATTATGCATGATTACCCTTTCGATGGTAGAAATATGACGGTACCGACTTCTATTGCATATGAAAATTTTTCTTCATATTGTTCATGAGTTAAAAATTCAAATTTACTTTGATTATACCATACAAAGCGAATATGACAATCTACAATTCCTTTGTCAAGTTCAGCATTAGACAATGCTTTAACTATGCCAAAAGTAGCATCTGTTATATATATCACTACTGGCATGTTATAATCTTCTATATTATTAAGACTACTCATTTACTTTCTCCTTTAAAATGTTTACAAAATTAAATATGATAAGTCTATAAATTTGCTTATTGTTTTTGTAGCACTATTTAGCAGCTCATCGAAATAGTCCATATCTATAAATAGATCATTAGCCTTATCTCGACTTTTAGCAATTTCTCGGTCAATCCACTTATAACCTTTAGTTCCGGTTACAGCATATTTTTTACCGTCTTTGATACGCCAAAGATTTCCTCCATTATGTTTAACCGGAACAAAACTTCCTGTTTTACCAACATGAATCATATCATCAACACTATCAAAGTCATTAAAGTCTAAATACATAGCGCCTTGCGTTACATTTTTAGTCTCGCAGAAATCATCAAAAGTTGTCAACTCCTGAGAGAATAACATTTTGAAAACATACGGGTGCTGAAATTCTGCGCCAACAGCAGTCCATTTATTATTTTCTCGAGCAATATAAACAGCATCGTTTACCAAACAGAATTTATCGTAAGTTCCCTCGTTCTCAAAATCGTACCCAAACTTCTTGCCATACTCAGATATAAACTGAATAATTTCTGGTGTTGCGTTTGGAATCTTAATTGAGTCCGTTTTAATATGAATAGCTTTAAAACCACGAGCTTGTACTTCGTGTTTTAAGTCCACCATAAATAAGGCACCTCGTTTGGCAACTATATTATCTTTATTCCGGTTGTCTCTAAAGATCGAATCAAATGTGGCACTTGTGAGGCCATATACGATGTTGATGACGATCTTAAGAGCGTACGAAAGATCCTCACTACTTTTGGGGTTGTCTTCAGCACCGTCAAGAAATTTAGTGAGCTTACCATTAAGCAAAGTTCGGGCTCTGACGTAGTCTTTATGCTTAATCGCCAGGCGCGCTTCTTTGAGCTCACTAAAGTTTTTTGTGTACTTTCCGAATAAATTAAGTTGCTCGATACTGGTCGGATGCATAGACGCCACGTCCAAAACTGTAACGCACTCGTAGAAACCAGGCTCGGCGTGGACATAGCCACCCTCACCAATAATTTCTCCTCTGTATTGGGATTCTTTTCCATCATGTTTGTATCCTTTAAATATAGAAGAAAGATCTGTATAAACAAAACTTTCTTGGGGACGTTTGTCTTCACCAAATATGATTTTAGCTGTGTGCTGTTGCGTTGTATGATTTACTGTTAAACCCGATAACTCGGATAAAATTGTTCTTGCGTTGAAATCCTGTACTCTTGAATTAAACACATGTTCAGTTCCTAATACATCGTTAACACAATAGGCTTCAACTTTCCCCCATAAATCTTCACTCACGGGTTGATCCCAAGGAATATCTAATTCCATATGGCTGATACCTAACTCAATCATAAACTTTTTTAGACCTTGCTTCTTAGAAGAGAAGTCGTAAATATCAGCATATGATAAATTGTAAGCCGCTCCAAAAGCTGCATTATAATTATTATCTACAATAATTTTTTGAGATAGCTCGTACAATTCTAAGTTTGTGTAGCCTAAACTTCTAGCATAAAGAATATGATTATCGTATCGACGATTATTGAAGCCGATAAGCTTCATAGAAAACAAAGCTTCAACTTCTGACGCTGATGGATTTATCATTCGAACAACTGACTCATTGTTTTGGTATTTCCAACAAATCATAAATAAGTTAGAATAAACTTCTACGTCAAAGAAAACTAAAGGACTTTGATCTTCAGCAGCTAAAAGCATATCGTTTTTACCCATATATTTTATGCTCTGAACAGTTTTTATACACAAGGCAGCTTGATTTGTTGACCTAGCTGCAAAGGATAATAGTCTTGGTTTTAAATCAGTAAGATTAAATGAAAGATCATTATTAAATGCGTCTTCTAAAATTTTATGAATAAAGTCAATTGAGGATTTAGTTCCAGGATGAATTTCTTTTTTTAGATTACGTTCGATTAGATCGCGTAAACCTTTTTCACTTTGAATTGTTTTACTATCAAGCATACGTTTTTCCTTTTTCGGAAGACCAGAAGAAATTGTAGTTATATCTAAAGTATTTGCTTTTGTTAATTTTCTTCGTAAAGAACTATCGCCTAACAATGTTTTTATTTCAACACCAACGTCATAAACAGAAGCTAGCTCATTAACATCACCTGAATAATAGTAATGTAAATGTACACCAAAACCACTTTTACTTAACTCAGTATAAGTTGGCGGCCATTTAGAAGCTGCTTCTAAATTCAATAAAATGTCTTTTTCTCCACTATCATTACAAAGATCAAAGTCGATAACGATATGATTTTCTGGAATTTTTACATAATGTAGTTCCGTTGGATCAATACTTTTTAGTTTTGTTTTTACAGAAGTCCATTTTGCTTTAGGTGATCCAGAACTATTTGCTAGTTGGGCTGGTTGCTCTTGACAAATATAATCAAGAGTCGATGTTTTTACAGTGCTTAATTCTATCGCGTATGATTTATCGGCCACAAAAGCTAAAGATTTTGGGACACCTTCAAAATTTGAATAATAAGATCTCACCCAATCATCTCCTACTTTTACTCGATCTTCAAACTTAGAGAAGTACATATTCAGTTCTTCTCTAAAAGAAGCATATTTCATCAACTTAGTTGTATTAATTTCAACACAGTATTCTTTATACATCATCCATGCACGCTTTAAGCTAACGCCATCTTCTGCTTTAAAAATATCATAATGTGCAGAAATAAAGTTATAGAATTCGTCTGTTTGATACATCATTTGAACAGGCTTATAATTATTATAATAGTATTTACCCATATTCTTATACTTCTTCAAACATTTATTTGCGATGTGCCCGAGTTCAAAATTTATTTGATCCATTAAAATATAGTATCGTTCTGGAGATATTTTAGTTCCAGTTGGATGTACGTCGATTAATCTTCTAATTGTTCCAGCTTTTGCGTCGGTTATTTGCACCGGTTTGTTGGTTCCCATAAATAAGAAAGCATTTACTCTAGACGTATAGCTAGGCTTATACTTTTCGTTCATGGTCATGTCTTCGTGTGATGTGATCGAGTTTAGTTTAGCATTATCCTCAATCTTAGATAAGTCACCGTCATGTTGAATTGCAACCAATGGATTACCTTTAAATACGTCAGTTGAAAATGATGAGTTTCCATTACTTAATGCTTTAGCGTCAAACGTTGTTGTGTAACCATGAAATAACTTCTCGATAATATTTAAAATTGTCGATTTACCAGATGCCGGTGGACCATAAAATACCAAAAATTTCTGGATTGTTTTAGAGTCTCCGGATATAATTGCACCGATTGCCCATTCTATTTTTTGCCGCTCTTCTTCAGAATATAATGTAGTTACTAGTTCGTCCCATGCATCAGTCTTACCTGATTCTAGAGAATAAGGTAACCGTTTTGAGATGTAATCATTTTTTTTAACATTCGTGTTTTGAAATGTTAAAGAACTATCTAAAGATTGTGCGTTATCAGGAAAATTTTTAATAAACTTGTTAAATGTTTCCCACATTCTAGTACTAAAAGACTGAACTGTTAAAATTTCAGTAGGTATGCCATCGTCAATACTTTCTTTAGTGAACTTAAATAAATCAGCGTCTATTAACTGCCTTAGACGAAACTCATCTTTCGACCATACAAGATTATTTTCATCCCAAAAAGCATAGAATGATTTTCCTTGAACCATTAAGTCTTTTGAATTATCAACCTGCCAATCGGGATATATTTGGACTGTTCCGTCTTTTTTTACTTTAGTTAAAATTTTATAAAAGTCCAATTTACCTCATCCTTCCGAAAGATTAAAGTCCACTTCTGAAATATACTCACAGAATTGATACCATAGTTCAACATTTCTTTGATCTGTACTTGTGTCGGAAATGGGGAACAACCCACCATAACCCTCTGGCTCGTACTCTCTCCATACAAAGATATTTAATATTTCAATAACAAGTTCTTCATTATAATCCCAAGCATCATTATAATCATATAGATCTAAATTTCTAATAAAATGCCAAAACCAAAAATAAGCAGAAGCGTCTGTTGCAAATTCAGCTCTATTAGAAAACGCAATCAACATTTCAAAAACCGAACAAGGCATATTTCGCCATGCTAGATCGTCGGGAATATCTCCCGCTAGAAGAAACCTTATTCGTAATTCGACACCATCTTCAGCTCTATTTTCATCTCTTTTATTGATTGCAAGAAATTCATATTCATGCAATGTTTTAAAAAGATTATCATAGCGAAGAGATGGTGTCGGAATTAGCAAATTGTTTACTTTTTCAGTAAGCCAGATGAAATACAATTCTTCAACGGGCCCTGTTTTATAATTCATTATTATTCGGGCCTGAATTTTTCTGGTTTAAGTTTATTTAGTTGGGTTATTGTTTTTTCCCACTCTGTACCAAGTACTTCCATTTGATAACTTCCGCTGTCTAAAATTACTTCATATTCGCCAGTTAATCTATCGTTTCTGACATAAAAAGTATTTCTGTCGCTAGACCCTTTCCCAAAAGAAAGTGAACCCACAACAGATTTGTAGTTGTAAATTGGAGTTTCTGTCTCGTCAACTAAAATATCATCCAATTCGTAGTAAGTAAGAGTTGTTTGTGAATAACCCGTATCTGAGTTAAAGTACTCTTCTTCTATAATATTATATGGCAATGATAGAATTCTTTTTTCATCTTCTTCAATGAAGTCTAACGCTATTTCTTGCTCTGTATTAAACACATTAGTTTTTTGAATAGTCAATTCGGGCTCCTTTGGTAAGGATACTACTTCTTCATAGTTTTCTACTTCGTCATAGTTTGGTATATCGTTATATTTTGTACTATGAAATAAACTTAACTGATCTTCGTTAGTAGGTTTTTCTTCTTTAAGCCCAAATAGCTCTGCGTCCAGAAAGTTGTTGTCAGCGATTAACTCTTCATTCCAACTATTTAGTTGCTCAAGCTCTTGCTTGTGCTTGCGATGGAGCATATACGCTGAAGCCAATGTTACCACATTCAAAGTTAAAGATATAGTCAATATTTTTTTATTTTGTTCCATTTTTATTATCTCCATTTCTTTTCGATTTTATCATAGATAACACCATCGACATTAAAGTCTAAAATAATGCTTCGTTCAGTGCCGTTAATAAAACGTGAACTTTGCGCATGATAGAGACCAAAGTCTATATAATTATCGCTATTTTCACTAATAACCCACCCAACAATTGCGCCAGCGCTTGATCTCTCAATACCTAGGGCATCATATGCCTCGTTCAAGAACACGTGTCCTCGAACTTGCAGAATATGATTTAAATAGGTCTGTTGACAAGTCACAAATAATCGGTTTAGCTCCGGATCCTTAACCCAGTCTTTTGAAGCTTCGTCAAAGAATCTAGCATAAGGAGACATTTTATTCGGATCTACTATCTTTGTGACGTCTTTGCCAGTACCTGAAATTTCTGCGCCATGATAAATATCTAGCTCGGCTTCTGATCCAACTTTATCTCGTACGCGATCACGATAATCTGAGTACGCTTTGGTTAGTACTGCATAAGCTGCTGCTAGAGCCTTATTACGCTTATTCAACTCTATATGACTTGACGTTAGCGATACAATAGATAAAGTTAAAACAATTGCTGATGGTGCGTATGCTTTAGCAAGTGTTGGCGCTTTATCAGTATAAGCTTCAAAGATATCTTTTTTAACTTGATCGCTATTTAATTTTATGTCTTCTATTTCATCCTGAAGTTCATATAGAACATTACTCATTTTAAGTGTTGCTCTAGAAGCAAGAATTACTGATGAAATAGTACCAACAATCCCAATTCCAAAGAATATATGTGGGCTATTTTTCTTAAATAACAATTTTTGTCCGTGATATTTTTTTACTAAATCCAATTTCATATAGCCTCCATCGGCGGTAGTTGCAAAAGATATCCTTCTCTTACTTGACTTACTAGCCCATTGTTAAGATACGTCCAGCCCCACTTGTTATCTGTGTGGGTACTAGCAAGACCAACCAAGTCGTAAAGGTCTGCTAAAGAAACTACATCATATAAGTCTACAATATCAATCATGCGCTCAAGAACCTTATCGGCCTCTTCGCGAGTTGCCAGAATGATATCACTAGATTGCTGACGAGTTTCTTGTCTGTATGGATTAGTTGTTCGTTGTCCAGGCATAAACGGTCTGTCTCGTGGTTCTTGACCCCTTGTATTTACCGGTCGATTATATGAAACACGGGGCGAATAATCAGGACGTCGGTTATTTCTTTGCCGATCCCCATAAACTACAGTTTCTATTCCCTTAGTAGTCATATCTACCAATAAATTTCTAGCCGCTGGTAAAAGTACATCAGCAAGTATATATCTTGCTGCGCCTTTGAACTCACCGCCAAAGAAAACTTCTTTAAATTTGGATCTTGTTGGCTTTTTCCTAGCGATTGCAGTTCCTTCTATTACTTTTTTTATTTCTGGTTTTTTATCTGGCTTTGGTTTCTTGTTTGAGTTGCTAGGATAATCCATATGTTATTCTTCCTTTTTTGATTCTAACTCATTTTCGGCAGCTTTAGCTAGGTCTTTTGGCATGATACCGAGCATGAAATCCGCAGCAAGTTTATCATTAGTTGCTAGTTCCATGAACAAAATATCGTATGCCGGGCTTTGACGAAAAGCCTCTTTGATTTCTTCACTTTTAACAAAGCGCTTACCATCGTCTGACTTCTCACCATAGGCCATTAAAATAAGTAACTGAAACTGCTCAATCAAATCTTTAGCGTTTTCAGTCTCAATAATTTTTTCAATAGAAGCTTTGAAGCCTCCGACTTGACTTGCCTCTAGACTTAATATTTCACTTTTAGATAAGTTGAAATAAAAAGTTTCTGTGCACGTTAACCCGTTAAAGTCTTCGAATGTAATTTCTCTTTTTAGCATTTTTCTACATCTTTCCTATTAGTTTATCAGTTGCTTTTTGCAACCACTTAGTTGCTATATATTGTGCTGTTACTGAACCGACAGCCATTACTACAAGTTGAATAAATCCAGCTTGAATATCTTTTACTGCTAGTGAATTATGCGTTAGGTATTCTACGTTTGCTTTGTATATCGCATCATCGGGCAGTTGTGTTATTTTCTTATTCCTCATTATGTTCTCCTTTGTTTAGGTTGTTAAAAAAATAAATAGAAAGACTGGTTTAACACCATAAATTTAATTTGTATTAAATTTCTCTTTCTACTATAGCAATTGTAAATCCTACGACTATATTGTTTTTATATAATTATAACTGAAAACCAAACACGGTTTTCCATCTTGAGCAAGGGCGGTTGAAAACTCTAATTCTAAGAGTTTTGTTGAGTCCCAACCAATATCACTAGACATTGACGTATCTGGAATTTTTAATAAATAATAAAAATCTGACAAAGTTGCGCTATCGTGAATATTTATTTTATTATTTATAACATTTTCGCTTTTTCTTAATAACTCGATGTCGCTTAAAAAATATCTACCAGTATATGCTTCGCAGCATAATACTTCGCCACTTCCTGTTATGATGATATCTTTTGGTGGTGAGTTGTTAACTTTATTTTGTGCTAGTTTATCTGAAATTTGAGACTCTTTAGTTTCACCTAGATGTTCTATTATTTCATGCTTATATTCTTGAAACGCTCGTTCAGTTACTGCGAATGCAGTTTGCGCGGCTAATATTTTTTTATTGCTTTTATTTTGTGCCATAACTATAAATGATATTGTAGATGCGGCAGTTATACCAGCTGGTATATAGTTTTTCCAAACAATTTTTACTTTGTCTTTAAAACGCATATCAGCATTGTATTCGTCTAGTTCTTCCTTTGCTGCAAAAGAAGCTTTTATTGTCAAGTAAATACTAAGACTTAAACCCGTGACTGCTAAACTACTAAATATTGTTTGACTGTTTTTATGTAATAACTGTTGAGTTTTTACAAGATTCATAGGGCTCCTTTTTAAAATTTAATAAAATAACTTCTTTTATTTTGGTTTTTTATAGCTCGAATGCCCATCCAAATAAACCAGAGGCCTCCGGTCAAAATAACCATAAAACAGTCAAACAATAAAGCGCCACAGCCATATCTTTTAACTATGTACATAATTCTCCTATCGGTCGAATAGTTTATCCCAGCACTCAGAGTGAGTTCCTGTTATTAATAACTCACGTTGGTCAATAGTTAACCATGGAAAAACGTTTTGGATTAAATTATTTTTTCTCCATAGCTCCCAGTTTTTTTCATCTAATAATATATAGTTACTTACTCCGCATTCAATGCATGTATTTTCAAAAAGTTTTGGAGCAATTACGCTTAAAGTTTTTTTATCTTCTATGTATAAATAATGCGGATCTCTAAAATCGTAAATCATGTTAGATCCTTTTAAAAAAAGAAAAGAACCCTTGTTTAAGGGGTTCAGTCCTTTGTGTGCTTATACTTCTTCAGTTGATGATTTACGGAACTTCTTAACGATTTTCTTTCCGAATACAATCACTGCTGCGGTGGCTGCTACTGCTGCCATTACCACAATGTATGTGTTCGATGTTTCATTTTCGTTGATTTCGTTTTCCACTTACTTTCTCCTTTGTTAGTTGTTACACTTCACTATAAGCCTTGTAAAGTCTGCGATACTACTTAAAAAATAGTGCAAAAACACCCTATTGTTCTAATACCATGTTAAAATGCGTTCTAATGAGTTTTAGTATACTTTTGGGGCCTTTATACTATTTTTACTTTTAAATCGATTACAGAGCATTTTAAGCATTAGTTTTTTTTAAAAAAGCAAAAAAAATAGTAATTGTAAAGAAAGAACCATACTTTCGTATAATTCTCTCTTTTGCTGTTACCAGCTCCAGGGTCCAATCCCTGATTTGTTTGCATTAACCATCATTTTAGTTAAAATTACTTTGATTTTACTCATTTTCGTTCTCCTAGTGTTAGTTGTGTGCTTCCTATATAACACGTTGTGATTCCTGCGAAAAGAAAAAAGGGCATAACCCCCACCCATTATAGGTAGAAATTATGTATCCTTTTACCGGAATTCATTACCTTAACTATCATCCAGTCTAAAATCTTCATTTTAATCTCCTTTGTTAGTTGTTTACTTCCTATAATAATCGTTGTGATTCCTGCGACCTTTATACTTAGAGAAAAAGAAAGAACCGTTGTTACGATTCAATCCTTTTAAAAGTTACTTCATTTCTTTTTTGTATTCTTTACGTATTATTACACCTATTACTACAAACACTATAGTATTTAATACTAAGCCATATCCAATCGCTTCTGTTCGATTTTGTCTAGCCCAAGTATTCGCTTTTCCGTTATAGTCTAATAAATCTTTAAACATTTTATCCTCCATTAAGTTAGTTGTTACTTCCTATTATAGTCGTTGTATATAATGCGAAAAAAAGAAAGAACCCTTGTTAGGGGTTCAATCCTTTTAAAAGTTACTTCTTTACAATTCTTTTAATCCGAATTAGTAGTAGTGAATTTGAAATTACTCCAATAACGAATCCAGCTCCAATTATTTTTGCTGCATCCTTTATCTCGTATCTATTTTTCATCCAAAATTTTTTCATTTTAATCTCCTTGTTAGTTGTTACTTCCTATTATAGTCGTTGTATATCATACGAGGTTTATACTTAAAATGAAAAAAGAAAAGCCCTTGTTTAAGGGGCTAATCTTTTATTCCTCAACCCTATCAAATACTTTAAACTCTCGCTCTATCAACTCTAGAAATTGAATTCTATTATTATAAATTTCTATTTCTTGTTCTGGTGCGTCATCAGCGCAGCTTCTTAAAAGCTGTATTAAAGCTTCTATATGTTGGTCTCTTAAGTTTACTTGACAATCAAGTACATTGTTATGTTGTGCTAACATCCAATTAATCATTTCGATTTTTAAGTAAGTTTCTTCTGTGCTTTTTATTTTATTTTTTATTTTTACGCCACATAAAAATACAGAAAATACTACAGCTCCAATAAACACAGACATGATGTTTTTGCTCATAAAACTCCTTTAGTAGAGGAAAGAAAAGAGCCCTTGTTTAAGGGGCTCAATCCTTTAGAATTTACTTATTTATATTTTGCTTCAACGTCAAACTCATTGCTTTCGTCGTCAGAATATGTTTCTGTTCGTACATTACTACAATCAGCACGCATATTACATTGCCGATCACAATTGCCATCGTATCGTGACTTATATTCATTTTTTTCTTTTTTAATGATTTTAGTCGTTCTAAATGGGTCAATTGTGTATCGAATGTTTCTGCATCTGGTCCTGTAGTTAACATATTATTCATTAACTCTTGTTCTAGCGCTTCTAACTTTTGGTTTTTCTTTTTCACAAATATCCTCTCGTTGTCTTCTACTATAGTAGTTGTATAAACCGCGATGCTATTTTATTACTTTAAAAGATACGTTTGATTTTGCAATTAAAACTTCTGGGTCATCGTTTAAGTTTAAAGAAATTACTTTAGTCCCATCTTCATTTTCAGAAATTGTTAAATTTCCACTACTATAGTTTTTTGAACTGATTCCTAAACTAACACCAATGAATGTTGAAAGTAAGGCGCATAGGCCTATAACGTTTTCGGGTTCTGGTAGAAAGTCTAATGTTTGCGAAGCACCAAAATATAAAGAACTAAAAGCCGGAACTACTATCTGTATCAGCCATTTTAATTTATTATAAACTTGATCTGAAAATACTGGCGTTAAATTTGTCATGTTATCTCCCGTTTAAATCTATTTGTTAGTATTGGTAATTTAGCTACTTCTTCCATTATTCTATCTACAGTACCGTTTCCGCCCATAGCTTTATATGGAACGTACAGAAACGTATGTAAATCTTCATAAGATTCTCTAGATATTCCGTCTTCATCTATATATTTTAATCCTAAAGATATTATTCTATCGTGAGCTAACCCTAATAGCAACTTTGCGCTTGCGCTATTCTTTTCCTTACGAGAAAGCATATATGTCCAAAAACTAGTTGATGCCGCTAATGTAGTTAAAACTCCAAATAAAGCTGCTTGAAATGCTGACATGTTAATCTCCTAGTTATTTTGTTTATGTTTTACTGTACCCATGCGGGGTTGCCGCCTAAATCATATTCTTCGACTCTTAATGATTCAAAAGTTGGATAACTTGTTTCGCCATTTTCGTCTTCTATCTCAACGTGTTCAACTACTCTTCGCTGTTCAAAAAGATCATATTTACCAGACACAGTTACAATATCTCCAATGTCGTAGTCAATACGATATCTATGTGTTGTTATTTTAGATATGTCAGTATTACTGATATCGGTCAAGCGTTGTTTAGCTAGAGCTGTTTTTCCTCTAACTACTAATTTTGCTAGTATAGCATCATATTCAGCTTGCGTTGGGTTATCTTTTTGCTTCGCATCAATATCGGTAGCGCTCACTATCATAACTCGTCTATCATATTTTTCTGCAACAGGAGTATCATAAACAATTTTTTCAAAATACGTACCTTGAACTAAAGCTACATTTTTGTAACTTTTAAGTGACGTTAAATAACTAGCGCTTTCAAGTTCATTGTTTTCCCAGCTAAAAATAACTTGCCACCTTTTATCATTACCTTTATGTATATGAAGTAATGTTTTAGTTGTAGAAAGTGAATTGAAAGCTCCGTTAGTATTTTTTCTAATAGTTCTAAGTCCTAAGTTAGCAACTGGAAGTATATCTAAAATAGCGTCATAAACAGTTCCTCTTGGTAAGGATAGTTTTTCTTGAACTGTTGTGGGTAATCCAGTTTCTATAGTACAAACAACATTATCTAAATCTAGATGCTCATCTATTATAGTTTTTATTTGCGCTTGTCCTGTTCCAGCAACTACTTCGTATAGTTTAAACGGAGTTGTTGGGTTTTGGTCTGTAGATTTAGCCAATTCAAGACCGACAATTCTATTTTCTAAGAAACTAAAAAAACTTCTTCCTGATATTTTTAAAATAGGATCCGTAGTAGATGTTTCTGTAATCTCAATATTTTCTACAATGCAAGTTTCAAATGTTTTTGTGTGCGAGATAAGTGTTCCAACTGGTAGGAATAAATCTAAACCAGAACTAAGTTTAGCTACGATTTCAAAATCGCCAGCTTGCCTATATCTTTCGACCCACATAGCGCTTTCATAACCGGTTATCGACTGACCACCCCAAAAAAAGTCATCAGGTCCATTAGATTTAAAAAGATCCATGTTATAACCCCCAAAAAGCTGGATAATACGATATATAATTATAAGTAAATGTTGTTTTAGGTTTTACATATAGCTCATTCACCCCAGGAAATATAACAGGCCACACTGATGTTGCCGTTACAGCTTCTATAATTGGATAAGTAACTCCACCTCTAATAATATAAGCTTGTTTTGTTTTGTGTTCTGAATCTATAATTAATGCATCACCAGCTAAGAATCCTCCATATAAATCAATAACAAATTCAAAAGATGATGCAGCACTAGTATCAGCGTCTCTAATACTAAATGTTTGTTGAGTTGAAATAAAGTCTACTCTTAAAGTCATTCCATGAGGAGCTGTTGATATACTGTCAGATACCTGAATTAAATTTGACGTACCTAAATCAGCAGCTTCTAAAACAACAGGGCTATATCCCCGAAGAAAATACTCTTCACAGTTTAATGTAATTTGAACTTCTGGAACTTTTGAAAAGTACGGAACTTCAAACTTTGTTAAATAACCTGAAAGTTTAGCTACCGCCGCACCGCCGGATTTAAATATAACATCTATTATTCCGGATCGGTTTGACGATATGCTTCTGTATAAATCATCTCTAATTTCAGAGATATCTTCATTTATATAATAATTAGGGTTTAATTGAATTCTAAAAACTACTTCTCTGTTTGCTAGACTAAAATTATAAAATTTTGTTGAACCATCTTTTGAAAGACTATAAAATTTTCTAACTATATCCGCGGCGTCTAAGCCAACTATAGTTTTTATTAAAAATTTGTCACTAGTAGTAACGTCATTCATAGCAAAATTTATTATGTTTGACTCTGATGAGTATATCTCTACTCCAGTTATTCTCATGGTATGTTCAACTCCTCTTTAGCCATATTTATTTGATTTTTTGTTTGTCTGTAAACATCTGCAACAGACAATGCTGATGGGGAATATATGTTTTGTTGAAAGTTGACTTCGTTTGAAGTTATCGGCATTGTCTCAGAACTAATTGGAGCTTCTGTTGATGCTATATTTTGCGCTTGTTTAAAGGCAACTGTAGTTCCTATATTTTCAGAAATACCCATTAGATTTTTAATTTCTTTTGCACCATTTCTAACACCAGTTAAATCTAATACTGGTTCTATTGTTGGGTTAAAAGTATCTGTTAATTCTAACGAATAAGCTAAGTTTTCTAGTGTTTTTGTAAACGATGCGTTAGTTCTTTCAGCTAAATTAGTAGCACCTGTTTCAGCTTTGTCAGAGTCGTTAAGTCCCATTGCTAGTCCAGTTACAATACTACCGCCAAGTCCTATTGCTACTTTAGATGGGGAAAATATACTCCAAATTTTCTTAACAACGCTAAGACCACCTTGAGCTATATCCCCAAGTTTTCCAGCAAAGTCTTTAGCTTTCCCAGCAAGACCTAAAGTCATACCATCAACAATATTCCAAGCAATACTCCTACCAAGAGAGGCAAGATCATCAACATTATCATCTAACCAATTATTAATTGCTGTTAAAAAGCGCTTCATAGCGTCACCAGCAGCTATAGCTATTATAGCAGCATTTTTACCTAACCCATTTACAAATTGCACGATTGCGTTTGTACCCGCTTCAAGTATTCGTGTGCTTTCAGCAGATAAATCGTTGATAAACCTCGTTACAAGTGTTCCTACGGTAGTGGTAACTTTACTAATATTATCGCTTATTCCCTGTAAGAATTGAACTAAAGAATCAGTTCCAGCTTTAGCAATTTTTGACGCGCCTTTGAAGACTTCGTTTATAAATGTTGTTATGACCAATGTTACTGATTCAGAAATTTTAATAATGTTATTTGCTATTCCGCTTAAGAAATCAGTTAACAGTTTAACACCAGCATTAATTATTCTCTGTGTCTGAATACCAAGTTCTGTTATAAAGGCTACAATTATCGTACCGACAGCCGTAGCAACTTCACTTATATATAAAACAACTCCAGCAACAAATTCTCTAAATAATGCTACAGCAGATGCTAATATTAATGGTAATCTTTCAGTAACAGCATTTAAGAAGCTTGTTATCAAATTAACAATAGCATCAACAAAGTCTTCAGCATTATTTGCTATGCCATTTATGAAATTAATTAATAAATTGGCGCCAGCTTCTATGATGTCTGGACCTTTTTCTGCAACAATTAATATAATAGCATCAATTAGTGCTATTACTAAAACTGTTAATTTAGGTATTAATTCTATAAAACCATCAATAATGTGACTTAATATAATAACCAACTGTTCAATAATAACAGGTAAAGCTTCAATAATTATCATAACTACTTCGACCAGAGCTATAACTAGCATCTTTGCAAGGAATGGAATTCGTTCTAATAGCTTATCTAAAAGACCTATAATCCAGTCGATGTTTACAGTTAAGATATCAATAACCGCTTGAAGTCCTTTACTTAAGAGGAAAATTCCTACTCCAAAAAGTCCAACAGCAGCACCGATTAATAATAATGCGGCGGCTAAACCAAGCATAGGACCTATGGCTGGTGCCACTAGTGTTGCTGCTAAAGCTAAAAGCGCTACGCCTGCGGCTATTGCAACCAAACCTTTTATTATTTCTGACCAACTAAGTTCGCCTAGTTTTTTTAAAGCTCCAGCAATTAATACTATAGAAACCGCCATAATAGCGAGTGCTATAGCACCTGGTATAGCTCCGCTCATTGCATAAGCGCCTAATGCTAATATTATCATAGCACCAGCTATTGCAACTAAACCTTTTGCTATTTGTTCCCAACTAAGACTACCTAGACTCTTTATAACGCCAGCAATTATTGCTAAAGAAATACTTACTAAAAGTAATCCTGCAGCAGTAAGCGGTAAGGTAAGAGGCATTGCATGCATAGCTAAAGCTATTACAAAAAGACTTATTGCTATAGCGCCAATTCCTTTTGCTAATTCGCCTAAACTCATAGAAGAGAATATCATTACCGCAGCAGCTAATATATTTAAAGCTACTGCAACAAGTACTAATCCTACAGCTTTACTTAACGAGTTCCAAGGCATTAGATTCAACGCTACACCTATAGCTAATAGAGAAGCTGCAATGGCAGCAACACCCTTAGCTATATCTTCCCAACTCATCAGTGCAAATAAAGCAATTGCCCCAGCTAATATAATCATACCAACAGATACTGCAATTAACGCAACACCTGCTCTAATCATACCTGCTGTGTGACCGTCTAGAATCTTAACAGCAGCTACTAAAACTCCTAATATTATAGTCATACCAATTAAGCCTTTTGATAACTCAGCAGGACTTAATTTAGATAATGATTTAACAGCAAAAGCCATTAAAAGAAGAGCAGCAGACATCGCTATCAATCCGGCAGAGGCTATTGCAAATGCAGCAGCACCCTTTGGTCCGGTAATTAACGATATCTGTTTCATAGCTAACATTAACATAGCCAAACCAGTAGCCGCAGCAGTTAATGCTTTGGTTAAGTCTGCCGATGGTATCGACGCCATTATAACTAACGCTACTGCTAAAACAGTTATTGCTAAGGCTATTTTAAGTAATGCGTCTGCTTTAAGTTGCATTTGCATGCCTTCGAGCACACCACTAAAATCTCTAAGAGTCTTTCTAAAACCGTCAAAGAAGTTTGTGAAGTCTATACCTCCACCTGAAATTATACCTAGCATAGTACCTATAGCTGCTATAATACCTAAGTTTACAGCATCTAAAACTTTAGAGAAATCTCCTGGAGCAGCAGCGCTACTCATTTTTGCGCCGAGCTCTTTAAACCATGTTGAAATATAATCTGAAAATCTTTTAAACGCATCGATTACAGGTTGGAAAGTTTCTTTAAGACTAGTTATGCCATCTTTAAGCACATTAAAATGTGTGTTTGCTCTTTCAGCAACATTACCTATTGTACCAAAAGCAGATGTAAAGCTGTCTCTTGCTCCGAGTAACCATTTTGTTAAACCGGACGGTAAAAAGTTTAAAGATGCTATAGTTGTTAATAGTCTAGAAAATACTTCGCCAGCAACTTCTTTTAGATGTTTTAGTTCAGCGACTGGATCTTTTGCAAATCTTAAAATTGATTTTGTTATACTGTCAAAGAACTTAGCTATTCTATTACCATCTACTAAAAATACCTTCAAAGCATATAAGCCATCTGTTAAGGACTTAATTGCTGTAAGCGTATTCCCAACACCAGAAGATTTTGAAAGTGCCTTGAATAGAGTTATAAACGAGCTGGCTATTGATTTAACAATAGTGACGCCTATAGATATTACAGAAAATACACCTCTAAAAACAGAACTAAGAATATTTAAAGCTTTTTTAGATGGCATTAACTTTTTAGTAAAATCGTTAAAAGCCCAAGTAAGTTTAGTTAAAGTTACAGCAGTCATTGGAGGAAAGACTTCTCCAAATGCTTTCTTTACAGTACCTATAACAGTCATCAATGCTTTAGCTGCGCTTGTTAACGCATCTATTAATTGGGTTCGTCCGCCCATTTTAGACCAAGACTCAAGAAGTTCATTTCTAGCATCAGCTGACTTATTTATCATTCCTCCGAAAGCGCTACTTAAATCTGTAAATAATACAGTTGCACTTTCAAAGTCTCCTAAAATAATTCTAAACGTTTTTGACCAACCCGAGCCAACTGCTTCTCTAGATGTCTCTAAGAGTTGGGTAAAAGTTCTAACTTTAGTAGCAGCTTCAACACCGTCTATACCTAATTGCATAACAGCTTTAGCTTGTTCTTTTGTATACCCAAGAGCTACTATTTGTGCTTCATTCAACTCACCAGTAAAACCTTTTAAGGTTGTAGTTAGAACTTCTGATGTAACCCAACCTTCTTGCAAAGAGTTTCTAAAGGTTTTTCCGCCTTTTTTCCATTCATCAAATGTTTTAGTAAGCGGAACATTTTTCAAAGTTCCTAATGCTTTACCTGTTTCGTACAGCGCCTCTTGAAATACTTGACCACCCATACCAGCATTTACTACTGAGTTCCAGTCGATCAATTTTACAGTTCCCGAAGCAACTGCTTGCGAAAGTTGATACATAGCATTACTAGCTTGTTCAGCACTTGATCCAGATATGGCTGCTAAGTTAGCAATACCTTTAATTGAAGTTACTGACGTATCTAGATTAACACCAGCTGCAGTAAAGGTACCGATGTTTTTTGCCATTTGACCAAAGTTATAAATAGTTTTATCTGAGTAAACGTTCAACTGATCTAAAGCATCTTTAACCTGTACTAGACTAGTATCTTTAGTGTTTGACATGATCGTTTGTATCGATCGCATGTTTGTTTCGTACTCTTTAAAACCCATACTTATTGGGGTTATAGTGAGTGACTTTACTATTGAAGTTCCCGCAGCTATTGCCTTATTGACAACATTTGACAATGCGGTTACTGCTACTACTCTCATGTAATTAAACTTTTCGGCAACAGTACTAACTGCAGAACCTATACCGTTTATTCCTAGTGACGATAATTTTGATGCTTCTGAACTAACGTTATTTAAACCTTCAGTGGCTCCTTTAAACTTAAGACTAGCTTTTAGTTTATCTAAACTAGATAGTGTAGTCGAAAGTTTACTTTCAAATGATGAATTATCAAATTTCATCTGAACTATTCTATTATCAATGCTAGCCATACGTCACCTCTTTCGTTTTATTTAACTCGATGTTATTGCTGTCCAAATTTCTAAAGTTATACTATCATAGAGCGGTTTTAAAGCCGGATTTATAAAATCTACAGCAGGAACAATTGCTCCAGATTTAGTACCATGCCCATACTGTATTAATATTGCTACATTTAAATCATTTTCAACACAATCATTTGTCCAGACAATAGTTGCTTCGTTTTTAGACATTATAATTTTGTAATCCCAAGATTTAGCTGTTTCACCAGTATCTGTGGGCGTTGCTGCTGCTAAAAGATTTACACCTTTTTTAGCTAAGTTATCTAGCCGACCATAAATTTGACTGTTTCTTGATTGCAACGTTTTTATAAATTTTGTAGTGTAGTCTACAGGAGAAAATGACGAAATACTAATCATTTTATCGTACGTCTAATGTTGGAAAAGCTTTAATTGCTTCTAAAACTGCTTGCGGCAACGTATCACCGCAAACATATCGAATATGCCATGCTTCTGCGTTTGCTCCATCTTTAACTTCCCAAGAAAAGCCAAACTTTAAAGCGTTACTTGTTGCGAAGCCGTCACCCAAAAGCCAATCTAGACGCTTTCCAGATGCACTAGCTACGTCAATAGCTAATCCCCATCCATGATTAGATGTTCCTGGCGATCCAGCGGGAGCTACTCCCTTTTTAAGATACCAAGTCTTACCTTGATAGGTTCGAGTAACTTGTGGAGTTCGTCCAGTAGGAGAAGTTGAATATCGTTCGTTAAACATCGCTAATTGGCGGTCTAAAGGACGATAAGCACCAACATGTTTTAGTTCTACGTGATCAAAATATGCTGCTAATTGCATAGCGTTCCATGCAGTTGCCGCAAGTCGATGCATTTTACCATTTGGAGCTTTAATGTCACGCAATACTGCTGGGTTAAGATTTCCATTTTTTGCACCGGCAAGATCGCTTGGCATAATTATCGGAAGTACTGTATATGTTGTCATGTTTACCCTATCTATTGTGTAAAGTTTTGAATGTTAATCGTCATCTTTTGTTTTAGGATCTTTAAGACCATTTGCTGAAAGCATTCCAGTTAATGATCCAGTTAAGAATAACATCATAGGTTTTAGTAAGTCCCACGCACTTGTGTCGTTCGGAGATACTTCTAATGGTTGCGTTACGAATAAAAGACCATATAATAATGTTGCAGTGCTAATAAGAAAAGTAAATGCTAAACAGGATCCAACAATTAGTATAAGTCGTGCTTTAATTTCTGAGTTACTAAATCTCTTCATTTTGGGCACCTAATACTTGTTGGATCCTGCTCGCAATTATATCTTTGACGATCTGCACAGCCGGACAATATTAAAAAAAAAGATAGACCTAAAATTATTGTAAATGCTATAAGCAATTTTTTCATGATTCTCCTATTTTACTACCATTTTGACTGTACAATAATAAAGTTGTTTAAGTAAAGGTAAGGAACACTGTTCCTGATACAATACCATAAGGGTTATTGTTTGAATTAAACCCATAACCTCGTAAGAAGCCTGGTGTGTTGCTGTGATCAGTCATAGCAAAACCTTTAATAGATCCATTACCTAAGTAAGTACGCTGTAACGCTGTAAGGGGAGCAGAACCAACGCCATTGTTACCGGCAATGTATACACTTGTAGTTCCTCCAACATATGAAAGATTTCCAGACGGTTTTGACGCAGATAGGTGCCCTTGCATTGTAAATGTTCCTGAGTTTCCTCTTGATGTATGATTATCTGCTGGACGCTGTAGAAAGATGCTTCCTGAATCAGGAGCCCAATTGCGACAAACGTTAGAAAACGCATTTGTTGGGTAAAAGTATGCACCATAGCTTCGAGTTCCGCCAGTAGCAGATACACCAACTGCGCCTTCATCAGTAATTGACGAAGTTAGTCCAAGCCATGCTGTTTCAGCCATATTACGTGAGTCTGCCGCATTTGGTACTATCATGAAGTCACCTAATGGCTTAGTAGTTCTTGGTGTTGAAGCGCCTCCAAGTAAATAAGAGTTTGCGCTTACGTTACCAGAGTTGTCTGTTGCTTCAATCCAATAAAATACTTTATAGACGTTTCCATTAGGTACATTTCGTATTCCATTAGGTATGCTTACCGATGTGCTCCCACCATTAAACTGACTTGAAGCAATGCCCATTACTTGATAAGTTGCATTTGTAGTCCCTAGTGTTTCATTTATTAAACCTTGATATAGCACTGCAGACGCAGTTCCGGAAACATTATCGCTAATCGTTGTCCACTCTACTGTGTCAGACGATACGCCGGAAGTAACTATTGGTATTGGTGTGCCTGGTCCAGCTACGTCGTATGCGGTTGTCTGAACATTAGAAGTATAACTACCAGTTGTCGTGTTGCCATATGAATCTGTTGCAACTATGCGATATTTTGCGGTCCATGTTTGACCCGAAGCCGGTTGTTGCCGCCTATTGTTATTTATAGTAACTGTATAAGTACCTATATTTGAGACGGCATTAGCATTTGCACTTAATATATCGTAAGAAATTACTGCTTGAGCACCGCTAGTAGATCCTGTGTATATTTGTTCTAAACTTAAAGAACTAACTGACGATACTGAGTCTGTTACTTTTGTCCACGATACTATTTGAGTACTTGTTTGATTACTAACAGTAGGTGTACTAACTGTAGGACCAACAATATCGTATGCGGTTGTTGTCACAGCTGTAGATTTAGATCCTGTTGTAATGTTGTTAAAAGAATCTTTTGCAACTATATAATATCGTGCGGACCAAGATTGATTGGAAGCACCTTGCTGCCTTCTATTGTTAGGTATGTTAACATTTATACTTGCGGTAGCACCTGAGCCAACACTTGCGTTTGTGCTTAGTATATTGTAACTATCTACTTGTGTTTGAATACCGCTAACAGATCCTGTAAATTCTTGATATAATGTTAGTTCTGTAACTGATGAAACCGCGTCTAATGTTTTAACCCAAGATATCGTTTGTGTGGATGTCCCATTAACAACACCAGGAGTATAAACAACAGGACCGACAATATCGTAAGCTGACGTCTGTGACGAAGTAGATGCGTTTCCAGTTACTGTGTTGTTGTAAAAGTCTTTTGCTACTATATAATATGTAGCAGACCAAGTTTCACCGCTAGTACCCTGTTGCCTTCTGTTATTAGGTATTGCTATCGATATATTTCCGTTACTGTTAGCGGTTAATATATCATAAGAAACTACTGGCTGAACACCACTGACTGAACCAGTGTATGTTTGCTTTAAAGTTAATTCAATAACTGAGGAAACAGCATCTGTCACTACAGGCCATGTAATATAATGCGTTGTTGCTTGATTACTGACAGTAGGCGTACTAACTGTAGGTCCAACAATATCGTATGGGGTTGTTGCCGTAAGATTAGAGTTAGGACCAGTTATTGTGTTTCCAGTAGCGTCGGTTGCTACTATATAATAATATGCGCTCCAAGTTTGACTTAAACTGCCTTGTTGCCTTCTACTTATTGGTACAGCCATTACTGTTGACCCAGCACCAAAAGACGTTAAATTGAAACTAGAACCAATAACTGGTCCTGAAATTGACCCAACGTATATCTGATACAATGTTGCAGAAACAACATTAGTTTCAGCATCAGTTATAGCTTGCCAGGAAACATTTTGACCTGTTATTTGATCGCTAACGGTTAAAGAACCGATGCTTGGCGGGGTTGTATCAAAAAGATATACTTGTTGCCATATTCCAGCAACTTTAGCATATCCTTGAGCTATGCCTTGCCATGTTCCGGTAACTTTAGCATATGGTCTATCAGTTCCGGATAATTCAACCCAAACACCTGCGTTTTGAATATACATGGGCATGTTAATACCTCAACCATATATCGCCGTTATTACCAGTTCCATTCGATGGAACAGATTGAGATATTGTTATTGATTGTGCTAAAGAAGATCCTGGGCTACTATAAGCACCCAATACTTTTGAAGCGGTTATCGACCCAGCTATTTTTTCATTGGTTACAGCATTATCTTGTATTTTAATAGTGCTAACACTGTTGTCAGCCAAAGTTCCAGCTGCGCCAGTTGCACCGGTTGGTCCGGTTGGTCCAGTAGGACCTGCTGGTCCAGTTGGGCCTGCAACTGTGCTTGCAGCACCCGTTGGTCCAATAACACTTCCGGCTGTTATTGTGGTTCCATTATTTCGTGTCAATATTAATTGTCCTGAACCATTTACAGTTCCAGCAACTATTGCTTGACTTTCAATAGCTAGCATTCTTGTTGACGTAAAGACTGTTACTGTAGCCATTAAATATCCTCCTCGTTTTTGTTAGAGCTGCTTATTGTGTATGAATTTGCATCTATTACAACTATATCTGGTGAATTAATAGTATAAGTAGTGCTGTCGACTAAAGTTATTACGCCTAATGCGTCCGATTCTATAGTCCAAGTTCCATCTAAATTATCTTCAATTATTATTCGGTCCCATTTACGAATAAATGTTAATAGACTTTTCATAGTTGGTAATTTTGCATCTTCTGTGTTTAATCCGTATAAAACATCTTCTATGTCTGCTAATAAATACTGATTAATTTTTCTACTATCAATTATCAAATGTGATGTAGGCCTAAAACCGCTAATATTTTCAGGAATACCTGTTAACTTCCAAGTAAAACTTTGTAGCTCAGATTCAAGAACTAAAGTTTTATAAGTTCTAGTTTCTTCTATAGCCGTTAAGTTATACAATAAATGTATTTTATAGCCAGCAGTTAAGTCTTTTCCATCTTCACCAATTAAAGTTCTATATGCTAAATTAAACCTACTTTTTGCTTGTCCGGTTACATATATACTATCTTCATTTTCTAAAATACCTTGGCATGCTAAAAATTCATCAGGATATGTGTAAGCAACAATTGAACCTGCAAAATCACTAAGTGTTAATATATCATTGTATTTAGTTGCATTAAAATATAAAGGTTCTACCTCGGTTGCGTCATCTTCGGTTATACCAACTACTCCGTTCCACGGAACACCTGGGTTTGTACCCACATATAATACTACACGATCTAAACCGGATTCATATATAGACGATCCGGCTTGATGCCATTGTATGCGTGCCATAAATTTCTCCGTTTCATCCAGGCGAATTTAATTCGGCTTTTCGTTTAGCATTTAACTCGCGATTTCTTAAAGCAACTTCATTTTTAGAAGCTTTAGTAGGCTTTGAGTTTTTTAGGTTACAAATTCGTATTAAAGAAAACAATCTGTTTAAATGCCAGTTTTCACATTCAAAAGGTATGTTAAATGTGACCATCCAAAAATAAATTAATTCAGATGTTATTATTTCGCTTCTCCCAACTTTTGAATTAGTTATACCAAAAGTTGTTGCTGATCTTTTTGACTCAATGTAGTTATTTATTTGCTTAAAATTTTCATCTGAAATAGCATATAGTACACTTGAATCGTGATCGTCAAGGATCATACAAGATATATAGCTTAAAAGCTCTTCTGACGATTTTTCTTTGTTATCTAAAAATGGTTTTTCAAATTGCGATTCCCATTTAGAAAGTGAGACCAAAGAATGCTCTAAATTTAAGTTAAAACCATTTCTAGTTTCAAACTCTTGCGTTTCTTGATTAAAGAATTCATCTTCTTTAACAATTATCGTAAGCATTCTTTGGTCTCCTTTTTTATTTTAATACCATTTTGACTGTAGCTTAATAAACTACTAGAACGTAAACAAGAAGTCGTCGTCAACGTTAGCTGCAAAGACGAATCCGTTGTTTGGCGTAGCGGTAACAATGGTATTTGCTGTGATTGGCGGTTGAGCGCCAGCAATTAGGGCAACGCCATTGATGCGATACGTAACACCTGTTGTGGTAGGAATAGTAATTACCTTTGTGGTGCTGTTATAGGTTGGTGCTACTGGTGTGGTTGTACTTACTGTACCTGCAAACAATGCTATTACAGCATCAGGTAGAGGAAGAGACGGGTTTGTGCCGCTTGTTCCATACAAGAAGTTCTCAAGATTAGTTAACGCTGTAGTGTTAACCTTTGTTGAGTCAATTGTCATAATTGAAGTTGGCTTATAACCAGTTACAGAAGCAGGAGTTGTTGCAATTTCCCAACTAAACGTAATTGCTTCTGGTGAATCATTAACTGTATTATAACCTTTTTCAGATGGGCTAGCTTGGCAGCCGTAAATTAGGTGCAGCTTGTATCCTCGTTCGTCGCCAACAACATCGTCGCCTATACGGGTTCGGTATGAAAGGCCAAATCGACCTCGAGATTGTTGTGCAACGCTAACACCAGCTGTTGGAGTTGCCATTCCATCAAATTGTGCAAATTCATTTGGGAAAGTGTATGCTTCTATTGTAGCACCAAATTCTTCAACTGAATAAAGGTTTAGATACTTAAGGTTATCAGCATATATGGGGTTTGGTTCTGCACCGGTTGGTTGCTCGGTAACGCTAGTTAGTCCGTTCCAAGCATAACCCGTTGAGTATAAACCTGCTGAGTTTGGGATGTAAAGAACCGCTTTGTCGACTCCCGTTTCAAAGAAACGCGAACCGGATTGGTCCCAATAAAGAATTGCCATAGTGAGTCTCCTTTTAGAAGAATAGTTTGTAAACGTCGTGGTTTAAATTATCAACAGTGTAAAATCTATCAAAGATGCAAAGTGGTAACTTAGCTACTTCGTTAGGTATTTCGCTGTCTGGGTTTTTATCTATTATAGTAATTAAGTATTTTGTTTTTGTATAATAAGGTTTATCATCTGCATGTTTCACAACAGCATTATCTCTTTTGTAGATAATACATGGATATTTAAGTTGTATAGAAGCCGGCGGTTGAAAATAAACATTATTGGAGTTTAAAATACTGATTAATTTTGCTTGTAGATCAAGCCGTCGGGCCATTATACACACTCCCTAAAGTTAAGATTAGACGGGGGTTTCGAACTTCTACATCTGTAATAGTCCATAAAACCCCCGCCCATCTTACATATTTAATTTTAAAGAAATGCTGGATGGCTTGTTGATCAGCAACAATACTTATAGAATTATTTACGGAAATATCATTATTTATTTTTTCACCTTTGTTGTTTCTAACAATATTTTTAATAACATCACCAAAATATTGAATTTCAGTAATAGTATCAACATAAATGCCAGAACCACTTGGTTCTTCAATTGTGTTTCCGTAACCTATTTCTCCATAAAATTTAGCCATCAATTTTCCTTAAAATCAGGGAGCGTTATAAGTAAAGTTGAACGTGTCGTTCTCGCTCGTTGCAAAGTAGTAACCAGTGGTCGGAGTAGCAACAATTGTTGCATTTGCCGTGATTACGAACGAACCAGTCTTAGTGACTGTTCCCTGCTTATAGACAACACCAGTTACAGTAGGAATTGTAATTGTATTAGTGGAGCTAACAAACGTTGGAGCCGTAGGACTAACAAGAACGCTAGTTCCGGCAACTTTCTTAACGACAATAGCCGACTTCATCTTAATAAGGGCTCCGCACAAACGGGTCTCAATGAGGTACTTGTGCTGGTTGTAGTCGATGTCAAAGTCGTCGAACATTGAAATTGCGCCACCCTTATCAGCACCGAGAACATAGTCCTGCGGGTTGACAAGAATTGCAACAATTTCAGCATCTTCTTCCATAACTTCAACTGGAACAATTGACTCAACTCGTAGCTCTGAAGCCAATTCTCCAAGATCGCGATAAATTCGACGACCAAGAGTATCCTTCAAAAGCAGGAACTGAGCGATATAGGTTTCAGTGGTGTACATGGTTGGAGTTCCACTACCCTTGAAGTGCTTACGATTAGTGATGATTGCATCAATAACTTCCTGCACTGAAGAGTTTGCGTTGTCCAAGTTAACGTTAACAACGGTGGTGTACAATTCGTGATCCTTAGCGATCGGGCGAATGTTACCCTCATTGATCTTGTCTTCATGCGAAACGTCACGACCGTCACCGATCAAGATTGCGCGAGCAATTTCTTCATCGAGCATCATGCGCATTTCAGCCTTCAACCAAGTAACGACATCAAAGTCGGTGATGTCAATCATGTCATCACGGTCAAGCTTCTGCTTCTTGTAAATCGTAGTAGGAGTCGTAACTCGCTTACTAACACCGAAATACTCTTCTTTCTTTAGTGCAGCAGTTACATAACCCTTAGCACGTGCATCTTCAAGGGTGAGGTCAGCATGCATGGTCTTAATGCGGCTGAATGGGCTCTTACGAGTATCGCTAAGAAGCTTAGTGACCCATTCTGTACGACGCTTAAGCCATTCTGGAACGGCATCGATAGCGGTTGCTTCTGGGAAAAGCAAGTCAACATCAGTGATTCCATGAGACAATGCATATTGATCGACAGCGTCTTTCAATGATCCACTCTTTGATGCGTCAGCAACGATACCCTGCAAATCTGCGTGGGAAATAGTTGGCAGAGCCTTAGCGTTGTTATTTTCAAAAATGTTATGTGACATTTCCATACCTTTCGTTTTTTGACTAAATTCTTCTTGTAATTCGGTTTCTTGATTTTCGAGGAGTGCTTCTACAAGTTCTTGTTGAAATTCATCCATCGATTCGTATACTTCACTAGCTGTAGAGTTTTCATCAATATCACTTTGTGCCATTGACTTTTCTTCGGCATCGCCTACAGCTTCTGCAATTAGAAAATATACTACATTTTTTTGCTCTTCACTAAATTCGTCGAATACATCTTGTACCGTTCGATCTTCATTAACAGCCATTTTTGGTTCTCCTTTAATTTTCATTGTTGTTGGTGTTGCTTTAAGGTCTTCCATAACAGCTGGTTCTACTTTATTTGTAGTCTGCGCTGCATGGAAAAGTTCTATTCCTGTGTAAATAATTGCTTCATCTTCAAGTTGTGATTCAAAACCATCAGAATGTTTAATCGTTACACTCTCTATTAAGGCACCTGGATTAGCCCCGGAAAGAACTAAACTAACTTCACGAATTGCTCCATGAAGAACTCTACCTGCTTTTTCAATCAATTCATTGGCCCATATGGATAACATATTAATATCCCCATGAACTAACAAACTTCTTGCATGTGTTGCTTTAACTGAATCGTTAAAATATCCGTATGCGTAAACACCATCTTCTCTATTTTCAAGAATAGCATGTCCTAACACATTTTCCGGATCATTATGGCCGTGTTGCCAAACTAGTGGAACTTTCATTTGGTCCTGGTGTTTAAAAGCACCAGGCATGATAGTCCTACCATCTGTACAACGTAATCCGGCCTTAGTAGCATAACCACTAAAATCGTAAGATGTCATTTTAATTTTCCTTTACTGAAGAGATTTTTTGTTTAAAAATCTTTTGAATTGTTTTAAGTTCGGGTTCTTCTATTAATGTTATTATTTTTTGAACCATTGCGTTTGGTATGTGTAAAATAGAATCTAAACAATCAACTTCGCTCAGAGACTGACCTATAGATGTGTGTTTATTTTTACCATGTTTTTTAGCGTCTATTAGATATCCAACAGACCTAACTACATATGGCCCGTCATCTTCTAAATCATTTAAGTATTCCCAAGTACCCGAACCCGAGTGAGCATCATGCCATATAACAAGAACTAATTTCATATTTAAGCTTCCTTTACATAAGCAACACTAGGGTCGTTTTCTAAACTTTGATCTGAACCTTCTTTCACATAAGCAACGCTAGGATCATTTTCTAACATTTGATCCGATCCATCGCCAGCAATAGGATCAAAAGGCTGTGGTATATTAGGATCAAAAGGCTGTGGCATATTAGGATCAAAAGGCTGTGGCATATTAGGGTTGTTTAAAGTGTCAGCTTTTGGTTCTAAAGATGGGGGTATTCCTAAATAACCTCTAATTTCGTTAGAAGTTAAAATTTCGTTACGGGTAAATGAATCCGCTATTTGAGCAATTTCAGTAAGAGGAACTAATCTAAATGGATCCCTAAAATATTTAATACTTTCTGTTTTTTTAGTAACAAAAGTTCTTTCTAAAGATTCAATTATAGATTCTAGAATTGGTTCTATTGTTCTATTGAAATAATTTAGCATTGCTTTTTCGTCAGCAGTGCCATTCATAATAGCCTCAGTTATACCAAGTTGACCGTATAACATTTGCGTCAAATATTCTACCTGTTTTAGCAGATTATTTTCTGCAGGTCTATTTAATTGTGTTATTTTTTCAGTACCATCGGTATACGCAATTCCATATTTACTACCTTTGAGTTGAAACTCGATGTCTTCTCGCCTTGATTCGGCTTGTTGCCTTCTAGCTTCAGTTTTTATAGTATAAGGTAATTGAATTATTAAGTCTAGTTTTCCAGAACCAGACTGTTCGTCGACACTATCTAATAAAGTTAACTTTCGTAAAAGACGCTGTAGTGTGGAGTTTGGTTCATTCATAACCGCATATAAAGGATTTTCAATAATTGCAACAATTCTTTTGGGTAATGTTATTTCTTCTTTAACGCCTTTTATTTCGTTATAAACATTAACCCTAATGTGTTTTGGATGCCATTGTGTTATTTCACCTACGCGCATTGTGTAGATGTCAAATTTTTCATTATCTTTTGGATTGGATCCTGTTTCTACGGGAACTATTGCTGCAACACCTTTGTCGAATAAAGTCATAACTAAATCTTGTCTAAAAGACCTAGGAGATTGATCCAAATTAGGTTCTAAAACTAAGCAATCATTTAAAGCACTTTCTTTATCTTTTGAATAGCGTCCTGATTTATCAACAACAACATGTTTGAATTTTACACTAGCAACGTCAATAGCAATTCGTGTATATATTGCTGTTATTATCGACCTGTCGTTATAAAATAAATGCCTAGTTCTATCTGGACGGTAAGTACTAATTGGACCTATATTATAATCAAATTGTTCTTCTTCATAACTTTGAAAAGCATTCCAAGCTTTTTTAAACTTATTTAAAATAGCCAAATATATTCACCTCCTAATTTTTAATTGATGTTTATGATTCTTTAACTACTAAGATTTACTTTTTAAAACAGCTAGTCCTACGTTAAGTAAAACACCCACACCAATAGCAGCACCAATAGAACTTTTAGCACTTGATTTACTTCTACTAGTAGGAGCAAGATCGCTTAATCTTGTTCCGCCGACATACTTGAGTTTATCGCCAATTGAGCCTTTTCCAGATTGAACTCTATTGTTACGGGCTATTGATCGTTTACCTTTATCTAAAGCTGCTTTTTTAAAGCTACCTTTATTTCTAGCTAAACTAATAAGTCCAACATTACTATAAGCTCTAAGTTTTTTACCTACACCTTTTCCGCCTTGCCCAACATTAACCATATTTTGAGCTCGGTTGTAACGTCTAACACCCCATTTCATACCCTTTTTTCCATCATGAAATAAAGAAGTATTATTACTAGTTAAAGAATCTAGTTTAGCCAATGCAATATTAATGTCTGTCATTTTAGTTTACTCATTCTTTCTGTTGCAACTCTAACTAAAGTGTTTCTTAACTCGGCTCCTTTTGAGCTTCTTAAAAATGCGGCTCCAGCAAAAGCAGCTGCTGTAAATGCAGCTTGGGTTCCCATTTCACCAGTTAATCGCCTAGCAACATAACCTGCTCGGTATTTATTTTTTTCTTTTCTATCAATACTTTTTCGTTGCTTCGTCGCTTTATCAGATGCTTTTGCCATGTCTTGTGTGTTTAAATTATTTTTAAAAGCTTTTGCATAGTTTGAGTCTTTTTTACTTCGTGCTTCAACTTTAGCATTTATTAATTTTCTACGAGTTCCAGCGCCTTTTCCGTAAAACATTTTAGCAGCTGCAAATTCTTTAGCATCTTTTTTAGCATCTTTATTTGACTTACGAATACTCGAACCACCTTGTGTGCTTCGAACACCCCAACGCATTCCTTTTTTACCGAAATGCTCTAGATGGTTTTCTTTAGAATCTAAGTTATCTAGTCTGTTTTGTATTGTTGTCATTTTAGTTATACCTTGCATTAATTACCATACCTGCGGCTGTTACAGCTAAAGCACCCCAAGCAGAACCATAATAAAGTTTTTCGCCTCTTGTTAATTTTTTTGACATTGCATAGTCTTTACTATTAAGAAGTTCTGCCATTTTTGTATCTGCTTTTTTCCCAAAAAACTTTGCTTCTTTGCTATTTTTTGCTCCATAAAATTTATCGCTAAGAACCTTAATTTCATACATTTTTTCTTGTGTATTATAGCGAGATAATTTAATTGCTTGCGTTTTTGCTCTTCCTTTAAGTTTAACTTCTTTATTCGAAGTGTTAGCTTTTGAACGAACTCCCCATCGCATTCCTTTTTTACCGAAATGCTCAAGATGGTTTTCTTCTAAATTATCTAACATGCTTTGCATAGTTGTCATTTTTTTCTCCAAACAATTATAATTTATTTAAAATTTAAATCTTTTACTGAAGTTGAATAAAGGCCTCTTAGAACAGCAGTTCTTACTTTAGCTTTGCCTGCATTAGATTTTTTTTGAAATGCAGCGCCTCTAGTTATACTATTCTGTGAAGCTTTAGACAAACTACCTTTTGCTTTTGCTATACCTACTAGACTCATACTTCTAGAAGCATTATATTTATCTTTAAAACCAGCTTTTCCGCTTGCTGTTTTTTTTAGGCTGTCTATTCTTTTTTGAGTTCTAACTGTACCTTTAGGTACTTTTCGACCGGATTTATTTGTGTAACTTTTAAACGCGCCTGCTTTATTAAAACCTGCTGTGGTAACAGATTTTTTTTGTCCCCATCGCATTCCTTTTTTACCAAAATGCTCAAGATGATCTTCTTCTAAATTATCTAACATACTTTGTACAGTTGCCATTTGGTTCTCCTATTCGAACGCATCTTTGTTTGCTTTGTAGGCAACATAAGCGTCTAACATTGCTGCTACGTTGTCTATTTTTTCTTCACTTCTTTTTTTTAAAAGTTTTCTGTTTCCATTTGTGTCTTCTAGAGTAACAGCGTTACCCATTGCAAAGGACATCAACTCTTGATCGAATATAAGTTTTCTTTCTTCGGATAAAATTTTTAATTCACCTAATGGAACAGATTCTGTTTTTGCACCCTGTATAACTTTTTGAATTCCATATGGACCATTTTCAGATTCCCATCTAGTTATAAATTCTTTTGCGTTATATGGGTCAAATCCTATACAACGAACATCATAGTTGTTGTTTAAAATATGCTGATCTAAATCATCATAAACTTCCATCATATCCAGAACAGTTCCTTCTAGAACATGTAAGCTTCCTTCATTAATAAATTGTTCATATTTATGCCGCATAGCTCCGGGTAATTTCATTAGAGTTAAAGAGGTTATATAACTTAATGTTTTTATACCAAAAGAGTAATTAGCAAATGGGAATAAAAATGTAAACGCACAAAAGTCATCACCTTGGGATAAGTCGACTCCTAAAGAACATGGCATAGTCCAAAAATCTCTAACTTGATGCGGTAGAGTTTCTTCATATGTAAAGAAATATGTATAACCTTCCATCGGAATACCAAAGCGCTTTGCCAGAATATCGTTTCTAGATGCTGGAGCTTTTTCAGCTCGCTCTACATCTAAATGATAGACATCATAGGTTATAGTTTTTCCTAAATTAGGATTTGCTTTTATCCACATAGATGGGTTGTTTACTTCTTCTATAGAATCTAGTTTGTAATACCATATAGAAACATGAGGCGCTAAATATTCACCTTTTAAAATATTATTTAGTTCCATTTTAATAGTGTCGCCGGATCCGTTTCTAATAGTTCCTTCTGAGCTTATTGCTAAGATTAAATAATCGTCTAATTTAGAAGCACCTTGTTCTATAGCTCCAACAACATCTTCTCTAATATCGCCGGACAACCATTCATCAATAGTCGATATTTTTGGTCGTAAACCCTGTAGTTTATTTATGGTCATAGGTCTAACTTCTAAAATAGATCCTGTTAAAAAGTTTTCAATACCTTTTTTAGTTGATGCTAACTTAACTCTTTGCGCTTTTGAACCGGTTGTATTTTGTATGGATCCTTCTGTTAAGAATTTAAATAAAGGTCCTCTAGCTCTAGTTATTGCAGTTCTTAATGGACTAAGTACTTCTTCTGCCTGTTTCATTGTTGGCGAAGTTGTTATCTGATGAGTAGTAGCAGTGTCCACATTTAAAAAGTAAGATTGTATACAAGAAGCGTACATAGATTTAGCCGCTCCACGAGCAATTATTAAATATTGTTTTGTGATCAATCTTTTTTTTACAGTTTTTAAAACAAACCCACCTTTATTGTTATTGTGTGTCGGGCTATAAACACTTCTTTCAACAAAGTAATACCATCCAAAAATTTGTTCAGCCCAAAGTTTAAAAGTATCTAACAAATATAAATCTCCGCCATCAGTTAATGTTAATTCGTTTTCACAAAATTTAACAAATCCTTCTACTGCTTCGTTATCGTAGTACATGTCAGGATTATCAATTAATTCATCTATTCGATTCATTTCCATTGATATCTCTTTATTAACTACTATTTTTCCAGAAAGAACATCAGTTCTAAACTGTTTATAATATGTTGGGACTAACGAGTTTGATAGCGTCAATTAAACCTCCAATGTTAAAGTCGACTAGCAGCACCTGTTAAGATAGCTTGAATTGGTTGCCTCATGTTTGGACTACTGGCAACAAATTTACCAATAGCTAAAGCTGTTCCTGTTGCTACCATTGCGCCAACTACTTTTTGTGCGGTTTGGCTGCCCGCTTTTGACAATAGTGTTTTAGTAAATCCTTTACCTTTTTGTACTGATGCAGGATTTAATTCTACATATCTTTTTTCAGTTTCCATTCGTTTAACTCTTCGCTGAAGTTCCGCTGAAGAGAGTTTAGACGGTGATTTTTTATAAGAAGTTCTCACTGATGAACTTTTAGCTATTTTTTTACGTTCTCTAGACGAAATTTTACGAGCACCCCGACTACCTCGAACACCCCATCGCATTCCTTTTTTACCGTAATGCTCTAGATGATTTTCAGCAGAGGTACTCTGTTTAATCTCAGATCTTTTTTTAATTTCTTCATTAATTAAATTTTTCATATATTGTTCACCTCTACTTCCAACGGCAAGCCATTTAACTTGCGCAATAACTCCTGCTATTCTAAAATCATTATAATGTCGCGCATTCCAAGCTTCTCTAAGATTGAGCGCATTTATTTCCATTTGAGAATTTGCAGTACCACCCATTTTTGCTATTGGGTATAATTTTTTATACTGATCGTTGCCTTTTATGTTTCCACCAAGAGCCCAAATGTCAGGATGCTTATCTTTAATCATTTGCGCAAAAGTAGGATCAAAACGCTTCCATTTACTTGACCTAAACGAAGTTATATCATCAGATTTGGGCATCTTGATATTCCTTAAGCATCATCAAACGAGATTCATACTCTTTAATTTCTGATTTGACAGCGTCTAAAAGAAATGAAGTTGCTGGAGGATCAAACGAATATTTAACTTTTAAAAATACATAAGTTTTTATCATGTTTAATGACATTGGGGATACGTTTAAACTACTCCAAACTTGTTGCGAATCAGTTATTGAGAATCCAGAATCTGTTAAAACTCCTATTTGAGATAGCACTGAAAAACTTGAGTTAATTAGAATTGTTATATCTGTATCAAATGGAGTATATGTTGACTCTAAACTTAAAAGTTTTTTAGTACTATTTAAAATACTATCCATAATACTTTACCTCTACTTTTTCACTAAACCAGGATAAATTGCGGCTAACCTACAATATCCACCTGGTTCTATTTGAACTTTAACTATATGACATTCTTTGTTTTCGCTATCATAGTGAAAACAATTAACGCATGCTACTCCGCGTTTCAAATTATCATTTTGACTTGCTCGAACGTAGCCAACCCAAATTCCGTTTTCATCATAATCTGATAATTTTCCGTATGTATCTGCTATGTTGTGTAAAACGTCAGCAAATTCTTGCTCAGCGGGTGCAAGTTTTAAATCTTTATGAAGTTTATTACTGTTTGAGTTTACCATAACTTTGTATCCTTTGCAGATCTTGGGACGAACTTTTTATCTAATAAATTTATATCTCCATAATGAATTGCATTATGAGTTTTTTCTGTTACACATATTAAAAATTCTGGATTAAACATTTCTGAATTGCCGTGCACAATGTCAGCAGATGTTATAGGATTCATATGATGAACAATAAGTTTATTATGTATTTCATAACCCTCAATACCTAAATCACAAGAATTATCTCTAATTATAACTAATCTTCGTGCTTGTTTCCATTCATAAGAATGATAAAACTCTTGATTTAGGTAGCGGTCGAAACCAAAAGTTTCTTTGCCCACGTCTCCTTTTAGTTTTAAATACTCAAAGCGATCTTCAAAAGTTGACAAATACAATAAATCAGAAAACTTTTTAATCCTCATAATCGTCGTCATCTTCTTGCGGAGCAAAGTTACCCGAATAATTTCGCATAGCATTTAAAGCTTCTTCATATAATACTTCAATTCTCTTTGAAGATAGCATAGCTTCTACTCGAGCTTTAAGTACTTCGTTCTCAGAAGATATTCGTTCTTGTTCTAACTTTTCTCTAGTAGATCCAAGTTTTAAATAATGAGTTATTACTTGCGAAGCTGCGGTACCGTCTTGCAGTTGTTTTTCCGCTAAATCAATGGCTGAAGAAATCATTTGATTTTCTCTAGCTTCTGGTGACGTTGCTGGACGCCTTTTTCTTTTACTAGTTGCCATTTAATTTCCTTTCTAAACAAAATAATTATTGAGTTTTTTCTTGAGTTTCTTTTAAGTGTGTCTCAATATAAGCTTCTAGTATAGCAACTTTTTGAGCGTATTCTGAAACTTGTCGTAGTAACGACTGTATTATTTTATTTGCGTCTAACTGTTCGTCGTTCATTCGTTCTCCAATAATTGTAATCTTTTACGTAATTCTTTTACTTCTGAAACTAAAACAGATATAACGCCATGGAATGACCAGCCAACTGGTTTTAATGTTCCATCTGCCATACCTTGATACTGTGCTAGATGACCAGTTCCAACAAGCGCAACTTCATCGGCAATAAAACCATACTCAAGATCTGAATTTTTCCAAGCAATTGTTACTTCATTATCAGAGTCAGTTATTTTTTCTTGAAATGTAACCGGATTCAATTGATCTATTAGGTCTCCACTATTATTAATCGTTTGAATATTCCGCTTTACTTCACGCATTGACGTAAATGCCGCGTAGTTACCATATGTGGCTCCGCGTAATAGATACTGAAAACCTGACGTAGACGCCGTTCCTCCATCTGCTGACCAAATACCACCAGCAGCATAAAATATCTTAGAGTTGTAAATGCGAACAAAAGTTGCCTCTGTCATATGAATGCCGCCACCATAAGTTTCATTATACCAACCGGTACTACCAGTAGATCGGAACCAGTTAGAAGCATAGACTGTAGTAATTGTTTGACCGTTAGTAAAACCTCCGGTAGCACCTGTTGGTCCTGTTGCTCCAGTAGCACCTGTTAGTCCGGTTGGTCCGGTTGGTCCGGTTGGTCCGGTAGCACCTGTTGCACCGGTTGCGCCTGTTCGTAATACAAAGTTTAGAATTGCTGCACTTGAAGTTCCTGTGTTTGTTATCGAAGACGTTGTTGTACTTGCTGTTACTGTGCCTAAAGTTACTGTTGCGGCTGCACCTGCTGCTCCGGTTGGTCCGGTTGCTCCGGTTGGTCCGGTTGGTCCGGTTGGTCCTGCGACAGTGCTTGCCGCACCGGTTGCGCCTGTTGGTCCTGCTGGTCCTGTTGCTCCGGTTGCACCTGTTGCGCCTGTTTGTAATACAAAGTTTAGAACTGCTGCGCTTGAAGTGCCTGAGTTTGTTACTGCTGCTGTTCCTGATGTTACTGTGCCTAAAGTTACTGTTGCGGCTGCACCTGCTGCTCCGGTTGGTCCGGTTGGTCCGGTTGGTCCGGTTGGTCCGGTTGGTCCTGCGACAGTGCTTGCTGCTCCGGTTGGTCCGGTTGGTCCGGCTGGTCCGGTTGCACCTGTTGCACCTGTTGCACCTGTTTGTAATACAAAGTTTAGAACTGCTGCACTTGAAGTGCCTGAGTTTGTTACTGCTGCTGTTCCTGAGGTTACTGTGCCTAAAGTTACTGTTGCGGCTGCACCTGCTGCACCTGTTGCGCCGGTTGGTCCGGTTGGTCCTGCGACAGTGCTTGCTGCTCCGGTTGGTCCGGTTGGTCCGGTTGCACCTGTTTCA
>Ga0209442_1000099_pt1 | contig 50030 bp, 31 predicted proteins | sample LauGreSBDMM110DD_2_FD_187565 | JGI IMG/M metagenome (GOLD analysis project Ga0209442, IMG submission 187565) | Freshwater lake microbial communities from Lake Michigan, USA - Sp13.BD.MM110.DD (SPAdes) (version 2) | ecosystem: Environmental > Aquatic > Freshwater > Lake | place: Lake Michigan...
TCCCTCCGTAAATGGTTTTGACGATCTGCGCATTGTCTCGGCGTTTCAGCACGATACCCATAGACTTCTGCTTCGGCTTCTTGTTCGGGTCGTCCTCGTAGAGGTTCCCGACATAGCGCTTCTTTGAGAAGAGGATGAAGGGAAACAGGGTCTTTTCGTATTCCAGGGACTGGGGGGCGGGCAGAAAGGGCTTGATGGCTTTCGCTGCGGTTTGGCCAGTCTTGATGGACATCGCGAGTGCTGGAAAGCCGTGAAGCTTCTTACCAGAACTGGTGTCAATGTTCGGGAACTTTAAAAAGCACGAGTCCGTGTTCATGTAAATAGGAGCTCCGACGCCCGCGCCTCCGAAGATTCCCTCGGTCGTCTCCAAGTCGTAGACATACTGTCCCTCCGCGACATCCGGTAGCTCAAAGACCTTCATCACCTTGTTCTGCTGAGAATCCCAGTACTTCTGATCCACAATCTCACCCAAGAAGTACGTGTTTTCCTTTACAGGGTTGATGTTGACGCGCACCTGGTGACGCCCAAGCGCGCGCAGAATCGTGTATAGGCCCATTGCGCCAATCTTTCCCTTACACGCAAAGCACGCGCGGTCCAGTGCCATCTGTGCCTTGGCACCATCGGCCGTGAGATAGCCCTGCAAGAACCACTCCTTGATCTCGCGCGAGGCATTCAGAATCAAATCCGGAACTCGCTTGAAATCGTCCTTGTCGTAAAACAGAGGACGGTACTTCCGCACCATATAGAGTACAGAGCCGTGCGCCACCAGCTTATACACCGATGACGATTCCATCGTGTCCAGAATCTTAAATGTCACCACGTTTGCGGGCTCCACCTTATGAAGGTATTCCATCGCCCGGCGGTGAAAATCAAGATTGGAATTGTTGATCGCCCAGGATGCCTTACCACAGCTATCCCGATAATCTCCACAGCTGCCGTCGCCGAAGAAATAGCCCATCACCCAGGCTTCCTCCTTGGTCAGCACGCGCTCCGGCACATCATAGTTGTAGATGCGCTCCTTAAGAATAAGCGTCTCATCAAACGCGATTCCGAGACGTGTAAACGTGCGCTCCTTCACGCACATTTTGCACTCATATTTGGACTTTTGGCGACTGTTGTAGTAGAACATATCGCCCGGCAAGGAGCAGTGGCACTTCTTGCACTCGTACTCCTCCATATCAAAGACCGCTGGGGTGTTCGCGCTTGCCTTCACATAGCGCGGCAGCATCGCCACCTCCTCCGGGAACTCCGTCGGGAAGCTGTGGGCGATCTCGGACTCTTTGACGATGAGGTCGCCGGGCCTCACCTTCTTGCCGTTTAGGCCGAGCAGCGAGTGGTCTTCCGTCAGATCCGCGCACCCCTGAAAGGTGTTCACGCGGTACATCTTCTTGTTGACCTTGTGGCGAATCACGCGCATCACCGGAGACCAGTGGCCATTCGTCCAAACCTCGCCCTGAAATGGCGCCTGCTGCTTGTCGCGGCGCTCGGGGTCCCAGGGCTTAAAGTTCGCGTAGGCCTCCCACTCCTCCGAAAGAGTCTCCATCGTCTTGATGTCCACGCGGCCATTCGGGTAGCGCACCAGAATCGCCGTGTCTCCGGAGACGCTGTCGCCGTAAATCGTCTCCGCGCCATATTCCTTCTCCATAAAGTTCTTGGCTTGGATAATCCGCTCCCGACCCGTCGCCGTCGTGCACGCGGCGATGTCCTTCCAGAAGATGGGGGAGGTCCGGGCGCCAATCTGTCCGTACAGAGAGTTCGCCGTGACCTTGTAGGCCAGTTGGAGCGCATCCAAGACGGCCTGCTCAAAGCTGTTGTAGGTTTGCCGCTTGCTCGCGACCTCCGACTCGGCAACGACCGTCGTATCGCCGGTGTCCACGTTGAGGAGGGTGTAGGCGGGCGGCGGGGCCGGGGCGGTGGCCTCCGCTGCGCGGCTCGTGCCTGGCGCATCTGGATCGGACGGCGGCGCCGCGGGGCTCGGCTTGCGGACGACCAGGCCGGTGACCTCGCGGCCGTCGGTGAGGGTGAGTGTCTCGTACTCAATCTTCTTGCGGGTCGTCTTGCGGGCGTTCAGCAGCTTCATCAGGATGCTCGGGATGATCCCTTTCTTGCCCTCCGGCAGCTGTGCGAAAGTGCACGACTGGCTCGGGTTCGTGGAATGCAGCCGCTTCTTGTCGCCAACGCCTTCGTAGACGTCGTAGGTGACCGTGATGTAGCTGATGCCCTCCGATTCCAGGCCGAGGTACTGTGGATCGCGCACGTAGCAGTCGTGAGAGAGGTTGCGCTCAATCATTGACGACGGGTACAGCGATGCATAATCAAACACCGTGATCGGATCCGACAGGTACATCCCTTCCTTCGGGGGCAGCACGATCGCTCCCTCGTAGCCCGCGAGGTCCTCCGGGTTGACGTCGGGGTCGTCCTCGCGGAACCCGCGCAGCGTAGGGATGACGTAACCCCGCTCGCGGCATTCCTTGGAGACCAGCGAGAAGATCTTCACGCCCTGGCCGCGCATAAACAGATAGCTCAGAGGCACCGAGCACACCGCGCTCATCCCCACCGTGTTCTCAATAATCTTCAACTTCGTGAGGAGCCGGTTGACCAGCGCGCAATCCTGCAAGCAGTAGACCGCAATCTCGGCGCGGTCCGCGGAGGTCCCCTGAAACTTCTCAAAGATCTCGCGAGGCTTCAAGTCGTTTTTGTTGTCGCCGAGAAAGGTCGCCGCAACGTGGTCCAGCTTAAAGCTGTCCAGCTTGTGATCGCGCTGCATCACTTTCAGCATATCAATCTGGACGACGCCATCAATGTCCAGATAGTAGAGGAAGTTGTCGCCGAGGGCAGAGGAAGAGAGCCGCTGATCCAACAGCGTCGTCGTGCGATCGCGGATGCGGCCGAGGCCGACCGCGAGATCGTCGGCGATTTGAAGCTCCTGAGCGCGGTGCCACAGGTAATTGTGGTCAAAACCGAACACGTTATAGCCGATCAGCAGGTCGGGATCCAGGCGGCGCAAGGCATCGCGCCAGCCGAGGATGACCTCCTCCTCCGTTTCGTAGGTCTCCACGACCGCGCCAGGAATCGGATCGCAGCTCCCGAGCACACAGATGTGCTTGAAGATGATCTCGTCCGAGCCGTAGCGCTGAACCGTCGTGCCGATCTGGATGAGCGGGTCGCCTTCAATCGGAGGCAGAAACTTGTCCAGAAGCGACGTCAGCGCGAACTCGGCGTCGTTGGAGGTCGTGGGCGCCCCTGCGCCGGCGTAAGCTTCGTCGTCGGACTCGTCGTCGTCTTCTGCCGCGGTGGCTGAGGCGTTGGCGGCGGCGCCCCCGCGGGCCGGACGGATCTTCGCGGCGTTTTCAAGATGAACGGCCACCTTCGGCGCAAGCGTCGTATCAATCACTTTCCGAAGCTGCGGCATCGTGCGTGCGGTGACCCAACCGGCTTTTGGGTAAACCGGGTGAATCACGACGCCTTCCTCGGTTCGCTGCTCGCACGCCGGGCGCGCAAAGGCTCCCGCGATCCACTCGGCGATCTGTTCGGACGAGATCGGATCGGGCATCGGCGCATTCGGAGATGCGAGCGCCGCCGTGGACGCCCGGCGCTTCGCGGCCTGAATCAGATTCAGCGCGAGCTTCTGGTAGTTTTTCTGGGCGATCGGAAAATCACCGTGGCTACTCGTGCACTCAATATCCCACGAAGCGATGATCAGCGGCGCGACCTGGTTGCACTCGTGCGGGTACACGTTTGTGTACTCCGTCACGACATTGTGAACCGCGCGCGTATACGTCTCGCCCGACTCCGTGTCGTCCTGGAACTCGTAGGTGCCCGCCGGCACGCGCACCCAGCCCGAGGGCGACAACTGACGCTCGTGCGTGAAACGCAGGAAGGGGTCAATGTTGCTCTCGTAGAGGCGAAACGTGTCCACCTTGTCGCGGTCGTACACGGCACCCGTGCGCTCTGCAATCTTCTTCGCGGCGGCTTCATCCGCGTATTGAAGGTTGTTGAAGTGCCACTTCAACGCGTTGAAGAGGGCCAGCGAACGCACCTGCACGTGAATGAAGGGGAAATCGCGGCCGTTCGTGAACCCCCAGAAGTCCTTGCGCTTGATCGGCTTGAACTTCACGAGGTGCTCGCGCAGCTTCTTCGGGATGACCGTGCCCATATACGTCTCGCCGCGAAACGTCTTCGGGATCTGGGCGAACAGCAGGTTCTGTCTCAACTCCTCGGTCATTGAGTTCATCTTCTTCCACCACGCACTCGGCGGGCGGATATAGAAACTGGGCTGAAAGCCGATGACCTTGGCGCACACAGACTGACCCTCCGCGGTCGCACCGAACATATACATATCGTACTCGCCCGGCGGCGGCGGACGGCTCCCCGGATCCGGCGGAGGGCGCGGCAGTTTGCGCGCGGCCTTGTCCGACTCCGGAATGTACCAGTCTAGGACCTGAAACACGAGATCGTCGCCATCAGGATCCAGCTCTGACGGCTCCTCATCGCGCGGGAACGGGAGCTCGTCGGCGTCCGCGTCCGAGCCTGCGGAGGACGCAGCGGACGACATTTTACCCTTACGGATGCGATCGCGGCTCACGTTTAAACCAAGGAAAAGTGACATCATTTTTTGGGTCTTCCATTTTTTATAGTGGAGTTGTAGTAAGACGCTGCATTATGGACAACGGACTCTGGGTGTGGGTTGTCCTAGCCGCGATCGTTGGCTATTTGATTTTTGATACTTATTATCAAGGCAATTTAGAATACGTCACGGCGTCCGACGGAGAAGTGTACCAGGTCCAGTCGCGTCCGGACAAACAGGAGGCCGCGAATCTGCTCGCCGCGATTCGGGAGCGTCTGGAAACGCTGACCCGGCATCTTGAAAAGTCGGCGTCGGACGATCCGCGGACCGAGAGGTTCATCGTAAAGTTCAAGCCGAACCGCATCAGCGAGGGGGCCGACAACAGCAAATACACGTCGTATTCGGTGAACAAGGGCGAGCGACTGGTCTTCTGTCTACGCCAAAAAAATAGGGAGGGGACGCTGATGGATCTCAATACGATGCTCTTCGTCGCCATTCACGAGGTCGCGCACATCTGCACGAAGAGCGTGGGGCACACCGAGGAGTTTTGGGACAATATGCGATGGCTGCTGGAACACGCGATCAACATCGGGATCTACGCGGACCAGGACTTCAAGAAGCCGGAGCCGTACTGCGGTATTATGATTTCGTCTTCGCCGCGGCACCAGAAATAGAGGCGGGATCAAACGCGTCGTCAATGAACATACACTTGCACTCTTTGATGATCGCCTCCTTGTAACCCGACATTTTGAGCTTTTTCGCGATTTGCGACAGCATCCTGGACTTGTCCGTGTCCGTGTCCTCGCCGTTCTCCTGCTGAGCCCAGTGCAGAGACCGCACGCTGAACTCGCGGGACACGTTGTCGGAAATGGCCATTCGCAGTTTCAGGCTGTCCTTGTCGCGCGCCCAGGTGCGCCGTTTGTCCTCAGAGACGTACCAGGAATTGTTCGTCGCGAACAGGAAACGATCCTTGAACATTTCGTGGATGACCCGGACGACGTCAAAGTGCGCGCCGTCTATACTGCATCGGTCAATGAGCGTATCTAGTAGCGCCGAGGCGGGAGCGGGCGCGAGCGCGGGCACGGGCACGGGCACGGGCTCCGAGACGCCGGTGCTGCCGAAGCCGCCGGCGCCGCGTTCCGTGGCCGCGAGCTCCTCGGCGGAGATCACGGGGACCTCGGGGGTGTAAATGCGCTCAAAGATGAGCTGGGCGATGCGATCGCCGACCGCGACGGGGAAATCGGTGTCGCTGTGGTTCATCAGGATGACGCGAATGGTGCCGCGATAGTCGGAGTCCACAACGCCGGCGTGCGTGTCCATACGGTGCTTGGCGGCGAGGCCGGAGCGCGGCGCGACGCGACCGTAGCAGTCCGAGGGCATCTGAACGATGATGCCGGTGTCAATCATCGCCTGGCCGCGCGCGGGGACCACGGAGGCCTCGGCGGCCGAGAGGTCGTAACCGGCGGCCGCCGCCGAACCGCGGGCCGGCGCACGGGCATTCGCGTGAGCGAGCGTGAAGGAGAACATCGCGGAGTGCGGCGAAGCGGGTGTCGCTGCGCTTTTCTTAACGGATGGGTTTATATCATCTTCATTTTTTCGCTCTGAGTGTTCTTGCGACAAAACATTCAAAGGCATATCATACAAAGAGATGCCGCCTCTTTTGAGATAGGAAAACATAGAGCACGGCGGACGTGCGGCACTGTATTTTTCTTACGAGATTGGTTTATATATGCTGGCTATTCGCTTTTTGACCTGCGGGCGAAGTCGTCATCTGGATCTGGGAGGATGCTCCGATGGTGTTTCCAGGCGGCGGACCATCCGAAGTCTTCTGTGAGGAAGGTGCGGCGCGCGATGGTGTCGTAGGCTTCGCGCATTTGGAGACAGGCGGTGATGGGGTCCATTCCGCCGGCGCCGGTGGCGAAGAGGGGCGCGGCGAGATGTGAAAGGAGGCGGTCGCGGGCGGCGAGGAGCGTGGCGCGAAAGGCGAGATAGGCGTTCACCGTCTCCGAGACATCACCCGGAATGCGCGCGGTCGGGGCGTAAATCACGCCCCGAACGGTGGCGTGCCGTTGAGGGATGTAAACGGCCTGACCGACGGGCAACTCGCCAACCCAGCGCTCGCGCAGAAGCGTTTGCACGGTCGCAACGAGGTCATTCGTTGGCGGGGCGCTAAGGAACTCGGCAACGACCGAGTCCACTCCGCCTTCGGTAAAAAGGCCGAAGCTGTCGCCGGGAACGACGAGATGCGGGATGCCTGTGGTCGTCAGGCTCGCGGCGGACACCGTAAATGCCGGGTGCGCGACGAAGATATCCTGAGCGATGGCGCAGAGCTCGGGGGTTGGTGCGCAAATGTGAATATGCGGGAGCGTCGGATCCACGATGAAGGGCGATGCGTCTGTGATGTTATAGGGTTCGGGCGTGGCGAGGTCCATCGCGGTGGGGCGTGGGCGCTATTCGTTCGTTAGCGAGTAAATCCTTTATATTCGTTGTGTAAGGCTTAGGGTGCAGCGCAGCGTAGTGTGTGTGGGCGCAATGCGCACCGGTGTGAGTTGTGAGTTAATCGCGCAAGCGGAGTACATATTGATTGTGGCGTTGCGTCAAAACGACTGTCGGTTGGATTCGGCGTTTTCGGTTATTTTAAAGGCGATGGAGATTTGCGAAGGCTTTCCTTTTTTGGGGGGCGTACAGAAGCGTGCGTTGCTGCGCGATATTTTGGAGAGAATTGCGGCGCGGGCGGGAGCGGCAGAGACGTTGCTGCCGGAGACCACGCGCGTGTCGCTCGCTCAGACGTTGGAGGGAGGCGGACTGGAAGGGGTCGCTGGGGCGATCGTGGAGGTCAGTAAGGGGCGCGCGAGAGTGAATCCGGTGTACGCGGCGGCGATGGGCGGCGCTGCGGAATCGGTGCCGCCTCCGGGATGCCTTGCCGGGATGTTGGCGCATTTCCCGAAAGCCTTTGCATTCGTACGCGGGATGTTGGAACGGCCCGGTGTGCGTGCCAAAATATCTCCGGGTTTTGTAAAAGCTGTTGGACGATGACCGTCATTGCCGAGGCTGCCGCGCCTGTTGTTGTTGCGCCTGCTGCTGCCTCTGCTGCGCCGGCGGCGATCAACAATGCCGAGCGCGAACTGGTGGCGCAGGCCGAGTACATTCTGACGGAGGCGATCAAGAGCAATGAGGTGTCTCTGAACTCGGCGATGGCGATTGTTGCAAAGGGGATGGAGGTGACCAGTCGGTTCAAATACCTGGATGGGTCGCACAAAAAGAAGCTGCTGCTGGAAGTGCTGACGCGGATTGCGGCGGGGGCGGATGGCGTGCTGGGCACGGCCGACGATCTCCTACCGGCGTCTACGATGGCCACGCTGAAAATGCTGCTGGAAGGCGATGTCGTGGAGCAGACGATCAATCTGATCAGCGACGTTGCGAAAGGCAAGTTTAACCTGAGCGCGGCGATGGCGACCGGGCAGGCCGTTGCGGATATTGTCGTGCAAATGGCGCCCGCAAAGTGGCGCGCGATGTGCCCGTGTCTCGGCGGCGCCGCTGCGGCGACGGTCGCGCCGGCCCCGGCGCGTATTTAAAGCCGCGCGATGTAATTAGGGTCAAGTCAGCGAATAGGGTATGGCGGCGCCCGAGGAGACCTTCTTCCAGGAATCCTGGTGTCTTTACTTTCACGATCCCTCCGATGAAAACTGGGATTTCGCGACGAGCTACAAGCCGATCGGGACGCTCGCGTCCGTGAGCGATTTCTTGGAAGTGCACGCGGCCTTTAAGCATCTGTGGTCAAAGGGAATGTTTTTCCTGACGCGCGAGCACATTATGCCGATCTGGGAAGACCCGCACCACCGCCGTGGAGGGTGTTTATCTTTCAAGGCGATGAAAAATGAGGTGCCCGCCGTATGGTGGGATTTGACGGCGCGGCTCGTGGGCGAAACGCTGATGCGGGCGTCGGCGCCGGGCGGCTCGGGGGAGCGCATTACGACGGTGTCCATTTCGCCGAAGCGGAGCTACTGTGTCCTGCGCATTTGGGTCGCGGACGAGACGCTTCAAACGCCGGATCTATACAATCTGCGCGTGCCTTCTTACAGCTCGCTGCTGTACAAGCCGCACGTGGACAAGGAGCCGGCGCTCGCGGCGGCGGCGGCGGAGCCAAAGGCCGCCTTCTAAGACGACTCGTTCTCGGCCAGCGCCAGCCGAATGCTGCCGAGGTTTGCCACGCTGTATTGGAGTACGAGGGGAAACGAGTTTTTAAGCATAATCTCAACGATGCTGGACAGGCTGGTGCATCGCGTGAACAGCGAGAGGTATTTCAGGTTATAGACGCCTTGGACGATGGCGTGGTCCTTCTGCGACGACTTATTAATCTGGATGGTTTGGTTTTTATCGGCACCGATGATCGTCTGCTGCGTGCAGAAGTCGCCGGCACAGGAGAAGTTGATCTGCGACTCTACTTGGCTGATCTCAATGGAATCGGCGAGGTTGTGCATATCCCTAATAATTTTTTGAAAATCAGCGGACGGCATCGTAATCACGGTCTCAAAATCCGCCGGTGGAATGTTGATGTTGACGACGTTGATGTCAAGCATCGCGAGTTTATAGGTCGTGCGCAGGTTCTTCTCGGGGTTCTCAATGCGAATGCCGAGGTGGTTGGGGTCGTCGCCGTCAATGAAAAGCGTCAGCATATCGCTGTTGCCAACGGTCTTAATCAGCATATGCAGTTTCAGCATATTAATGCCAACGTAGAGCTTACGCTCGCAACGGTAGGTCTCAAAGCGGTCTGCTTCCAGTTTGAGGTGGACGAGGACGACGTGGGTGTTGTCCAGGGCGATGATCTTCATACCGGTCTCGTCAAATTCCAGGTTCACATCCATCAATATCTCTTTGAGGGCATCTATGACCTGCTTGAAGGTGGATGCCTGCACGGTTTTGATTTCCAGGAGCGACATTTTGATGAGCAACGCGAGGGGGTGGAGAAGGCGATTATTATAAGAATCGGGCGCTGTTAGCTTTAAATAGGGCGCCGCTCATTCTTCGATGATGTCGGAGATGAGTGGCGTCGCTGGGGGCGCGGAGGCGCTGCGTGCGGGGGCGCCGTGGCCGCGCGAGCGCGTCATTTCGTCGCTATGGGCGCGGATGGTGTCCCACGCTTTCTGCTCGGCCGAGCGCGGCGGGGGCGGAGGGGGAGGCGGCACGCGCCAAAGAATCGCAATGGCGCCCACGATGTCCCCGGCGGCTTCGGTCAGGGCGATGCGGACATCCTCGCGGGTGGCATTTGCCGGCGCCTGCGCCAGCACAGCGCGCACATCGGCCTCGTCCGTGGCGTACATATCTATCGTCGGGTGCGATTTTGTATGGGCGCGAATAAACGCGGCCTTTCAGTGGCTGAGATTTGCCGCGAGCACATCGCCGACTCGCCGGAGCAACTAAACCTATTGCACTCTTTTCGCAGGCAAAACGCGAATTTTTCTGCCGGACCGCTCCCCTAGGGCGGGAAAGTTTTCCTCCTCCGTTTTTGTAAATTTTATTTATTTTTATCCATATTTTTAAAATGAGTTAGAAAAAAGAGTAAGACTCGTGAGTAAGAAACACCAGTAAAGTGCCAGTGTTTTCTCCTAATTTTATTGCACTCAGCGCCTAAAAATGTTGCACCCAGCGCCTAATTTTATTATACTTGGCAAAACCGCTTGCACTTTTTTCTGGGATTTTTTGGCGCCTTTCAGATGCTGAAACTCTTTACGAGCACATCGCCGACTCGCCGCGGAGTCGCCGGAGTGCAACCTTTTTAGTTGGGAGGTGAGTTGGAACTCGCGGCCGACTCGCCGCGGAGTCGCCGGAGTGCAACCTTTTTAGTTGGGAGGTGAGTTGGAACTCGCTGCCGACTCGCCGCGAAGTCGCCGGAGTGTAACCTTTTTAGTTGGGAGGTGAGTTGGAACTCAATTTTGGTGGGCTTAAAGATGGGGGGTATTTAATTTGCAGTAAAATGCTATTTGTTTTGTACGACGGAATTGGTGCCAAGAAAAGCGCACATCACACCACCGATGAATTTCTAAGCATTATGAAGCGTAATTTCGTTGATAACAACATATATGCCGTGGTCCACGGCGAGTCGCATTCGCCAGAAACACTGGGAACCTTCAATCTGAGGGACTGGTTGGAGTGGTCGGGTGCAATACTGATGCAAACGAAATTAGATGGTGGGCGCGCCGGGTACTAAACCCGTTGACTCGCCGAAGTGCAACCTTTTTAGTCGCTCCGTGAGTTGGAACTCGCGCTCCAATGCTTGAAAGTGACTCAAAAACATCCAGAAAAAAGTGCAAACGGTTTTGCCGAGTATAATAATTTTAGGAGGCGGGTGCAATCTTTTTAGGCGCTGAGTGCAATAAAATTAGGAGAAAATACTGGTACTTTACTGGTGTTTCTTACTCACTGTCCTTACTCTTTTTTCTAACTCTTTATAAAAATATGGATAAAAATAAATAAATTTTGGAAAAACGGAGGAGGGGGAGGAGCCTCTCGCCACGGGAGGGGTCCGCCGCGGAAAATCGCGTTTTGCTCGCGAAACAAGTGCAACCTTTTTAGTTGGAAGGTGAGTCGGCGATGTGCGATCTGGGGCGACGGCGGCGTTTGCCGGAAAAATTCCCTTGTGAACAACTGTTCTCAGCGCCCCCCAGGTCAGGCTACTTATACATCGCGGCGATGGCGTAGGCCATCTTTTCGTAGGGGTGCTCAAACGCCGCCGAGTTCGTCTGGACGACATCGGTAATGCCGGTGGGCGCGTCGGAGGCGTAGGTCGCGAGCATTTGAGTGCCCGAAGAATCGGTGTAGACGTAATCGTCCAGATCGGGATTTGCCCGGATACGCGGGACCTTTGAGCGCGCGTTTTCGCGCTTGTAGCCTTCGGCGGCCAAGGCGTCCGCCACGTCGCCGGGATACATTTTCTGGTACACGTGCACCTTTTCGTGAAGAAGCGTGGAGGCCAGGCGCGAATCGGCATCGGAGGCGATATAAGATGCCGGGATGAATACGACGTCGCCGCGCGTGTGCGGCAGGTTGCCCTCATAGGCAACGGTGCGTGCCGGCTTCGCGGCCGTGACGGCGATTTTCCACGGGATGACGCTGAGTTTGGCGAAAGAAACGCCGTGAACCGTTTTTGCGCTGCGCGCGGGCGCGTTGAGCCACTTTTGGACATCCAGGATGGCGCGCTCGGTGATGCGCTTTTGCATCGGATCCAGCGTGACGCCGAGGTCTTTGATGGCCTCGGTGTACTCGGCCGTCGTTTTCACGCCGCGCGCTACGAGGTCTGTTTCAGAAAGTCGCTTGACGTAATTGTCCGCGTCGGTCGTGAGTAAGACGGCGATGTCGTTGGCCGTCAGGAATTGGATGAGTTCTTTTTGATAGTAGGTTTCAATGCGCGACGGAGCAGAAAATGCGCGACGATAAATGTACATTCCGAGAAGTACGACGGCGATGGCAACGGCGATGGCAACGGCGATGGCGATAATAATAGCAGGTGAAACCCGACGCTTTACCGATGTGAACGCTGAAAGCCACTTGGATTGCCGCATCGCGTTACGCGTGAGGTCTTTTCTATTTGTATGTAATTTATAATGAGCGCGAAGGAGGCGGAGGTTGTATCATCGTACTTTCAACCATTCTGTGCCAGCTTAATATTATTTTTAAAATGGAATCAATGCGGTCCGTAATAAACTTTAAGTAGGACCGGTCCGGATATGACGTCACTGGATACAGATTTTCATATAAAATGTGTGAAAATTCGTACACGGCCTCGTATCTGAAATTGATGAAATTAATGCGGTTGGGTGCGATCCATAGCTCTTCATCCGAGTCTTTGTAAGTATTTGTAAATCCCCGTAAAAAGGTCGTGGCACTTGCGCTCAAATTACCACCCCTCATTTTATGTGGGGATTTGGTGGCATCCCCGGGCCCTTTTATGAATACGATTGCATTGAAAAAATCGCCGATTTCCCGAAGAATGAAAAATGTTAATACGCCGGGAAGCGTGTCTAGTTTTTCGGATTGCGCTTTGATGGCCGCTTGAAAATAGCTTGCGCACTCCTTTGCGATATCCAGGCGGTGCTGCATAACGGTAAGATTGCGGACGAACCGCGGGACGGTCGGTTCGGGAGTGCCGGGGGCAATGACGGACGGATAAGGCTCGTGGCGGAAAGTTCGCTGTCTACGACCTTTCGTCCGAATCGGGAATCCTCCCGATATTTCGGCAGTGTTATGCTGAACCTCAAACAGCGATAAGGGAAGCTGTATCCTAAACTGTTCTATCTGGGTTTTAATAGATTGCGATAATAGTTCTTTATAGGCGTCTGAGCGGTCGTAAGGAGCCATTTCCGGAACGCTATTTAGTTTACTTGTATTACAGGAGCGATGGGTGGGCGCGTAGTTAAAAGGCGTATTTAATATGCCAAGAACGAATGCGGACATTACAGGGATGATGTGATCAATGGAGCCATCTATCGCATTTTCGCGAGTGTTTGGAATCGCTTTTCCGCATAGATAGCATATACACTGTGGCGTTTTATTCTGTTCTAACGGCTTGAATGGAAGCGTATGAATATTTTGAATATTTAGAAACGGACTATCTTCGCCAAGAGACAAAAACCGCTTATTAATATTTGAAATTAAATGGCGCTCCTGTGTGTTTTTAAATGGGAGAAGAGAACACTGTGGATTGAATAAATAGTCGCTAAAAAACCGATTTAACGATATATTATTAATTGGAAGATTATAGTCCAACGTTTTATCGGAAGGCTGTAAAGTAATAGATTTAGGCTTTTCATAATCTGCTATTGTATACTGGCCATTCACATTTATAAATTCACTTGCATTGTCATATTTTTTATTTAGATAGTAAAAATCTTTAATAGAAATATTCATATTAAAAGTCCATTGCAAATTGGTCTTGTATTTTAGATTCATTACCGTTGTATTGCCCTCGCCGATTGGAGCAATTCCGGTGTACTGTTTATTCAAATTATTTATGTAATTTAAATGCGCTTCCATCGGAAATAAATAGGGCAATATCGTTTTGTGGTTGGCTTGCGTTCTCTCAATGGGAGCCCGCATATTTTCTACAAAAGTATTGTTAATAAAATCCGTTTTAAGAGCGTTTACGATATTGTGAAAGATGTTGGCCTTTGGAGATTGATTTTTTATTAAATTATACTTGGAGCGTGTGCCGCCATTTTGCACCTTGTAATCTGTTTTAAGAGTAAACTCAGAGAACGAGGCATCCTCTAATTCTCCTGAATCATAAACGACAACAAATATCGGGACGTCATCGGCGTCAATGGGTTCGGATTTATTATTGTCTAATTCTTTATGAATTGCGAGTGGCTGTCCCAGATAATATGCGATACCCGTGTATAATTTACCTTCTTCATATTGAAGAATGCGTTGTTGATCTATCTCGGCGTACTTTGGAAACTCCGTTTTCCAGTTTGGAAAACGAGCATCTCGTAGAGAGGAAAATGTGTTTAATACGCTGTGTACTTTTTCAAGATCCCAAAAATTTTGACGGCTTCCATATTTTTGTTTATAAAGTTTGTTGAAATCCTCAATAAACTTTTCCCTAGACATTGCGGCCAATGGTTTCTTCGGTTGTCTTCTGGTTACTTTTGAAACAACGGGCGTTTCGGAAATGGTGTAGTTTTCAATGTAATTTTTAGTAAGCAATTCTGTAATAATGCAGTGGATATTTTCATAGGTGTCTTGTTTGTCTTTATTGCATTTCAATAAATCACTCGGTCTAAGGGGGGGCGCAGGTGCCGGGGGAGCGGGGGGCGCTTCGGGGCGTGCAGCCCTCGGTAATAAATGTTCAGGGGGCGGGCCTACATTAAAACTCGGCTGCTGTGCGACGGGCGCGATTTGAAAGTTGTTAGAGCCCTCTACGGATTCGGAGTGAGATTTGGCGCGTTTATTCTTTTGAGGGGAGGTAACAGAATGTGCCTCTTTTGGTGAAGAATCCATTTGTACAGATGAAGGCGAAGACGCGCGTTCGTTCATTGGGCTAGGGCCAGGGCTAGCTATGTATAATTCTACATCACGTCTCAATTGTCTAACCGTTTCAATAGAAGTATTATCATATCCGCGAGCAATGACGGATTCTAGTTGATTAAGTATATTTAGTAGTTTATCTCGTCCGTATATTTTAATAATATTTTTTAATCGTTTTTTCTGTTCGGTGGGTGGTAACGTTTTATACCATACAACGAATTGTTTAATAACATCTGAGGATTGGATGACGGTTAGATCCGACGACGCCGACGATGGCGATGAACGAGAACGTGACCTGGAACTGATAGGCGAGTCTTTGCTGGAACTCGCGGAACGCTCCATTCACGATGGCGTATCTTTACAATATGAGTAGGAAACAATATAGTATACACCAAAATGTATCGCATCGCATCGCACCGCGTTTTGTATGTAACTTATAATAGAGCACTCCCCCTACACTTCGTAATGGACGACGCCGAGATCTTCGGTTACTTCCTAAGCCTACTTGCCCAAATCAAGATGTACCACTGGTCTACGCTGAGCTACTCCAAGCACAAGGCGCTGGACGATCTGCACGGTGCGCTTTCGGAAAAGTCCGATATGTTCATTGAGGCCTGGATGGGCCGGATGAAAAAACAACCGGTGACGAAACTCTCGGTGGCGCTCGGCATCGTGGAGGGCGACGCCGCGGCCAAGCCGGAGAAGTACGTGGCCGCGGAGCACGCGCGCATCGCCGCGATGTCGGCGAAGACGTTCGCGAAAGCCCCTGAGCTCCAAAACATCCTGGAAGAAATGCTGGCGGAGATGGCGAAGACGCTGTACCTTCTGAATCTAGCTTAGAAAGGCGCGATAAAAATAAACAACAGGCGGAACCAAATATAGCACTGCGTTTATGTGATCTCCTCCCAATCCAAAGATCCTAAGACTTTGTCATTGGGGGCTTTTGAAGCAACGGCGATTGTAAATGTAAATGCATTTCCAGTAAATGAATTACGTTCTAGTTGGAAATGGAATTTACTACTATCTAATACAACCACAGGACTGGAATTAATGGTTGCAGTGAAAAAGCCAGATTTTAGCACCGACCCAGTCGTGACCGGATCGGTTCCATCTAGTTTATATTCAACGCAACTGTCCGTTCCTGCGCTAATCCAAGCACCTCCTCCGCTAATTGTGGCATCCACTATGATGCGCCACTTATAGTCACTTGCGACAGTTCCAATTAAATGGAATTGGGTCGGAATGACGATGGCGCCGAGTCGCGTGGATTTTAGCCGAATAGAGACGATTTGATAGAACGTATTTTTTATGGGTAGATTTTTAGGCACATCTATAAATTCTGTACCAATGGAACGGCTGCGACCACGCAGATCATAGCCTCCTTCGGACATAACGCTTGCGCAAATCAAGCGATAATAGCTTGGAGAACCGGTCGCCGCGATATTTTCCAGTTCTGCGCGGACTGGCAGACACGCGGTTGTCATATAGGGCAGCGTTGTGTCAGACTCGGGCGTGGATGGCTGATTGGCGTGGTGAAACATATGACATAAACAAAATTTACCTTCAAGTACGAAGCCCATTCGTACGCAACCCGCCCCGAGCCATTCAATATCAATAAATAATAGCTGGGTCCTCGTAATGTCAATTACAAAATGGCTTGGACCGCTGCCGTCCATTTTGTCTATGTTCCAGTCATTTTGATTGACGATGGTCTCTTTAACTGTGCCCGAAACGGAAGACCGACGTACAAAGCTAAGTTGGTTTGCATTTAACTGAATGTACGTGCCATTTGCTGCGTCAAAATAACCCTGGCGTTGGCGTAAGCCTACTTTCCCAGGATTCATACAAAACGTCTGTAAAATAATAAGACTTTTGCCTGGTTGATAAGCGAACACGCGCGTGCTCTCGCGGTAAATCACGTCGCCTACATTAGAACCGACGCCCATTCGGATACTACCGCTAAGTGCATCGTGCATACTGTTCGCTGTACCTGCGGTGTATTCTCCAATTTTACCGTTGTCTTGAAATCTATGAAAGCTATCAAAGAGCGTAAACGCATTGGACACGCGCAGGCGACCGAACGCGTCTGTGTGAGTTTGCGCAAAGTGAGCGATATTTACCGGGAGTGAATTGTCGGCGGCGACGTTGGATGTGTTGTGTAAGATCCGCGCAGGATACCCATTCATTGCTGCTTTGAGCGCTGGCTGCGCGGAGAGAGATAGTTCTCTATAATTAGGCGCGATTGCTTTCCTCTACGGTGATCTTAAAAGTTAGGCTCGTTTGAAGCAGCGGGTTATTTGCCGAACCCACGGATGTGTCCGCGCCGAAGGAAAACAGCTCACCGCGACTGTTCCGGAATTCTATGGTGAGTTTGTCTAGGCGCGCGCCGCGGAATGGAAAAATCTTAATCGCGTGCTCAATGGGGTCCTGATAGCTATGGATGTACTCGCCGACGATAGAACCGGGAATGATCTTAGCAAAGTAGCGGCGACCGCTATCGGTTGTTTCTAATACGCCGTCTATTTCTGGTATATTCAAGAACAAATACATCTCGTTTAGTACATTATTTTTATTCGGAAAAATGGAATTAACGAGCTCTACGCTTATGATGTTCCTGAAACTTCGGGGTATCTGCGCGCCCGTGTAATTCGGAGGAGCATCCAGTTTAACCTCGTATTGGGAAGACGACGGCCATACGGCACGGTTGCGGTCGCGAGAATCAATGCTTATGTAGTAAGATTTAGTATTCACCGAGCCAGGGGTTTGATAAACAATGGATTGAGACATCGTTTACTTTTTAGAATATTTTAAATCCGCGTAGGCACCGCAGCGGCTCGGTATAAAGCTTATGTGCCTGTCATTACACAACGATGGATCCCGTTCTTATTGAACTCGTCCGGCACCGGGGCCTTCGGGCGCCCGTTTGGACGCTCTCAGGACGCGTGGTTCCGGCGATGGTCCTGGCCGTCTACGATGGAGATACGATGACGGTTGCGCTGCCGATTTCGGGAAGCGAAGTCTTCAAGCTGTCTGTCCGGATGGAAGGCATTGACACGCCGGAGATGAAAAGCAAGTTGCCCGATAACCGCGCAAAGGCGATTCAGGCGCGCAACCGGCTCATTCAGCTGTGCGGGATTCCGGGGGTCGCATTGGAGACACCCTTGGTTAAAAAAGAAATCGTCGCGCTGTGCGAAAAGTACCAGCCGATCGTGGCGCTGGAATGTGGGGATTGGGATAAGTATGGGCGTCTGCTGGTAAAGGTTCGTGCGCTGCCGGCGGCGACATCGGCGCCTGGGTGGGAGGTCGGTGGCGCCGGCTCCGGTGGTGCCGGTGCAACCTTCTCGGAGATTCTCATCGCCGAACGTTTTGCTTATGCTTACGGTGGCGAGACGAAGCTGACCGAGGCGGAACAGAGCGCGGCGCTGGATTAGCTAAGTGTACATTGTGCGCGCGAGTTCTGCGCTGATCGCACCGGGCCCGAGGTGGGCGGACGATTTGCTGAGGTACTCGGCGACGTGTTTTTCGGTGATCGTGAGAGGAAAGGTGAGGACCGGGGTCGGCGCGTCTCCCGGCAAATACTGATACATATTGATCCAACCGATAATGGCGTCCAACGCGCGCCGGAGGTTACGGACACCCTCTTCTTTTTCAATGCGCTGGATCAAATGTTCAAGGATTTGCGTAGAAATGTTAATGTCGGCCGGGAGAAGATTATACTGTACAAGTATCTCTGGAAGAAGATAATCCCGAGCGATGTTAACTTTTTCGGCGACGCTATAACCCGTCACGTGAATCGTCACCATACGATCGCGAAGAATCGGATTTATGAGGGACACGTCGTTATAGGCAAACACGATGATAGATTTACTGATATCCAGAGGCAGTTCGGTAAAGTAGCGGTCGGTGAATCGCTCGTTTTGGCTCGCGTCCGTAAGATGGGTCAAAATGCCAATGATTTCCTCCCCACGATGTGTCTGTGAAACTTTGTCCAATTCGTCAAAGAAAAGCACCGGGTTCATTACGCCGGCGGTAATGAGTACCTCCGCGATTTTGCCGTGCGTGGAGCCTTCGTAAGTGAACCCGTGACCTTCTAGGAAAGACCCGTCACTGGCCCCACCAAGCGCGACGAATCCGAAGGGCAGACCGAGTGCTTCGCAAAGGCCGTTTTTGATAAGGCTGGTCTTTCCGACGCCTTTCGGGCCCTGAATGCCGATGGCGGTCCCGCGCGCGGAGGGGTTGCTGATCCATTGGGCGAGTAGGCGCAGAATCTGGTCCTTGGCTTCGGTGTGGCCGAATACGGTGCGATCCAGTGTATCGCGCACGCCGCCGAGATAACGGGCGATTTCGGAGACGGGCGAAGGGGATGGGCCATCCGCGCGCACAGGAAGAGGGTGATATTTTCCGAAAGGGACGCGCGTGGCGGCGTTGAGCCAATTGCATAGTTTGTGATACTCACCCATTCCAGGATACATCCCTTGAAATTGTTTGAGTTTCGTGAGAAGTGTATGCTTGATTGCGGGCTCGGCGGAGGATTCTAGGATTTTGAATCGGAGAGGCGTCAAGGCGGTGGCGGGTTGTGAGGATATGAGCGCTGTTTCTTTGGAAACGATGGCACGTTTGGCGTCGTCGTCCAGATTTGCGAAAAACACCTTTTCTTCCTTGTTGAGTTTGGCGATATAGGGCGCGAATTCCGAGCGTGCGCGTGTGCGCGCGGTGGCGGCGCGAGTGGCGCGCGGAGGCTCACCGGCTGCATTCGCGGTGTCCGCGGCGTGTTGTGTGTGTGGGAGCTGGCGCTGCGGCGGGGGCGGTGGCTGACCGGAAAACAGCAATCGTGCACCGGCGAATCCTGGAAGTAACATCAGAGGGGGCGGCGAAGGAGCACGGGATCGTACCGGCGGCTCGGGGGTCGGGGCATCCGAGCCGTCGTCTGAGTCTTGTGGGGGAGGGGGAAGCTGTCCAAATAGGCTATGGATCGCTCCAAGCGCTCCCATTAGACCTTCGTGACCGCCGTCGGGTGCCGTGCGGAAAAAGATGCGCAGTCTCGGTCTGGGACCCGTGGCACTTTCGCGATCCGACGGGTGGTAGCTGGGGTCATCTTCGCTCGTGTCGGAGCGACTGCGCGAGGACGATTGAGACGACTGCGCCTTGGACGATTCCGACCGCGGCGAACGCGAACGGGACCGCGAGGCTCTGCGCCGACGTCGCCGACGTCGGTTGCGCGGGGCCGGCGGTGGCGTCATTTCCAGAAGAAAGTGACCGATAGCTTTATATGAGGCGGCGGGGTCGTTGCCAAAAATTGACGTGCTTTAAAAATTGAGAGCCGTGAAGCGCCGCGAGATGGTGTTCGGAGGGTGATTGGATTCGGCGCACTGCGGCGCCGTCAGTATATAAGGATTTAACCCATAAAAGGTTAGCCATATATAGGACGGCCGGCGGACCGATCGTAAGCATCGCCGCGCCGTTTGTGGCTCGCGGTAGCGGCGAAGCGGAGCGACGATGTCCATCTATAAGGAACTTTCGTACGATCAGGAGATTGAGAATGTGAACGGCATTCAGTTCAACATTCTGGGCGCGGATGAGATCGTTCGGCGTTCGGTCGTGGAAGTGACGAAGACGGAGACGTACACGGGGAATGAGCCGGTGATCGGTGGGCTGTTTGATCCGCGAATGGGCGTGCTGGAACACGGGAAGATCTGCGCGACGTGCGAGCAGAAGAATACGTTCTGTCCTGGACACTTCGGTCATATCAACCTTGCGCGTTCCGTGTACCACCCCCTGTTTTTTGACACGGTGCGAAAGGTGCTTGGCTGCGTGTGCTACCGGTGCTCGCGCCTGATGGTGTCGCCGACGGACACGGGGGACAACTATCGCGATGAGATGGTGAAGATTATGGCGATCAAGAAGGAGCAGAAGCGATGGGATGCGATCCAGAAGCTGTGCGGCGGCGCGGTGAGCAAGGGGAAGCGGTGCGGATTTGATGGTGGCGCGGGCTGTGGCGCAAAGCAGCCGTCGCGCTACATCAAGGACAGCGCGATGAAGATCGTGGCGGAGTGGAAGCTTACGGGTCCGGGTGCGGTGGCGGGAGGTGCCGGCGGCGCGGAGGGTCTGGGCGAGGGACTCGGGGGCGTCGTGGATGCCGCGGGCACGACGCTGCGTCGCGAGCTGATGGCCGAGGACGTCCTGCGGATCTTCAAGCGCATTACGGATACTGACTGCATCGCGCTCGGCTTCAACCCGACGGTGAATCGCCCCGAGTATATGCTGTGGTCCGTGCTGCCGGTGCCGCCGCCGTCGGTGCGCCCGAGCATCATTGAGGAGAACGGTCAGCGCCGCGAGGACGACCTGACGCACAAGCTGTGCGATATCGTGAAGACGAACAACCAGCTGCGCGCCAAGATGGACAAGGGCAACCCGAATGAGGAGCATTTGAAACTGATGACGCTGGCGTTGCAGTACCACATCGCCACGTTCATTGACAACCAGATTCCGGGTCTGCCGCCGGCGCAGCAGCGCAATGGGCGCAAGACGAAGGGCCTGGCCGATCGGCTGAAAAAGAAGGAGGGGCGCATCCGCGGCAACCTGAATGGCAAGCGCGTGGACCAGTCGGCGCGCTCGGTGATCACGCCGGACCCGTATATGAGCCTGGACGAGGTGGGGATGCCGATCCGCATCGCGATGAATACGACGTTCCCGGAAACGGTGAACAAGTACAACATTGAGGAGATGCGCGATCTGGTGCGGAACGGACCCGACATCTGGCCGGGCGCCAAGTACGTGCGCAGCGCCGAGACGGGCGTCACGAAAACGCTGAAAAACCCGAACCGCGACAAGGTCGCCGAGGAGCTCCGCGATGGCGACATCGTGGACCGCCACGTGCGCGACGGCGACTTCATCCTTTTCAACCGTCAGCCCTCTCTGCACAAGATGAGTATGATGGGGCACAAGGTGCGCGTGATGCCGTACCAGACGTTTCGGTTGGCCGTACTAGCGACCAACCCGTACAACGCTGATTTTGACGGAGATGAGATGAATGGGTTTATGACCCAGTCCATTCAGGCTATGAGCGAGCTGATGGACTTGGCGGCTGTGCCATATATGATGCTGGCGCCGCGCGATGGCAAGCCAATCATTCTGGTGATCCAGGATGCGATGGTCGGCTCTTACCGGATGACGAACAACTTCTTTCCGGTTTCCGACAAGCTGATGGCCAATCTGCAAATGATGAACGGCTACTTTAATGGCACAGTGCCGGAACCGAAAGGCCGCCTGCCGTCGGCATCAGGAGAGCCTACGGAGTTTTTCACAGGTCAGCAGCTGTTTTCCCAGATTTTCCCGCCCGGTCTTTTCCTGGAAAACGGGGGGCTGAAAGTGGAAAACTCTGAGATTGTGAAGGGTGCACTTACCAAAGGTATGTACCACGCGATCAGCAACGGTATCATTCCAGTGCTGTTTCACGACTATGGCCCATTTGAGACGCTACGGTTCTTCAACAATATGGAGAATATGCTATGTCGCTGGCTGATGAGTGCCGGGTTCAGCGTCGGTATCTCGGATCTGGTCATAGATCGTGAGACAAACGATACGCTGCGCGCAACCATTCGCGAGATGAAAGGTAAGGCGTACTCTAAGATTGAGCACGTGCGCATTGAGGGCCTGGAAAACAACAGCGTCTTCGGCGACGAGGAGTTCTTTGAGCGCGAGATCAGCAACATCCTCAATGAAACGGCAAAGCTTGTGGCAAACATCGCGCTGGACAAAATTGACCCTCGCACAAACCGGATGATCAATATGGTCAAGTCTGGAAGCAAGGGCAATGACACCAACGTCGCGCAGATGATTGCGTGTGTCGGTCAGCAGAACGTCGCGGGCCAGCGCGTAACGTATGGCTTCACGGACCGCACACTGCCACACTTCTGCAAGTTTGACGACGGGCCGGAGGCGCGCGGATTTGTGGAAAATTCGTTCATTACAGGCCTGACGCCGACCGAGGTGTTCTTTCACGCAATGGGCGGCCGTGAGGGGCTCATTGATACTGCGGTCAAGTCGGTGACCGGTGACACGCCGATCGTCGTGCTGGAAAACGGCCGCCCGCGCTACGTGAAGATCGGCGACTGGATTGACGGCTATCTGGACAAGTACGCGAGCGAGGTGAAGCACTTCGCCGAGCGTGAGATGGAGATGCTGTACATCAACGATGCCGAGAAGAACCCGCAGAAGGTGTACATTCCGACGGGCGACGAGCACGGCAAGACGTCCTGGGGCGAGCTGATCGCGGTGACGCGTCACGATCCGGGCACGGAGCTGTACGAGATCACGACGGAGGGCGGCCGCAAGGTGATCGTGACGGAGTCCAAGTCGCTGCTGGTCTGGAAGAACGACCTCTGCAAGTTCGTGGAGACGCCGACGCCCGAAATTGTCGTGGGCGACTTCGTGCCGACGGTTGCGAACTTGCCGGAGCCGCCGATCCTCACGGAGTTCGTGGATATGAAGGAGTACTTCCCGGCGACGGAGTACGTCTACGGCACCGAGTACAACAAGGCGTGCGCTCTGATGCGCGCGGCCCAGGCGGATCGGTTCCATATTCCGCGCGGCTGGTGGAAGGACAACAACGGCGTGACGTTCACGATTCCGTACCCGTCCAAGGCTCGGCTGCAACGCGCGACGGTGCGCTCCAACACGGAGAACATCCGCGATGGCTGCGTCTACCCCTTCCACGCGGACCGCGAGTGCGCGCGTATTCCCGATCGGTTTGATCTCAACTACGAGAATGGTGTCTTCATCGGCCTCTTTCTCGCGGACGGAAACACGCACCTGCCGGGCGGGTCCGTGAGCATCAGCAAGGAGGAGATCAGCGTGCGCGTGTGGGTCGCGCGGTGGTTTGAGAAGCACGCGATTACGCACCGGACGGTCATTGAGGAAAGAGAGTCGGTTACGCTTACGGGCGAGATAATGCGAGGTACGACGACGAGCATCATTGGGAACACCACGCTACTGGCGATCTTCCTGAACAAGTTTGTCGGAGAGGGGTCGCTGAACAAGTACGTCCCGGATGTGGCGTTTACGGCGCCGAAGGAGTTCGCGCGGGGTCTCCTGAGTGGGTACTTCTCGGGCGACGGCAGCGTAGATAAAAGCGGCATTACCGCCGGCTCGCGATCTCCTCGGCTGATTGAGGGGATCTCTATGCTATGCTCTCGTATGGGGATCTTTGGCAAGATTTCTGTCCAAAAAGTGCCAGAAATAAGCTCGTCAGGTTTCCGCTCCAATGGAGACAACAATATCATCGCGATTCGGTCTCTTTGGGCGAGACGCTTTGCAGATGAGATTACGCTGATCAATAAGCCGAAGCAGGACCGGTTGGATGTCATCAGCACGAGCAAGACGCATTGCAACTTCCCTCACTTTCACGACGTGGTGCTGGATCGGATCGTGGATATCCAGGTGTTTGATGCGAATGCGTATCCCAAGGTGTATGATGTCACAGTGCCCTCTACGCTGAACTTTGTGTTGGCGAATGGTCTGAATGTGCGCGATTAAATGGTGTCGCGAACAAACGGCTGCCGAATAGGTTAAACAGACATACCTATTCGGGAAAACAGTGGAAGTCTGTTTGCGGGCCTGGTGTGGGCCTGCTATGTAACCGTTTAGTGGTAGGGTGCGTGGGCGCCGACTGCAACACTATCAAACGGTCGGGAAACCCCTAAAACCTTAACTACCAAGGATGTGTACGAAAGTCGCATCTGGCTGCGGAGAGAGATCGCAGGTATGGTAAAAACGTTAAGGATGAAGGCAGCGCGTGATGCAACGCGCTGCCGGAAGTGGGCAATCCGCCACCAAGCCCCTAAGTCCGTTATGATAGGATATGGGGAAGGCTCAGAGACTTTACGGTAGTGGGTCGCAAATGAAGGTTTAACCAACCGGATGCGGCATAAGATAAAGTCCGCGGCGCGGAGAAATCCGCACCATTTCAGTAAGGCCTCCCGACCAGTGAGACCGGATATATACAACGTCGTCTCGTAAAAGCGATGGAGGACTGCAAAATCTACTACGACCATACCGTTCGCAACGCAACTGGCGCGGTCGTACAGTTCCTCTATGGCGAAGACGGGATGGACGGCACCAAGATGGAGCGTCAAAAGCTGTCTTACATCGCGAAGTCCTATCCCGAAATGGACGCGACCTTCTTCCTGCGTCGTGAAGACGAGGCCGCGCTCAAAGTGTCGCTGACGCCCGAGGCGCTCGCGGCGTCTATGGAGTCTGAGGTGCACGACCGCCTCGCCGCGCACTACAAGGCGCTCCTGGAAGACCGCGAGTTCCTCGTGACGCGCGTGTTCCGTGGCGAGAAAGGCGAGACGCTCGCGTTCCCGATTCCGTTTGAGCGCCTCCTTCGCACGGCGGTTGGCCGCGCGCGCGTGGCCGGTATGGAAATGCTCCTCAGCGACCTGGATGCAGTGACGATCCTAGACGCTGTGGATGATCTCATCGCGCGCCTGCGCGTCGCCCCCAGCCACGCACCCGCCGGCTTCGGCGCCGTGCGGGTCCTCGCGATCCTCATTCGGCTCTACCTATCGCCCAAGCCTCTGCTAATGGAGTACCGGCTGTCCAAGTCAAGCTTCGCCTGGTTCATCAGCGAGATTGAGCGGTTCTACTTACAGGCCATCGCGCAACCCGGCGAGATGGTGGGGATCGTGAGCGCTCAGACGATCGGCGAGAACAGCACACAGCTGGTGCTGGACTCCTTCCACTCGTCGGGCACCGTGGCGGCCGTAAAGGCCACCTCGGGTGTGCCGCGCTTCAAGGAGCTTCTCGGGTGCAGCAAGCACATTAAGACGCCAATCCTCACGATCTACCTGCAACCCGACATCGCAACGGTGATTGCCCCCGCCGACGGCACCGCGCCGCGCGTCGGAATGCGCACGCGCGCCGAAGAGCCCCTCGCCGTTCTGGAACCGCGCGAAGCCGCCGAAGCCGAAGTGGAAGATGCCCAAGGCCGGCTCTGGATCCGCCGCGCCAGCGTCGTGGAAGGTGGCGCCACGACCGCCGAACGCCGCGAGACAGCCGAGCGCGAGGCCTCGCAGTCCGTCGCCGACGCCAAGGTCCGCGCGATGAAGGTGATGCGCTCCCTGGAAGTCACGCGTCTCACCGATATGCTGGAATCCACCGAGCTCTACTGGGATCCGCCGGGTCCGGACGGTCTTACGACCGCAGTCCCCGAAGACGCCGGGATGCTGGAAATCTACCGCACGTTCGCCTCCACCGAGCCCGACCGCTGCCGCAGCAACTCGCCCTGGGTTCTCCGTATGAAACTGAACCGCGAATCCCTTCATCGTCTGGGCCTGACGATGATGGACATTTACGTTCAGATTCTCACGGCATACAGCAACACGATTGATTGCGTGTTCAGCGACGACAACGCAGAGGAGCTGATCTTCCGCATCCGGCTCAGCAAGCAGTCGCTGAAAGAGACCGATACTGAGGAGTACGCCGATACCGAGGACACCATCGCCGCGCTGAAAGCGATTGAGTACAACATCCTACACAATGTGCTGCTCAAAGGCATCAAGGGGATCAAGAAGGTGTCTATGCGCCTGAAAACCAAGAGCAAGCGCACGGTGCTGCCGCGCAAGCGTCCGGACGCCTGGGACTTTGATGCGGTGAGCGAATGGGTCCTGGACACGGATGGCACCAATCTGCAAGAGATCCTGGCGAACCCCAATGTGGACGCGGTGCGCACGCACAGCAACGACATCTGGGAGATTTACCACACGCTCGGCGTGGAGGCGGCGCGCAACGCGCTTCATCGGGAGATTATGGAGGTGACCGGCGAGGACTCTATGAACTACCGCCACGTGTCACTGCTGCTGGACACGATGACGAACAGGGGCACCCTGATGTCCGTGGACCGCCACGGCATCAACCGTGGAGATGTCGGGCCGCTCGCGAAGTGCTCGTTTGAGGAGACGACAGATATGCTGATCAATGCCAGCATATTCAGTGAGTACGACGCGATCAACGGCGTCTCGGCGAACATTATGCTCGGCCAGCTGCCACCCTGCGGCACCGGCGACTGCGAAGTGCTGCTGAACGAGGATGAGTACATCAAGCTGCTCGCCGGCAGAAAGCGGCGCGCGGTGCCGAGCGCGGCCGAACTGGGTCGGCGCCGCGTCGTCACGCCGACGCCGGTGCCAGTGGCCATCGCAACAACGGTCGTCGGCCCCGTGCCCACCGCAGTCGTGACGCCCATCGCGCGCGAGGAGATGCGCGAACTCGTCGCCGAGACGGATCCGTGCGGCTATGGAGCCATTGCGTTCCAATACGAACTACCTGAAAAAAAGAGACGCGCAACTTCCGAGATGCGCGTGACATTCGCCTAAGCGGCGCGGCACGCCGCGACCCGGGCTCTTATTCTTTTTGTGCAATCAAATGTGTCTGAATCAACTTTTGAACGTCTTTGGGTGCTTCGCCGGCCATTTGGAAATACGGCTGGTGCGCGGGAGTCTCTATGACTGAATAGGTGAAATGAGCGTCGCCGAGCTCTTTGAAGAATAGGACAAGAGGCCTTTGGAGAACCGACTTTAAGTCGTCGGCGCCCGTTAGGAAAATGGAGGATGCGGCGAGGTCTTCCAGGCCGCCCCGACGAAGAGGGCCGGTAGGCCGAGCGCGTTCCAGGAGCAGGAGGATGCTGATGTCCAGGAGACGCGCGGCCATCAGCAGCGTCGTGTCGGCTGGCCAGGCGGCGACGGTTGCGGGACCGATTTCCGTCCATAGGCGCTGGCGATCCGCGGCATTCGTGCGCTCTATGAGTTTGCTGAATTGCGTGCGGCCCGTCGTCGGCGCGCGCCCGGCGCGGCGCAGCCAGGCGTTCCGGAAATTCGGATCGTCGGACACGGCCTCGGTCGCCGCGGCGTCGCGTAGGGCACGACTGATCGCCTGGAACGTCGCAAACTGCACTTCGGACCACACAAGAGGCACGCGAAGCTCGCCCGACAGCCAGGCGAAAAACGTCGGGATATCCGTGGGTTGCTGCTCAATGCGATGAAGGATCTTAAACGAACTCCAACTGTACGCGCGGATGTCCGTCCATTTGACCGGAAATGTTTTTTCGGCAACGTCGCTGAGAAGCGCGGGGCGCGGGCGCGCGGAGGCGACGGGCGCCGCTTCGGCCGCGCGAATGCGCTCGTGGATGGGCTGCGGAAGCTTTTCCCCGCGCGGGCGGGCGCTTCCGGGCGCAATGGGCTGCATCATCGCGGAAGGCAACCCGGTTTCCACAGCAGCCTGTGAAAAGACCCACTGACCCGACCGATCTTTGCGTTCGCGTTGGAGATGAATCTCGGGTGTGTGGAAAGGCAGCCGTGGCGCGATTGAAATATTGCGAAGGTGCGCGGCGAGCGTCTCCGGGCTATCCAGAGGCAGTGATTCAAGAATTTGATGGAGGCGAGCCCGTTGGGCGACCGGCACATCCGGAAAGGTGTTGGCCAGCGTCTGGACGCGCTGACTGCGCGGGCGTCCAAGCAGCGGGGCGACGAGCGTGTCGTGGTAGAATAGGAGCGTTTGGCCGACGCGCTGTTCCATTCGGCGAATTTCGCGAGAGCGCTCGGTTTCCTCGGCGACGCGTTGGATGTCGGCGTCACTGCGCGTGCCAGCCAAAAGGATCGGAAAAACGTCCTGAGGATCCGGAGGCGGCACGGTGAAAATGCTAGAAAACACGCCGGCGGGGGCGGCTTCCGGAACGCGGCCGGCTTCGTCTCCCAGTCCGAGATCGCGCAGTTTGTTGCGAAATTGCGTTAGGTCCCGATCAAGGCATTCCACACGGCGCGTGGTTCCTTGAAGGTCCTCGTGGTGCAAAATGTTCCGAATGGTCGGCAGCAGCGTGAGCGCGGCATTGAGTTCGCGTGGCGAAGGGCGCATTGCGACCGGAAGGAGCACGTGAACGCCCACCTCGGTTACCACGCGCGACACTGAAAGATCCGGGGCAAGGACCAGCGTACGCAGGCGAAAGGCCGTCGGGTCGTAAATCATCGTCTCAATCCATTGGGCGAGCGCCCGGAGAGCACCGAGGCCGTCTGTCGCCGTTGCCGCGCCTGCGCCCGCCGCAGTGCCCGTGCAACCACGGACCAGCGTGTCCTTTAAGAAGCGATGGCCTACGCGCGCCTGTGTAAGTTTTTGCTCGGCGGTGCCGCTGACCTTTCTAAGCTCAATCGGTTCGTACACCGCCGCGCGCTCGGCGCCGTCTTGTAGGATCATCGCGACGCGCGGCTCATCGGCGGAGTCTCCGATGCGCCGAAGGAGCTCCTCGGTCGTTTGGAAGTAGGGGCAGCGAATTTGTGCAACTTGCGGACCGGTGCGCTCCCACAGGATCAGTGCAACCCCGAACAGGCGCGCGATATCATAAAAGGTGTAGGGGTTCTTTGGTTCTTCGGGGGCGAGAAGGTGCGCAAAAAACGCTTCGTACGCCTTGTAAAGAGCCAGCTCGCGCGACGCCGCGTAAAGGGGAAGAGCATCCGGGTCGGGGAGTTGAAACCGCTTACGGTAGGCGGTTTGTTCACGGAGCCACCGGTAAAACTCGCGGCGCTCGGTCGCGGTGAGGTCCTCGGGATACATAGGATCGGTGGGAGCAAAGGCTTGTAGGATGCGCCCGTTTTCCAGCGTCATAAAGGTAATCGGGTCTAGACGACGACGAAGCGCCTTTGCGAACGCCTCGGTGCTGGGAAAATCTAAAATGTAAAGGAGCGCGGGCAGAAACGCATCGTCGCCTGGGGCCGCCGGGGACGCCACGCCGCGGCGCACGGCACACTCTTCGCGAATGAGCGTCGTTGTGCATAGCTGATAGGCCGTATTCGGCAAAAGAATGTCGTGAATCGGCTTCGGCACGGTACCGTAGCGGCCTTCGGGAATGGCGCCACGCTGTTGGAGTAGATTTTTCTCTTCCTTTTTGCGAGCGCCCGGTGTTTGTGATACACCGGTCGTGAGGCCCGTGGAGGGCGCGGACGTGGGTGCGGGCGCGCTTGGTACGAGCGTGGGTGCGACGAGGGGACCCGCGGGCAGTCCGCGTGGACGACTGGGGGTGCCTGGCGTCGCGGCGCATTCCGCGAGTTTGGCCGCCTTCACCGGCTTTATGCCGCAGCAGGGCATACATAGACCGGTTTTCGTGCGATCCTTGTGGAAGCTAATATGATGAGGTGTCTCTGGGGCGTTGTTCCAGTAACTGTGATTATACAGAAGCATCGGCTTTTCCTTGCGCGGGCACCCCGTCGTGCGATATTGTTCCAGCGTGAGCGGGCGACGCGACACTTGGCACCAGATGCGCGGGCACATATAAATGTTTTGATGGGCGGCGTCGCTGCCGTATTCAATCGCGCTGTCGTAAGCGGTACCGTATCCCTCGGCATCCATCGTGGCCTTTTCGCCCTTGCTGACGACAATGGGTTGCCGAAAGGGCGTGGCCCCGCATTTTGCCGCGTACCCTTCGGCGTCCAGGAAGAGCTTGGGATCGGCCGCTTGGAGGTGACTGAGGAAGTAGCGCTGATCTTCGCGACCGACAGCGCCACCTTCTAGGAAACTTAGATCTTCCTCGGAGGTGACCGATACCGCGGGCGAAATGAGTTGCGGGGGCACGGCGGGCGCGGCAGCGGCGGGGAGCGGTGGGCTCAGTGGGCGCCGACTGGGTCCGGCAACCGCTTCGGCAGGCACGGGCGCCGCTGCGGCGGGGACCGGAGCCTCGGCAGCGGTTTTAATAGCGATACAGCGGATCCAATGCAATGTACGCGTAAGATCCGAGCGATGCAGGGCGCCGTTCAGTTGAACGCGCAGGCCAAAGCCTGCAAAGCTAATGAATACGTGAAGTCCTGTCTGAACGCGACGTTGGAGCTCGGCGGGCGGTAGAATGCCTGGCGTGGCGCGAACGATGTCGCGGGCGCGATCTAGGGCGTCTTGAATGGCCGCATCGGTCTCGCCGATGTCGCTGAGTTCGGCGTAAATCACATCTTGTGGGATTCCGAGACGGAGTTTAGAGGCAATGTAATCGGAGATTTCCACGATCGCGTAGTTTTCCGTGCGAACCGCAAGCATATCCAGCGTATTTGCTTTGGTCAGTTGAATCACCTGAAAGACGCCGCGGAGGCCGCTGGCGATTTTGGCAAACCGCGGCACGGTTAAGCCGGGGAGAGCGATGTCCGTGCGCGCCGACAGTTCGGTTTCTGTAAACGTCAGCGAGGTGCCGTACAAGTCCTCTAATCGCCGGCGAAGGCGCTCGGCGTGCGGGTAGAGGTCGTCGGCGCCAATCTTTTCGCGGGGATCCAGATGATAGACGATGCGAATTTTCGTCGGCGTAATCACGATTTTTGCGAACAGGTCGCGTTCCGCACGGCCGGGAAGGAGGCTGTACATTTGAAGCATCGGGCCGGCCGCGGGAATGCGGTCGGCGGAGGTCCACGTTTCCAAGAACGCGGGCGGAATCGTGTGATTTTCGGCGAGTTTATACAGCACGCGCGTGGGATCGGCAACCCATTGAATGAGTGAAAAGTCGGCGACGCGAGCGTGAAGACGCTCGTACAATGATTGGATATCGGTGGCGTGTGCGCGGGGTATAAGCGGTGGCGTAGGCGCCGAAGGCGTTGGAACGTCTGCTTGGAACGTCACGCGATTGAAATGGCACGGCGTTTCGGGATGGGCGGCGGTGGGCTGTGTCCAGAGCGCGAGGAGTTGCTCGGTTTCTTTTGCAACTTCGCGCGGGCGCCGCAGAGCGCTTTGGGCGATGCCGAAATAGTGCGCGTTTGCGCGCAGCGCGGCAGGGACGTCTTCGGGAAAGGCGACGTAGACCATCTGCGCGTCCGCAGAGCCTTTTGGCTCTCCAATTCGCGTTCGGACGAGCGCTTTCAGCTGATAAGTCACCGTGGGAGCAAGTGCCGCGGTTTCCGCAGCAGCGGCCTCGGGCGTGACTTTGAAAGGATTGACTTGGTATCCTGGGCGCCAAGCGGTGGCGCTGATGTTAAACGCAAGGGGCTGTTTGGATTTCCAGACGTAAGGGGCTGGGCCCGTGGCGGCGACGGTGCCGAATGCTGCCGCTATTTTGACGAGAGCCGTCTCAACGGTGTCGTCTGGGAAAATAGGCACATCGCGTGTGGCCTGTACGGTATTCCCCGGACCGAGGCGAACCGCACGAACCCGCGGAGGGTCCGACGGGTAAGGCACTCTACAATCCATACGACACGACGTGGCACGACGCGCCGGCTTCTAAAAATGATAGGTATTTTGTTATCAATCCTGTTGTATATATAGAATAGAATGAGCGCAACGGTCATAAAACGCACCGAGAAAGACGCTGCCTCTGCGCCTACGCCTACGCCTACGCCTGCCGCCGCGCCGACCGTGCGCGAGGTGCTGATGCGCCATAAGTGCTGGATTCTCGCGGCAATTGCGCTGATTCTGTCGGTTTTCCTGATCGTTGCCTGGTGGAAGATCGCTTCCGTACCCGTGCCGGCACAAAAGGCGGTGGGCGGCGCAGGTCGTCGTTGGGGCGCCCGTGGCGGATGTGGATGTGTTCTGCCGTAGTTCGCTGTCTGATCATAGCACCAGCTCTATGCGATTCTTTTTGAAATATTCCGTCATCATATCGGTAACGAGTCCAAACGGCGTGTTTTCGGGTAATTGAAAAGCTTTATTGATTAGAGTGAGTCTTTTTGTGACGCGACCGTCTATTATGCGGCGAAAGCCAGCTTCTGGGGTATCGGCGGCATAGCGTTTGAACGTCTTATACAGTGTTACCGTAATTCGGAAGAGGTACCTAGGTCGGCTTAGATTTGGAATGAGATCCTCCGTTTGGTTTAAAATATCGGCGCCGTAAATTGCGCGCAGAATGCCACTGTAATTGCTATGTACCAAGATCACGCGAGGCGTGTATAGAGAAAAGGCCGTTCTGTAATAGCTCAGAGCGTCTTGCATAAAGAGTGTCGGGATCGGCGGGTTCCAAAGAGACGTGCGCGGATGACCAAAGGGTGTGGCGGAGGAAACGCCTGCGACGTGGAGGGAATGGCGAAGATGGCGCCCGAACGCGTATTTTCCGATCCAGCTGTTGAAGTCTCGGCCATCGGGGTCTAAGGTAGTCATCCACTTTTTCATAATCGCTCTTAGACGGCCACGGCGCTCGGCGAAGTTTGTTTCGTACAAATGAAACAGCCGACGAAACACGTAATCCATCGCTTCAATATTCGTTGGGAATCCTGAGGTGGCGTATCGGAAAATGAAGGTCGCCGCGACGTGTTGACGATTCCACCAATCCCACGCCGAAGGTTGCGTCAGGATAGACATCATAATGCCGCTGATGTCTCCGATGTAAAAATCGGTGCGTGGTGCCGGAACTGGGACAGGAGTGGTCGCGGTAGCGGTATCGGTCGCGGTGTTTGCAGCCGTAGGTGAATTGGGCGGAAGCAGAAACGCCGGTGTGGACGGCGCCACTGGGGGCATTGGTAGATGTGGGGCGGGATGGGCGGCGTCGTCGTTATCGTCGCTGTCGCTGTCTTCGTCGTCTTCGTCTTCGTCTTCGTCTTCTTCGTCGCCCGCAGCAAGGTTGATGTTTCCAAACAGATAGGCGCGCAAGTGAGAGGGTTCATCGGCGTAATAGGGCAGTGGGTCGTTTTCGTCTTCGTCGGGGGAACGCAAATAGGGCATCATTGCAGAGGCGGGAGATGTGATGATGGCGTGGCTTTGATCATCACTTACAAATTGAATGTAAGGATATGGGAAATCGTTGAATCCGTCAATGTCCAAAAGGAGATTGCGGATGCCGGGAGAACACGGCCGTTTGCCCATACACGCGTAAAGGAGCGGATAGTTGCTGATGTGGTAGATCGTGTGCTGCGCGTAGAACATAATGAACTCGTTTGGAATAGGCGACACGGCCGCGCCGAGACCGTGGCCACCGCCAAGATCGTGAAAGCGTTGAAGGGCTTCTTGGACTACCGCGGCGCGCCAACGGCCTGCGCGCTCCATTGCAAGAAACAGCGTTAACGCGTTGCCAACCGTGTACGCGTTATGATGAAGCATCTGATCTAGCGTTTGAGACGTATACAGGAGCGGCGTGGCAGCTGTATGAATACCGTGATTCACTGAATAAATAATATCAGAGGATTCGCCGTGGTACATCAGAAGAGGTGTTGTAATAAGGAAATAGTTGGCCTGCCACCGACAAAGCCAAGCGAGAAGAGCTTCCGCGTCCACGGCGACGGAGCCGGCGGCGAGCTCCCGAATGCTATGAAACAATTCGGGGTCCGTGGCGAGGACGTAGAAACACATACCGGATATGCGATCGGTATAAGAGACGGACCAGGGTATCCATACGCTGCGTAGCGCGTCGCCGCTTGGGCCGATAATGCTATCCCAGTGCTCATTGTCCGTGCGAACCACCGCTAGGAGTTTGTCGGGCGACGCGACCTCCTCGCGTGGAGCCAAATCCACAGGAGTATATGTAAAAGGATCCAGAATAAAGGTTTGATTAATGCGGTGAAGTTCGTGAAAAATCATTTTCAGATACTTGCATTCTACACGCAGCGCAAGGCGCGCAGGTTATAACCCCTAATAGTTACAAAAAGAAGAAGGCGTTAGCTTTAAGCCGTGGGCGCTAGTTCTGCCAGTTGATCGGCGCGTTCCCGAACTGAGCGAGCTTTTTGTTGACTTTCTTGAATACGTCGGAATTGAAAAAGCCTTGGTGAGCGCTGAGCGGAGACGGATGAACGCAATACACCACGTTCTGGCGCTGTGACTCGGGAAGGAGCACACACTTGGATTTCGCGAAATTGCCGAGAAGAAGAAAAACGACATCGGGTCGCGCGGTGGCCAGATAACGGATGACATTGTCCGTGAATTTCTGCCATAGCTTCATATGACTTCCGGAGTTGCCGGAGCGCACCGTAAGAGAGGCATTGAGCAGAAAGATACCTTCGCGCTCCTGCCATTTCGTGAGGTCGCCGTGCGTGAATGTGTAGATCTCTGGGTATTCCAGGTGAAGTTCCTTGAAGATATTCTGCAACGACGGAGGGATGCGTTCGCCGACGGGAACTGAAAAGGACAGACCCATCGCCTGGTTCGCGTTGATGTACGGATCCTGGCCGATAAGAACGACTTTGATCGCGGCGAGGTCCATCTCAAACACGCGGAAGACGGAGTCCGCGGGAGGATAGATAACCGTGCCGGCCGCGCTTTCGGTGCCGAGCACGCGGCCGATCTTGGCGAGGCGAACTTTCTGACTGTCAAACACCGGCGCCCACGACGGGTGGTGGTGAATCGGTACGGGCAACGCCATTTTTGCAGTTCGCTGCGACTTGCGTGTTGCGTTTAGCCGAATGATTTCATTTTTTGGACGCATCGGGTGCGGTGGGCACGGTGGGCGCGGGAGTCGCGGGCGCGGCGGGCGGCGCTGGGCATCCCAGGGGCTGCTGCTTACGGATCGGGACGCTTTGGTAGGTCTGGTACTTAAACTTTGGCATCATTGTGCCGATCTCGGTGTCTGCGGCCTCGTGGAGTGGGGTGCCGAGAAGCAGCTCAGAGTTCACGAAGACGGGCCGGACATTTGGTTTCTGCCCGAGCATATTGCAGACGGGAGGGCGGCGTTGCGGGACGGACCAGGCGAATTCGGGGCGGAGCACCATATCGCCCTCGTGGGTTGGGACATCAATGTAGTCGCTCTCGCCGTATTGGCCGAGAATGGAATCGGTGGTCGCGTTTACGATGGCGTCTTGATTCGCGATGGCGACGATGGCGGCAATGGCCTGGCGCTTCTCTTCGGCAGAGAGGTTGGGATTGTCCTGGATCTTTTGGATTTCGTCCAGAATGCGCGCTTTGGCGTCTTTGTCAAGCGTTCCCTCGCGGGTGCCTTCCAGGATGCGCGTGATCGTAGCGGCGATGGAAGGGTCTTTGCTGTCCGCTGGGCGCGCGAGGGCATCCGTCGGGCCAGCGGCGGCGGGCACGGCAACCGCCGCGGATGCAGACGTTCCGAGGGCGGCCGCGCGCGCCGCGGTGCGAGCCACATCGGCCTCTCCGAGCTTAATGCCTTCGGCAATGAGTGCTTTTTTGTCAAAAGTCATATTGAATAGAGCAATGAGGCTTTCGCGATCCATATCGGTCACGCGCAGGACTTCTTTTTCAAATTCTTCATATGATTTATGGGCTAGGAACGCGCGGAAGGTGTACTCGTTGTAGTCTAGATACACGTAGATGTCGCGGTAAGGAAGAAGGAGATTCGCGGGCATCGTTTTGCCTGGGCGAGCAATTTTGTATATTTCTTGAAGGACCTTAAAGAGCTCGGCGTCCGAGAGCACCTTTTCCAGTTCGGGGGCAAGGCCGTTGGATTGGAGCTTCATATTCCGAGCGTATTCTTCGGTGTCTATGAGGCGCTGCCGTAAGCCTTTGAGCGTCAGCGTTCCTGCGCGCAGGTCGCGCGTGTCCGCGACGAGCTCTTTGCTGGTCGGCTGACGTTGAAGGACTTTTGTGTAAACGGCGACGAGTTGTTCTTCAAGCGTGGTCTCGGCGGCGTCCACGAAGAACTCGTGAACGGCCTCGCGCTGTGACAGGAGAATGCCCGCGATCACTGTCAGGAATATCAGGAAGGCCCATTTTAGAAATACCATTTTTGCGCGACCGCGTTTGCGTAACCGCCCTTAACCTATTCGCAGAGATTTACAGCGTCGGTTTAAAGGTTTCGCGCGCCAAAAATTGACGGAGGTCACGTGTCGTTGGTGTGTGTCATACGCTGCCAAACGGCGTGACGAGTCGCAATGGCGCCCAAAGCGCCGAGCGCGCCTCGTGCGCCGCGGGTGCGTAAGTCGGCGGCGGCTGCAAAGCCGGTACCGAAAGGATGCGACCTCTCTGAAATCGTGGATCAGAAGGTCGCGGCAGCCGCTGCGGAGGCGGCCGAGGTGGCCGAGGTGGTCGTGGGGGGAGATGCAGCGGCAGCGGCTGCGGTAGACGATGGGCCGTTCGTGGATGTGAAGACGGCGCCGCCGACGTGGGACATTATGGACACTTACTTTACGACGGGTGGGGGGCCGGACTGTGCGCATCCTCTGGTCAAGCATCAGATTGACAGCTTCAACGAGTTTCTGGACAAGAAGGCGGCGCAGATCATTCACGGGTTCAACCCGATCCAGATTTGCCACAACTACAAGCCAGAACTCGGCGACTTTGCCTACAAAATCTATATGAACGTGACGCAGCCGTCGCGATCTAAGCCGATGTTCGTCGCTCAGGATGGGTCCACGGTGATTATGACGCCGAATATGGCGCGGATGAACAATCTGACGTACTCCACCGTGATGTACACGGATGTCCACGTGATTACGGAGGTGATTAACGACGATGGCGTGACGGAGCGTCGGGAGACGACGATTCCCAACGTGCCGATCGGCAAGATCCCAATTATGGTTCGGAGCAAGGCGTGCACGCTGACGCAGATTCCGGCGATTGGTGAGGGCGGCGGCAAATACGAGTGCCGGTACGATCCGGGAGGCTACTTCATCATCAACGGGAACGAGAAGGTCGTGATCTGCCAGGATCGGATTTCGGAGAACCGCACGCTGGTGTTCGCGCCGAATGGCAACGCCGACGGTATTTCAGCGGAGATCCGCTCTATGCCCGATGGCGTGTTTCTGCCGCCGAAAACGACCAGCCTGCACCTGTGGGGGAAGCCGAACCACCTGGGACGTGTTATTCGTCTCAGCACGTCGTTTCTGCGCAGCGAGGTGCCGCTCTTCGTGATGTTTCGCGCCCTGGGCGTGGAGCGCGACCGCGACATCTTCCAGCACATCTGCCTGGACCTTGATGATCCGCGGATGGCGCGCATCCAGCTTGAACTGATGGCTTGTGCGGACGACGCGACGGAGACGATGACGCAGGCCGCGGCGCAGACCCTGATGCTGCGGATTCTGGGGACGACCGGGACGCCGCGCGAATACTTGGAGCAGCCGGACCGTGCGCGCGAGATTCTGATGAACACGATTCGCAACGACTTCCTGCCGCACGTCGGGCCATCGCTGAGGAAGAAGGCGCTCTATCTCGGCTTTATGGTGCGCAAGCTGCTGCGAATTTTCCTCGGCTACGACGGCTACGACAACCGCGACTCCTACATCCATAAGCGGATTGACACGACCGGTGTGCTTTTCAGCAATCTGTTTCGTCAGTGCTATGGCAAGATGATCAAGGAGATGCGCAGTATGGTTGTCCGAGAGCTCCATATGTGGCGCGCGAACTCGGGGACGGTCCCAGAGATCGTGACCTCTCTGAACGTTCACCGCTTCTTCAAGCAGACGATCATTGAGTCGGGGCTGCGCTACGCGCTCAGCACGGGCAACTGGGGCGTAAAGACGCTGGGTTCGTACCAGAGCATTCGCCAGGGCGTGGCGCAGGTGCTGAACCGGATGTCCTATCTGAGCTCTATGTCACACCTTCGGCGCATTAACACGCCGATGGAGAAGCTGGGCAAACTCGTGCCGCCGCGCAAGCTGGACAACACGCAGTTCGGGATGATTTGCCCCAACGAAACGCCAGAGGGCGCGGCGGTGGGTCTCGTCAAGAATATGGCAATGAGCACGCACATCACAATCGGGATGAGCAGCGCTTACGTGCGCGAGGTCCTTCGCGATCTGGGCGTGTCGCATTACAATGACACCTACGACACCGTTGCAGCGCGTACCTATCTGTCGCAGATGGGCGCGGCCGATAGCGTCATCGTAACGGTCAACGGCGATCTGCTCGGCTACACGCAAACGCCGGTGAAGGTGGTCGCGGAGCTGAGGCATATGAAGCGTGCCGGAACGCTGTCGCCGACCACGGCGATTGTCTGGAATATCCAGCAGGGATACCTTCATATCAACACCGACGCCGGTCGGATGTATCGGCCGCTGTACATCGCGCGCGGGGGCGAGCTGGCGCTGGCGCATCAGCTGCGTGAGCGTGGTGTCTCCTGGAAGCGGTTCTCGGAGCGCAAGACCTTCTCGGAGTACATTGCGCCTTACACGCCGGCGCCGTTTCTGAGCGCGGGCACGTGCGGCGACGAAGGCTTCCTGGAACTGATGGACACGGAGGAGATCAACCACGCGATGATCGCGATGTTCCCGCACGATCTGGCGCGCGAAATCAAGGGCACGGCGCTGCCGCCGCGATTCACGCACTGCGAAATCCATCCGAGTCTGATCAACGGCGTCCTCGCGGCGAACATTCCGTTTATGGACCACAACCAGGCGCCGCGCAACTGCTATCAGTGCCTGTGGCTGGAAGAGCCGGTGCGAATGGGCGATGGCGTAACGGTCAAAGCGATTAAAGACGTGGTCGCGGGCGACACGGTGCTCACGGTGGATCCACAGACGCTGCGCGTAACCTACACGGAGGTCGTCCACCAGTACGTGCGCCCGGCGGAAAAGCCGATTGTTCGCGTGATGACGCTGAGCGGTCGCAGCATCATCGTGACGGAAGATCATCGGTTCATCACGAACCAGGGCTGGCGCGATAGCACGCAGTTTAACGCGGACACGCGCCTGGTCATTGCGCCCACAGTGGATCCGTCGGTCGTCGCGGGGGCCGGCGGAGACGCGGGCGCGGGCGCGGGCGACCGCGTCCTGCTGACGACGGTCGGCGATGCGGGGAGCGACGCGCGACTGATGTCTTATGGTCTGCTACCGCTGACGGAGTCTGCGCCGACGTTCCTGGTGCTGATGCGCGTGTTCGGGTTCTTAAAGGCGCGCGGGCTGGGCGTAAAGTTTCCAGAGACGGCGATGGGTGCGGTGGATCGGGCGGCCTTGGAGCGCGATATTGCGGTTCTCGGCTTTACGGAGAACGGGTTGACCGACTCGGCGTTCAAAGCGCTGATGATGGCGCTGGAAGTAGATCGGTTCATTCGTATGCCGGCGTGGATGCTGGCGACGACGGCGGGGAGCGGCGCTGCGAGCGTGTCGGCCCTGTCGCGTTACCATTTCCTGTGCGGCTTCTTCGGGGGCGCAGGCCAGTCGTCGTGGGTCCAGGGCGTGATGTCGGGGGTGAGCGCGGCGGCGGTGGAGGCCGCGCGCGGTCTCGGGATGGCTTACCACCAAGAGGCGCGGATGGGCATCGCGCTGCGCGTGGAGTACGATCGGCACCGGGCGCTGTCAGAGGATTTGCCGGCCCTCGCGCGCTTGGGCGCGGGCGGTCGGCTGGATTGGGAGGCGTGGTGCGCGACGGTGGCGATTTGCGGCGAGATGCTGCTGGTCCCGGTGCTGTCGCTGGATGCGATGCGGCACTGCCAGATCGCGGACATCACGGTCGCCTCGGAGAACCACTCGTTCATCGGCGGCGACGGGTTTGCGGTCAGCAACTCGGCGATGGGCAAGCAGGCGGTGGGCATTTACACGAGCAACTACAACCAGCGTATTGATACGATGGCGCACGTGCTGAACTATCCGCAGAAGCCGCTCGCGCGCACTCGGCTCGCGAAGTACACGCACAACGAAGATCTGCCGTCGGGTTGTAACGCGATCGTCGCGATTATGACTTATTCGGGGTGAAATGAAAGTTTGAGCCCCTGTCGTAGTAAAAGCTACGGCAAGTCCGCACGTGGCGGGCAACATTCTCAAATTGCTGGAAACTCCAGAGAGCTGAAAATGATATAAGAAGATGTCGGTTAACAAAAACAAAAAACAAAACACAAAACAATGTCCGAAGCGAAGAAGGTCTGTAATAAATGTGATCAGGAGTGTCCTATCTCAGAATTCAGGTACGGAAAGTCTTATTGCTACCCCTGTCAAAAGAGGCAATCAAGAGACTGGAAATCCCGAAACAAGCTTTATATGTCTGAATACAACCAGACGTATAAAGCCGCAAATCGGGAAGATATCAGTGTGTATAACTCAGAGTATAACACTGCGAACCGTGCTAATATTCAGAAGAGGTCATCTGCGAACTACATAAAGCGCTATCACGAAGATATAGGCTTTAAGATCGCTCACTGCCTACGAAAACGGTTTAGATGTGTCCTAAAAGAAAACAAAACAGATAAAGGTGCTATGATCATCCTCGGATGCTCGCTAGATTTCTTCAAATCTTGGCTCCAATACTGCTTTGAAGGGGATATGTCGTTTCAAAACCACGGAATCGTATGGCACATTGATCACACTGTTCCGTGTGCAAAATTCAATCTAACTGAGGATCCGGAGAAACTGAAATGTTTTCATTGGAGTAATATGAAGCCAATGTACGCCAGCGAAAACATAAAGAAAAACTCCAATCTGACAGTGAAAGAGATTGAACTACACGAGCAGAGGTTATCAGCGTTTTTACAGAACCTACCGCAGGATGTTGCGGGACAATACACAACAATCGTCATTAACCGACACAATTATATCAAATGAATGCTCGAGCTGTATCGCTACCAAGGTAGGGCGGAAACGTCTTACTGGCGGATGGGAAACCAACCCGGTATGGTAAAAAGGCGAACAGATGGACAATCAGCAGCCAAGCTCCTAAGGTCAGCATCCTGCTGATACGGAGAAGGTTCAACGACTAGACGGGAATGGGCTAATAGAAGTTTACTTCTATCGGCTTAAGGTATAGTCTGCTCCCAGTGGTAACATTGGGCCTCCGTAAGTATTCTCGCCCTGCCCACGGTTTGTGGGGCGAGCGGAAAGCGGAGGGGCAGGGTGGCGATGGCCTCCTGTTTAACACAAAGGTCAATCAAGAAGACTCGGTGATGATAAACCAGAGCGCGCTGGATCGCGGGCTTTTCACGAGCACGTACTACAAGTCGTATCGTGATCAGTGCAACAAAAATCACAGCACGGGGGAGGAGGAGATTTTCACGGTGCCGAACCCGCTGGAAACGACGGGGATGAAGCCGTACAACTACGACAAGCTGGGGCCAGACGGCTTTGTGCCAAAGAACACGGCGGTGGACGGCAGCGATATCTTGCTTGGCAAGGTGATGCCCCACAAGGTTCAGGGGGTGGTTCAGCCGCGCGACAACAGCCACGTGCTGAAAACGACCGACGAGGGAAACATTGATATGAACTACCTCGGCGTCAATGCGGATGGCTACAAGTTTGCGAAGATCCGGCTGCGGAAGTACCGCAAGCTGGTGATCGGCGACAAGTGCAGCTCGCGCTCGGCGCAGAAGGGGTCGTGTGGAATGGTGTACCGGCACCAGGATATGCCATTCAGCAAGGATGGCATCGTGCCGGATATCATTATGAACCCGCACGCGATCCCGTCGCGTATGACGATGGGACAGCTGATGGAGTGCCTGATGGGCAAGGCCGGCTGCTGCGTGGGCGCGCTCGGTGACGCGACGCCGTTTACGGACTGCTCCGTGGAGGACCTGGCGACGGTGCTGGGAAGCTATGGGATGGAGCGGTGCGGTAACGAGGTGCTGTACAACGGTCGGACCGGGGAGATGATCCAGACGGATATCTTCATTGGCCCGACGTTCTACCAGCGATTGAAGCATATGGTCGGTGACAAGATGCACGCACGAGGGTCGTCTGGGCCCGTTGTATATTTGACCAGGCAGCCCGCGGAAGGACGCTCGAAGAGTGGAGGCCTTAGGATCGGGGAAATGGAGCGTGATGCTATCGTCGCCCACGGTGCCTCCACCTTCATCAAAGAACGTATGCTGGATACCTCCGACAACTATCGCGTATTCATCTGCCGCGGATGCGGTATGATCTGCACGGCGAACCCCGAGAAGCACATTTACAAGTGCAGCAACTGCAAAAATCACGCAGACATTGTCCAGGTTCGGCTCCCGTACGCGATGAAGCTCCTCATCCAGGAGCTAATGACGATGGGCATTGCCCCCCGCATCAAGACATAAAAGCTCTAAAAACAAACTATTCTTTTTGGTAACTTTGCCCGATCCTTTTTCGGTCAGGCCAAAAATTGACGCGGGTTTTCCACCCAACCCGTATAAGCAATCCGCCCTATCCACTCTCAGTGTGGCCAAAAATTGACGCGGGTTTTCCTGCGGTACCCCATATATTATCGCGTGCGCCAGCGTCGTTATGTTATTATAACAAAATGCCGCGCATTCGTAAAAAACAGGTTCTGCCCGAATCTACCAAAGATGAAACGGATCCGAACCAGCCCTCCACGTCCGAGAGTGCCCCTGTGAAAAAGAAGTACAATGTATGTATCTGGGCGGATGAGGACGGACACATATGTAATGCATCCGCATCTTACAGCCTGCCTGATAAAAAAGCACGGATATTCTGCAAAGATCACGCGAATAAAACGGATCTCAAAATCGTATTTAATTCATCTAAAAAATTATGCGAGGATTGCGAGAAAAAGATACCAACTTATGGAATTACGAAAGGCAAAGCTATGTATTGTGCACCGTGTGCCAAAATACGTATTAAAAACGAAGAAAAGCTCACAAATGTCGTGCACACAATGTGTGAAATCTGTCAAAAAGTTCAACCGACCTATGGTACGGAGCCTAAAAATCCAATCCTATGTGCTGCCTGCGCTAAAAAACATCCTGAAAAAGACAAGTTTTTCAATGTAAAACATATCAAGTGTCAGGACTGCCATAAGACGCGCCCCATTTATGGCATTGAGCCCGGAAAACCTCTGGTTTGCAAAAACTGCGCAGAGAAGAAACCCAACAAAGAGGACTTCAAAGATGTGGTCAACAAAATGTGCGAGATCTGCAAAAACACTCGTCCCATCTACGGAACTGAGAAAAAAAAGCCACTTTACTGTGCACCTTGTGCAGATAAGCAGCCCAACAAAGATGATTTATGGAACGTTGTAGACAAAATGTGCGACGATTGTAAAACAGTGCATCCTACCTACGGAACTGTGCAGGGAAAGCCATTCTTATGCGCAGGCTGCGCGAAAAAACATACCGAAATAAAAGATCTTCGGAACGTTTTTGACAAGATGTGCCTGGATTGCGGTGTCGTACAGCCAAGCTACGGCACCGAAAAAGGTAGGCCACAGTTCTGCGCACCGTGTGCTGCCAAACATCCGCCGGAAGAGAATCTTACAGATGTGGTAAATGCCAGGTGCCTTACACCCTACTGTGGTAAGCAAACAAACCGAAAGCACTTGAAAGGCTACTGCTACCGCTGCTTCGTCCACACCTTCCCGGACAGCCCGATCCTTCGCAACCACAAAACAAAGGAACGCGCGGTCGCCGACTTCGTCCGCGAAACCTTTCCGAACTACACGGTCGCGTTGGACCAGCGCATTGAGGGTGCCTGCTCGCGGCGGCGACCGGACATTCTCATTGATATGGCCGAGTACATTCTCATCATTGAGATTGACGAGAACCAGCACCAGGCCTACGACTGCTCCTGCGAAAACCGGCGGCTGATGGAGATATTTGAGGACGCCGGAAGGCGCCCGGTCGTAATGGTCCGCTTCAATCCGGATCAGTACTATGACCCGAAGAAGAAGTCGGTACCCTCCTGCTGGGGCTCTACCGAAAATCGGGGCCTCTGCGTCGTAAAAGACAACAAGAAGACCGAGTGGGCGCAGCGCCTAAAAACCTTGAAGACAACCATTGAGATGGTCGTGTCCCAGGGTGCCATCAAAGAGATTGATGTGATCCATCTCTACTACGACGGCTTCTCAAAGTGATGGTTCATCACTGATTGAGTAATCTAGTTTTTGTTCATTTGGCCGCACTTAATTGCTACCAACGAGAAAAGTATTAATTAAAATATTGATATAAAAAGTAATAGTTATATACAGAGCAGTAAAGCATTTGTGTATACACAAAATGAGCATACAGCCTCTGATCGCAAATTTAGAAAACCTTATAAATAATTTACCAAAGTCTAATGTACGATTTCTCTATTTTCTTAAACAAATCGTTCAAGGGCCAAATGGGCAATCACAGTACATATTACAGCCAATGGTAATTACATATCTAAGTGAATGGGTAGTTCAAGGTACGCGCTGCTATATTGGTCCAGGACTGACAGCACAATACTGCTACGTTTATAAAATTAATACAATCAAACATATGGTAAGAGTAACACCTTTAAATGCATCTGGAAATCGTTTTATAGCTAATTTTCTAGGAAATCCAGTAGATAAAATAGAGTCCGAACACGGAAATCACTTAACACTCGGAATAGAGCGCACTCGTCCGAATAATGTAGTTTTACGTACACATTTTGTAACTTATAACCAAGATCCCATAGATCCATATATATTTACGCGCGATCAGGATCGTTGTGATTTTATTGGAAATCAAGCCTATTTACAATATAATAAAACTCAATTTAGTCAATTACAATGTTTGAAAGGAACGGCGCCTACCATTGGAGATGTTTATACAGCGGAGCCATTTATGATAAATGTGCTTCAAGAGTTGTATCGGACACTATACACTACACCACCAGCTATTCCAGGAGGCAACCTTTCTTCAAGTGTAAACATTGGTAAAAAAGGTGGTAAATATATTACTAAGCCAAATGGAAAAAAGAAATATATTCAACGCGGAGGAGCAGTACCTGTAACATACAGGAGCTTATCACTCACGTCTGTGGAAACGGTTGCCTTTTTAACAAATCGCATATTTAGTAAAATACTAGAAGAACGCGAAGATTTAAAGTCCGTTCAAGTATTTTTGGATGAAACAGATAGTCTTGGTCCTGATAATAAATTAAACCTTGTAATTCTGTACGATTTCTCAGAAAACGCGCGTATGGTATTTCATATGAATATGAATAAAGTTCTAAGAGCCGCTTACGCAAATGCTCATCCGCAAACTGCGTCCGAAGATGAACAGCGCGCGTTAGAATATCTCATAACTGCATCATCTATTCAGAATGCGAATATTGGCAGTTCTAGGTCTAGATAGTTATACTATTACGTCCTTCACGCACGTAAACCGTAACACCGTACGCTCCCGACAGCAGCGTCATCCACGTGAGGCCCCACGTCATATCGCGGCGAACGACGCTGGCATCGTAGCCGGCGAACATTACGTAAAGCGTTCCATTAAACACCCCGTAGATCGTGAGGGCCAGAAGAAAGCCTGCAAGCATCGCCGAGATCACCGACGATCCAAGGGTCGTCGCCCACGCACGGGTCGCAAGCGGCACAAACGCCAGCCAAGCGATCACGATGCTGCCGTACGACAGCGCTGCGGCCAACGCGCGCGCCGGCGTAAACTCAGGGAATCCCGCGGTGCCCGAAATGCGCGCCGCCACGCCGCCGTAGTAACCGCGCGACGCGAAGACATAGGCGATATCTACGGCCAGGTAAATCCCCGCAAAAATCCAGGCCACCGCCGAAGGCAGAATGGGTGTCGTCATTGCGCAGGTTGCTATTTAAAGCTTATAGAATTTGCATCATAACAATATACAAAAATTAGTAAAAGGGTTAAATAGTGCAAAGGCGAAGGCGACGGCGAAGGCGAAAACGCAGCGCGATGTATCAAAGCCGTATCAAAAACGCGAAAAAGCGGACGGGTCGCCAGGAGCGCGGCCGTATGCTGGTGGAGCCCGACGATTCGCAAAGCTACGCGGTCGTTCAGGCGATGCTCGGCAACGGTCGGCTTTCGGCGATATGCGAAGATGGAAAGACGCGCGTCGCACGCATTCGCGGCTCTATGCGGAAAGCCGGCGGTAAGGTCATCATAGAGCCTCGTGATCTCATCGTCGTCGCCCTGCGCGACTACGAGGACGACAAAGGCGACGTCATTCACAAATACACCCTAGACGAGGTCCACGAAATTCTTAAATGGAATGTGCTCCCCACGGCACTTCGCCGCGTACTCACGCGCAGCGAGTTTCAAGGCGACGACGACGAAGAGGATCACGTCGTTTTTACCGAAGACAATTGGGATCCGACCGCCGGCGGCCCTGGCGGCACTGGCGGTGCCGTGCCGAAAAAGACCGGCGTCGCTGCGGAATTAGAAGAGCTGGACATTGCCGCGATTTGAGTTGATTTAATTGTCGTTTTTATATAGATGTCTTCATCAAAGCGCATTGGAACCGCCGGCGGCAACCTGGTCAGCCAGGGCGCCTATGGTTGCACCTTCTATCCTGCATTTCCGTGCGAAACGGACACGCCACAAACGGCGCGGGCGCTGCCGCGCATCGGCAAAGTAATGGGATCCGAAGAGCATATGCAAGAAGAAATTAAGAGCGCGCGCATCCTGAGCAACATTGACCCAGAAAGCCAATTCTTCTACTATGCCGACATTGACAGCGAGTGCATCCTCTCGCCGCAGACGGTCAAGGCCGCACTGAAACCGGGAGAGACGTGCGAGGCAATTGAGCGCAACCTGATGAAATCGTTTCAAATTACGATGCCTTTCGGTGGCAAAACACTCACGCAATTCTTGAAGGCGACTTACGGAAAGCACGGCGCGAGCCGAGCGGACATTGCGCGCATTGTTGAGCCGGTTTTCCAAGGGATCAAGCGCCTCGTGGACGCCGGCTACGTGCACCAGGATATCAAGCCCGAGAATATCGTCGCACAGGTGGACGCTGCGGGTAAGACCCAGGTGCGCATCATTGATTTCGGCGTCCTAATGTCGGCGGCCGATTATTACAACGTGCACAGAATCTTCAAATGGGTCACCAATGCCGTCTTCAAAGAACACAAATACATTTACAATGGTCCGGAGTATCGTGCTTTTTGGCTGTCTGAGCAAGAAGAGGGCGTAGACGCGCTCGTGGAAGTGGAGCGCACCCTCGCGAAAACGCCCATTAAAGTCCCCGGCGCGCCGGCGTATGATATCGGAACGCCCTCCGGAAAGAAATCGTTCCAGTCCCTTGCGAAACTGTGGGCGTTTATGCTCCGCGCGGGATCCAGCGACACTCCGAACAAAATGAAGGAGATGAAGGCGAGCGGCTTCGCGGAAAAAGCGGACATTTGGTCGCTCGGCATCGTCCTACTGCGACTGATGCCGTTCGTGGTGCCCGCCGAAGGCGACAACCCTACCGCAGTGGAACTGTACGACAAGCTGCTAAATGGTCTGCTCGTGCCGCATCCGACGGATCGTATGTCTATTGACGCTGCCCTGGCGCTCCTTAAAAAGCTGAAAAAGGCGACAACGGCCGTGGCAATTCGCGCGAGCGCCAGTGCGAGCCCGAGCCCGAGCCCAAAGCGCGCAAGTGCAAGCAGCCGCCCAAAGCTGATACGCAGCGAAGACCGAAACTATGCGAGCCCAAGCGCGTCGCGTCGTCGGCAGCTGGCAACCGTCTAGTCTAGACCGATCGCGGTACGTCGTCTTTGCAAATGGGACACGTATGGTGCGCCCGGAACCATTGGCGAATGCAGGGATCGCAGAATTCGTGGCGGCACCGGGTTATTTTTCGGATTCTTGGAAGTATATCCATTGTCTCTAAACAAATCGTGCATCGCATTGTCGGGTCCGTTGGGGCTGAAACAATCGGCGCAACGGCGTCTACGTCATTGACACCCACGGGGTGGTCTCCTATATGTTCACAGAGCCGCATCAGTTGTTCGTAAGAGGGCGTTGGTTCGTCCTCGGACGACTCCGTCTCATACTCGGCGTCGGCTTCGCCTTCGTCGTATTCGTCGCCGTCTTCTCCGTCGCCCTCCCCGTCCCCCTCTCCGTCGCCGTCGTCGGGCACTACTTCATCATAATAGTGCGCAAACATTAACTCGCTTTCTGTGGCGGAATTAATCGCTTCGTCCGCGTTTGCGAACATATTCCCGGAGCTGTAATCGGCCCAAATGGCGAAAAACGCCGGGTGTTCGTACATCATATGAAATATGAAATCCATTGGGCCTTGTTCCCGTCCACATATTGGGCATTCTTGCAAGGCGCCCGTCGGAAGCGGTGGCGGTCCCGGACTAGATGGCGCACTTTCCAGCACCTCTGTGAAAAGAGGCGGGATGCCCGTAAAGGAGATAAATGGGGTTAAAACGTTAGAAGACATTCATTTGGTTTTTACTATCGGTGGCGGCTTTATATTAGCACGCGGCGGCGCGCGGCGGCAATTTTTAGCATTTAAAGGTGTGCCGCGTCGTATGTAAGACGACGGCGGAGCCGCACCGCAACGCACCGCAACGCAGCGCAGCGAGAATGGGTCTCCTAGACGAGTACATTGAGACCGACGCGCTCTATAAGCGCAAGTATGGCCCCGCGACAGCGCTGTTTTTACAGTGCGGTGATTTTTTTGAACTTTATGCGGTGATTAACGATACCGAAGAAGTGGGGGCGGACATTTACAAGATCGGCGACCTATGCGATCTTCAAGTGACGCGGAAGAACAAGGCGATCCTGCAAAACAATCGGAGCAACCCGTTGATGGCGGGCTTTCCGATGTACGCGCTGACGAAGCACGCGGCGTCGCTGCTGGCGCTCAACTACACGGTGGTGATTATGCGACAGGTGACGCCACCGCCGAACGTGACGCGGGCGGTCACGGAGATTATGAGCCCGGGCGTGACGCCGATGCCGACCTCTCACGAAAGCCAATATCTGATGGTGGTGTTTTTCTCGGAGGACCTGCTGACCGTCGGCATCGCCGGCGTGGACGTGAGCACCGGGCACACATTCGTGCAGGACGCGGCAATGCCGCTTGCCGTCGCGGGCAGCGCAGGCGGTGCAAGCTCGGGGGGTGGTGGCGCCCCTCCGATAAGCATCCCAGCGAGCGATGACGTAGCCCGCGCGATTCAGGCGTGGAACCCGCGCGAAATCGCCGTGTACGCTCGGCGTCCGACGTCGGCGGGCTCTGGCGGCGGCGGCGCTGCCGGGGCAGCCGTGCTCGCCACGCGCCGCCGCGCCTTGGAGCGCATTTTCGCGAACGCGCGCACGCATCTCTGCTGGGAAAACTACGACCCTGACCTGGAACGCCCGACGATCCAAAACGGCGTGCTGAAACGGGCTTACTGGCGGCCCGACGCGGACGCGGGCGACGCGGGCGGTGCGACCGCTGCCGACGAACGTCGCCTTCGCGCCCTTGGGGCTGTGAGCTACATTGAGAAGCTGGACCTGGAACGGATGGATCTCGGCCGAATGGCGTTCGTGCTTCTGCTGGAATTCACGTATCTGCACAGCGAGACGCTCGTTCAGTCGCTGAAAGAGCCCGCGCGGCTGGAACGGAACGGTGTCTTGTCGCTGGAATACACGAGCGCGGTCCAGCTGAACCTCATCGGTGACGGTGGCGGCGGCGGTCTCGTTCGGCTGCTGAACCGGTGCGGTACGGCGTTTGGGCGCCGGCTGTTCCGAGAGCGCTTAATGAACCCGGTGGCGGACGCCGCGGTGATGACGGCGCGCTACGACGCAATTTCGGCGATTTTGCAGGCGCGTTCGCAGGTGCCTCTGAGCAAAATCCTCTCGCAGATGCTGGACTTGGAGCGGATGGCGCGGCGCATTCGCATCGGCACGTTTCCGCCCTGCGACTGGGCGGGCTTTTATATGAGCCTGGAAGCCGCCGACAGCGCCGCGGACATCGGCGGAAAGCCGGACATCGTCGCAATGATCGCTGAGATC
>Ga0209442_1000101_pt1 | contig 49839 bp, 41 predicted proteins | sample LauGreSBDMM110DD_2_FD_187565 | JGI IMG/M metagenome (GOLD analysis project Ga0209442, IMG submission 187565) | Freshwater lake microbial communities from Lake Michigan, USA - Sp13.BD.MM110.DD (SPAdes) (version 2) | ecosystem: Environmental > Aquatic > Freshwater > Lake | place: Lake Michigan...
ATTGGAGGGCTTGCACTGAAGTGGCCGAACGATCTGGTACTGCGTAACGAAGAGGGCGGCGTGACGACCGGATTCCGCAAGGTCGGTGGCGCGCTGATGGAAGCTTCGGATCTTGGTGGTCCGAACGCAACACTGATCGTTGGGATTGGACTCAATGTGCGTGGCGATCCGTCGCGGTTGGACCCGAGCCTCGCCGCAACGGCAACGTCACTCGAGCTCGCCTCCGGTCGGCCGGTGGATCGCGAGGCGATCTTTGATGACGTGGTGGCGCGCCTTGAGGGACGCATGGCGGCGCTCCAATCCGGTCGCTTTGATGTCTCTAATTGGCGTGCACGCCAGCTCCTGGATGGGTGGGAGGTGGAGTTGGATCTCGGCGCCGAGGGGCACCTGCAGGGTCGAGTGGTGGGATTCGACGGCAGCTCTGGCGCGCTCATTCTGAGCGTGGACGGCACGGAGCGTGCCATCTCCACAGGGGAAGTGACCCGAGTCGTGCGAGCCGCCACCCCGTAGCGGGTACCATCACTCTCTAGTGGGGAGGGTCCGTGCCGAGCTTTAGCAACCCGTTCAAGCGCCGTAAGGCGGCCCCCGGAGGCGAGCCCGATCTCTGGCTGCGCTGCCCCGGGTGCTCCGAGCTCCTCTTTAAGAAGAGCCTCGAGAAGGGCCTCCGCGTCTGCACATCCTGCGGGCACCACTTCCGCGTCCCAGCCCGGGAGCGGATCGCCCAGCTGGTGGATGAAGGCTCCTTCGCCGAACTGGACGCGAGCCTGGTCTCCCTCGACCCGATCGTCTTCACCGACTCCAAGCCCTACCCCGAGCGCGCCGCCACCGCCCGCAAGCTGACCGGCGAACGGGACGCCGCGATCCGCGGCACCGCCTCGATTGGCGGGATCGAGATTTCGCTCGTAGTAATGGACTTCTTCTTCATGGGCGGCTCCATGGGCTCCGTGGTTGGGGAGAAGGTGGCGCGCGCCGCCGAACTCGCCACCGAACGACGCCTCCCACTCCTGATCGTCTCCGCCTCTGGTGGCGCACGCATGCAAGAGGGGACCTATGCGTTGATGCAGCTGCCGAAGACGCTCGCCGCGATTGCGCGACTGAAGTCGAGCGGCGGCACATTCATCAGCCTCCTCACCGATCCAACCACCGGCGGCACCATTGCATCATTCGGCGCGCTTGGCGATCTCAATGTTGCGGAGCCGAACGCGCTGATTGGATTCAGCGGCGCGCGCGTCTCCGCTGGAACGATTGGCGACGAACTTCCCGCCGGATTCCAGCGTTCAGAGTTCTTGCTGGAGACCGGCTTCATTGATGCGATCGTTGCGCGCGGCAATCTTCGACCATGGATCATTCGCGCACTCAGCCTGTTGCAGCCGCTTCCGGCACCTGCTGTGCCGCTCTATCAGCAGATCAACATTCCAGGCGTTGGACTGATTGGTGGCGTGGTGACTGGCGTTGCGCAGGGTGCTGGCACGATGATCGGCAGCGTCTTGGCGCCGGTCGCTTCGGCTGCAACGCGCGTTGCGAATCGCGCCGATCAGATCTTGGAGAACCAGCGTGATCGACACCTTGCACCAGAACTCGGGCCGCACCTTGAAGAGGAGGAGGCGTGGAGTCATGTGCGGCGCGCTAGGGATCCGGAGCGACCACGCACCGCAGAGTTCCTTGAAGCGTTGAACGCCGACTTCGTCGAGTTGCGTGGCGATCGACGCGCTGGTGATGACGGCGCGATTGTTGCGGGCATTGCGCGCATTGATGGACGACGCATCGTGGTGGTTGGAACGCAGAAGGGTCGCGACACGGAGAGCAACATCCGTCGCGGTTTCGGCATGCCGCATCCTGAGGGCTACCGGAAGGCGATGCGCGCCTTTGAGCTCGCCGAACGACTGCATCTCCCCGTCCTGACGCTCGTGGACACGCCCGGTGCACACCCAGGCCCTGAGTCCGAGCAGCGTGGGATCGCCGAGGCGATCGCCGCCTCGATCAGCCGCATGACCGAACTCCGCACCCCGATCGTCACCGTGGTGACGGGGGAGGGTGGCTCAGGGGGCGCCCTCGCCATTGCCGCTGGCGACCGCGTCTACGCGCTGGAGCACGCCTACTACTCGGTGATCAGCCCAGAGGGGTGCGCCGCGATCCTCTTCCGCACATCTGAGAAGGCCCCCGCCGCGGCGCGCGCGCTGCGCATCACCGCCACAGAGCAGGTGGCGCTCGGCGTAGTAGACGGCATCATCCTGGAGCCAGAGACACTCTCCGCAGAGTCCACCGTGACGCTGGCGCGCTCCATCTGGGAGACGGCGAGCGCCGCCTTTGACGAACTTGAATCAATGAAGGATCTCAACGAACTCCTCACCGCGCGCTATGCGCGTTATCGCGCCTTTGGCGCGTTCGACGAAGCGCCTATCAAGAAGAAGGGGATCACGGGCGCGATCCGCTCACTCTTCGGCCTTGATCGCGACCTTGTTGGCGCTGGCGTTGGCGACGACTGGATTGACGAGATCGAGCGCGATAGTGCGGGGGCATAACGATGGCAAAGTTTCGTGATCTTGCAAACGCGAACGTGAGCGGCGAAGGGAACGCCGAAGAGCTCGGCGCACTCATTGACGCGCTCCTCCCCGTGCTCGTTGATCGCCTTGCAGAGACCGGCCTCGGCGAGATTGAGGTTGAGCGAAATGGCGCAACGGTGCGCGTTCGGTCTGAGTCGCTCGGCGTACAGCAGGCCGCCGTGCAGGGATCTTCTGCGCAGGCTCCTGTTTCCGCAGCGGTGCCGGCGCCAAGCTCTGTTAGCGCGGCGCGCAAGCATGCGGTGCGCGCAACGGCGGTGGGATTCCTGACGCTCTCCAAGGAGATTCACGTTGGCGCCAAGGTGGCGAAGGGTGCGCTCGTTGCCACCGTTGAGGTGCTCGGCATTCCGAGCGAAGTCCGTGCAACGCACGGCGGGATCGTGGCGGCGCTGAAGTCCGCCACTGGCGATCCGGTGGAGTACGGCCAGGAGATCTTCCTGCTTGAGTCAATCGGCGAGGGGTCCAAGTGATCAAGCGCGTCCTGATTGCGAATCGTGGCGAGATTGCGCTGCGCATCCTGCGCGCCTGCCGCCAGCTCGGCCTTGAGGCGGTGGTCGCCTACAGCGAGGCGGATGCGGACTCGCGCGCGGTCTTGGTTGCCGACGAGGCGGTCTGCATTGGGCCAGCCGACGCGAAGCAGAGCTACCTCTCGGCACCCGCGATCATCTCCGCGGCACTCGCCACCGGCTGCGACGCCATTCACCCGGGCTACGGCTTCCTCTCCGAGAACGCCGCATTCGCCGAAGCGGTTGCGGCGCACAAGCTCACCTTTATTGGGCCATCGGCGCCGATCCTGGAGAAGTTCCACTCCAAGGCGGCAACACGCGCGCTGCTCGCCAAGCACGGCCTCCCTACGATCCCTGGTTCAGACGGGGTGGTGGCGGATGAGGCGGCGGCGCTCGATGCGGCGAAGAAGATTGGCTACCCGGTGATCCTCAAGGCATCCGCAGGTGGTGGTGGTCGCGGGATGCGCGTGGCACAGGACGCCGCTGAGCTCACCAAGAACTTCTCCATCTGCGCGCAAGAGGCGCAGGCCGCCTTCGGCGACGGATCGATTTACTTGGAAAAATATCTCAGCGCAACGCACCATGTTGAGGTGCAGATCGCCGTTGACAGTGAAGGGACGGCACTCCACTTTGGCGAGCGCGACTGCTCACTGCAGCGACGTCATCAGAAGTTGGTGGAGGAGTCGCCATCCACGGCGCTCACGCCGCGCGTCCGCGAAGACTTCCTTGCGCGTGCCGCAAAGGCGATCGGCGCCGCCGGCTACCGCAACGTGGGGACGCTTGAATTCTTGGTTGGCCCAGATGGAAAGCCGTACTTCATTGAGATCAACTGCCGCATCCAGGTGGAGCATCCCGTCACCGAGGTGGTGACTGGCGTTGACCTTGTTGCTCTGCAGATCACACTCGCCGGTGGCGCGCGCATGCCAATGACGCAGCGCGAGATCCAGCCGCGCGGTCATGCGATTGAGTTCCGTATCACGGCGGAAGATCCGGCAAAGAACTTCCAGCCGCAGGCGGGGGAGATCAGCGCGTATCGTTCGCCGAGCGGCCCCTGGGTGCGATTCGACTCACACCTCTACGCCGGCTACGAAGTGCCGCCGTACTACGACAGCCTCCTCGGCAAGCTGATTGTCTGGGGGGCAACGCGCGAAGAGGCGATCGCACGCTCCCGCGCCGCACTCCGCGAACTAGAGATTGACGGTGTGGCGACCACGCGCGACTTCTTCCTTGGCCTCCTGGAGAGTCCCTCATTCCTGAACGGCGCCGTCACCACCAGCATGCTCGACGACGTTGGCACTGCTGCCATCCTCGCCGCTGCGCCGCGTCGCTCAGGCGACCAGGCGGGTGCGTAGCATGGAGGTCGCATGAGTGAGCCGCTTCTGAACCAGCAGCAGATTGAGGCGCTGATCCCGCATCGCGCCCCCTTCCTCCTGCTGAGCCGCGTCGTTTCTGAAGATCGTTCGGCGGGTTCGCTTGTTGCAGAGCTTGATGTCCGCGCCGATGCCTTCTGGGTCCCCGGTCACTTCCCACAGCCAGTCGGCCCGATCATGCCCGGCGTCCTCCAAGTCGAAGCACTCGCGCAGGCGATGGCGGTCTATGTGGCGCGTACCGAAGGGTTCGGCAACCGACTCGGCGTCTTCGCCAAGATTGAAGAGTGCCGCTTCACGCGCATGGTGACCCCTGGCGAAACGTTGCAGCTGGAGATCGTGATGCAGAAGCTCGGCTCACGCATGGGGAGTGCCGTTGGAACCGCCTCCGTCAACGGCGAGAAGGCCTGCAGCGCAACGATTACGTTTGTCATTCCGCCAGAGAGCGCACTCCCGAACCCATCTGGGTCCACCGCGTCGTAAGAGAGGAAGTCAACCAATGAAGCGCGTCCTTGTGATCTCCGACATCCACGGCAATCTCGCCGCACTTGAGGCGGTTGTGGCGAAGTTTCCTTCGCTGAAGCCGGACCAGGTGGCGATCCTTGGCGATCACGCCCTCTTCGGGCCGAAGCCTACCGAGACGATTGACCTGATCCGTAAGTTGCAGTTGAGCGGTGCGCTCGTCACCGCTGGGACGGGCGACATTGCGGTGGCCGACCTTGATTACGCGGCGAGCTTTCCGAGCCTCGCTGGTGGATTGCCGCCAGCACTGAAGGCCTCCGTTGAGTGGGCGTCGGATGAGTTGGACGACGATCGCATTGAGTGGCTGCGCTCACTCCCAACGGAGCGTCGCATTCGCTACGGCGAGATTGGCGTCACCTTCTGCCACGCCTCACCAGGCTCGCGGACGATTCCGTTGAGCGCTGACCTCGACCCTTCCACCACGCTGGAGCTGATCGGCCAGACGGACTCGCGCCTCGTCTGCGTTGGCTTCACGCATCAGGCACGCGTCAAGGATTACGGCTGGAAGGTGATCGTGGACGCCGGATCTGCCGGACTCCCGTATGACGGTGAGGCCTCCGCCGCATTCGCCGTCATCGACATTGATCCAGAGGCCGGCACGATCAGCGCCGAAATTCATCGCGCAACGTATGACACGGACGCAGTGAGCGATGCGCTCACGGCGCGCGGACTCGCTGGCGACGCGTATCGCGCCGCCACCGTACGCACAGGAAAGTTGGTGCGATGAGCACTGCGCATCGCGTTGTTGTCACCGGAATGGGGGCGCTCTCCCCACTCGGTCGCGGCGTGGATGCGCTCTGGAGCGGACTCCTTGCGGGGCGCTCTGGCATTCGCCGACTTGAAGGCCTTGATCTCACTGGACAAGAGGTGGACTTCGGCGGACAGGTGCCGAACTTCGATCCATCCGACATCCTTGAGGCGAAGCAGATCAAGCGACTCGATCGCTTCTCACACCTTGCCATCGCCGCATCCGTTGAGGCACTCACTTCGGCAGGTCTCCCAGCGCGACTGAGCGACGAGCTCGCCCTTGGCACCGCAACGATTATTGGCTCAGGACTTGGTGGCGCAACGACACTCTTTGAACAGGCGCTGAACTACGGCGAGAAGGGGGCGGGTCGCGTCTCACCCTTCTTGATTCCGGGAGCGATCGGCAACATGGCGGCGGGTGAAGTTGCGATCCACGTCAACGCGCAAGGCCCATCGTTTGGGCCAGTCAGCGCCTGCGCCACCGCCGGTCACGCCATTGGTGAAGCGTACGAGACGATCCGTCGCGGTGATGCTGAGCGCGCACTCGCTGGCGGTGCCGAAGCGGCGCTGCACCCTGTGGTGATCGCCGGATTCAACAATATGCGTGCACTCTCACGAAGTGGGAGCAGCGCCGCGGGTGGCGATCCTGCCGCAGCATCGCGACCGTTCGACAGCGCGCGCGACGGCTTCGTGATGTCCGAAGGTGCTGGCATCCTTCTTCTTGAGCGACTCGACCTCGCCCTGGCACGCGGCGCCACGCCGCTCGCCGAGATTGTTGGCTACGGCGCATCGGCGGACGCGCAGCACATCACCCTCCCAGCTCCTGGCGGGTACGGCGCCGTGCGCGCCGGACGTCGCGCGCTGGAGAAGGCGGGACGCTCGGGGGGCGAGATTGACCACGTCAACGCGCACGCCACCTCAACTCCAGAAGGCGATAAGGCGGAACTCGACGCGATCCGCACCATCCTCACTGGCGCGGCAGATGCCGGAAGCGCCGCATCGGCTGGTCGCGCGCAGTTGCGCGCCAGCATCACCGCAACCAAGGGGAACATCGGCCACACGCTCGGTGCCGCCGGTGCGCTCGGCGCCGCCGCCACCATCTGCGCGATGCGTGACAAGCGCGTCCACGCCACCCTGAATCTCAGCGCACCCGATCCACTCGTTGGCGCGCTGGATATTGTCACTGGCGCGCCGCGCGACCAAGAGGTTGCCCTTGCGCTCGTCAATGCGTTCGGATTCGGCGGGCAGAACGCGGCGTTGCTTCTTGCAAAATGGGCGGGACGCTGATGGCAGAGAAGCGTCGCGAGCGACTGCAGAAGAGTGCACTACGGGCGCTGGATGCGGCGCGCGAGGCGGCGCGACGCGCGCGCGGTGGTGCCGCGGCGCCGCAACCGAGTAGTGGCATCAGCCCAGCGAAGCCATCCACGCCACCAGTAGAGCGATTCGCCACCGAGCGTCGAACAGCAGAGCGCAGTGAACCACGCCCCGTGATGCAGACCACGCCACCACGACCACGTCGCGGTCAGCAGCGCCTCAACGCGCAACCACCTGAGCTGCGCATCCCGCGTCAGACAGTGGAGCAGGCGCCGCTCACCAGCGACGAAGCGGATCTTGTGGAACTAATCGACCGGCTCGCCGCCGTTGCGGATGGGAGCGGCCTCGCCGAGATTGAACTCTCCTCTGGCGGCACGCGCGTGGTGGTGCGCAGCCGCGCCGCCGTTGCTGGCGGACAGATCGTTCTCGCCGCTGGTGCACCTACGTCAACCGCTTCTGCGGCGCCAACCACTTCTGCTGCCCCCACAGGTGCAACCGCCGCGAGCGCCGCTACACCGAGTGGAGTGTTCGTCAACGCGCCGCTCACTGGCATCTTCTACTCCGCCGCCACACCAGGTGGTGATCCGATGATTGCGGTCGGCCAGACGATCAGTGTTGGTCAGCCGATCGGTCTGATTGAGGCGATGAAGCTCTTCAACGAGATTAAGTCGGATAAGGCAGGGCGCGTGGTGCGCATCGTTGCCGAGAACGGCCGCATCGTGAAGTCAAAGTCGCCAATCATCGAGCTTGAGTCATGAGCGGAGAGGCCATGGGTGAGCAGCGCATTGGCGGGACAACCGGCCGCGCGCAGCTACCGAATCGCACCACGCACATCACCGGTTGGGGGCATGAGGTGCCCTCCACGGTCTTGACCAATGCCGACCTTGAGAAGATCGTGGAGACGAGCGACGAATGGATTACCACGCGCACGGGGATTCGTGAGCGCCGCATTGCGGCGGAGGGTGAGACGACCGCCTCCATGGCATCTATTGCGGCGGCGCGCGCACTCGCCGTTGCTGGGATCAGCGCCGACGAGGTTGACTTGATCGTGGTGGCGACACTGACGCCAGATCACTCCATGCCGAGCACGGCAGTGTTAGTGAAGGGGGCGATTGGCAGCACGCGCGCCGCCGCCTTCGACCTCTCCGCCGCCTGCTCCGGATTCGCCTACGCCTACGCCGTTGCACACGGCTTCATCACCGCAGGGCTCGGCCAACGCGCGCTCGTCATTGGCGCCGAGACGCTCTCACGCTCCGTTGATTGGAGCGATCGCTCAACGTGCGTCCTCTTTGGTGACGGTGCTGGCGCCATTGTTCTTGAAGCGCTCGAACTTCCTGCTGGACAAGAGGGGACAACGCGTCCAGGGACGCTCAGCTTTGAACTCTCCGCTGATCCGAGCGGCGCCTACGCACTCTGGATCCCTGGCGGCGCGGGCGATGACGCCGATCCGCTGATCAAGATGGACGGCGCCAAGACATACGTCTACGCAACGCGCACCATGGCGGCGGTGGCGACCGCTGCGATTGAACGCGCCGGCCTCACCCCATCACAGGTGAATCTCGTGATTCCACATCAGGCGAACATCCGCATCATTGAACACGTCTCCAAGGCGATCGACTATCCAATGGATCAGATCTTCGTGAACCTTGATAAGTACGGGAACACCTCGGCGGCGAGCATCCCAATCGCCCTCTCCGAGGCGGTTGCCGCTGGGCGACTGAAGCCTGGCGATGTCTTCTGCACCGTGGCGTTCGGTGGTGGCTACACCTCGGGTGCCTTCGTCACACGCTGGGATGCCGATCCGGCACACGGCGCGCGTGCGGCGAGCGTTGATGCGAGCAAGATCGTCGTGATTCGCCCCGAGGGTGGGGCGAAGGCGGACGTCGTTCCTGCGGCGCTTCGTGCGCACCTGGACGGACGCCGTCGCTAAGATCAAACTGATGAGGAAGAGCACGCTGCTCAAAATCAGCACAAAGGAGGCGACATGTTTGAACTGACGGGCTATTCGGCAATCGTCACGGGCGGCGCGCGCGGCATCGGTCGCGCCATTGCGCTCGCACTTGCCGACGCTGGCGCCGACGTGCTGATCACCTACAAGGGGAACACCGCCGCCGCCAACGCCGTGATTGCTGAGATCGCCGCGAAGGGGCGCAAGGGGATCGCCCTCCAGGCTGACGCCGCCGATCCAGACGCCGCAGTGACTGTGGTCGCCAAGGCGATGGAAGCGTTCGGCAAGGTTGACCTGCTCGTGAACAACGCAGGGATCACCCGCGACACGCTGATCCTGCGCATGACGCCAGAGCAGTGGCGTGAAGTGATCGACACGAATCTCTCCGGCGCCTTCTATATGACGAAGGCGGCGGTGAAGGAGATGCTGCGCGCCAAGAGTGGTCGCATCATCAACATCACGAGCGTCTCGGGTCAGGCGGGAAACGCCGGCCAGGCGAACTACAGCTCGGCGAAGGCTGGCATGATCGGCCTCACCAAGGCCACCGCGCGCGAGGTTGCGAGCCGCGGCATCACCGTGAACGCCGTGGCGCCAGGCTTCATCACGACCGAACTGACCGCTGACCTACCGGATGCGATTAAAGATGGCGTGAAGGCGCAGACGCCACTCGGCAGGTTCGGCGAACCGCACGAGATCGCCGCTGCGGTGATCTATCTCGCATCGCGTGAGGCTTCGTATGTCACTGGCCAAGTGCTGGGGGTGGATGGCGGCCTGGTGATGATGTGACGCCCGCGGGACACCGCGGCGCGCCATATGCAGCAGCGCTCGCACTCCTCGCCGGGATCACCTTCGCCACCGCCACCTGGTCTGGCCTCGGCCCACTCGCCGTCACAACGCAGGGTGCGCGCGCCGCAGAGGTTACGACTGAAGTTGCAGCGCTTGATCCATCACTCCTCGGCAGCGATGGTCGCTACACGCTCCTCTTCTTAGGGAGCGACAAGCGCTGTCGGAAGATGTACTCACCACTTGGCGCGGAGCGCTGCAACAGCCTTGAGCCGAAGGTGGCAGCGGCGAGCGTTGACGGCTCACCAGCGAGCGCCCTCTATCCGTACATCTGGTCGCCTACCGCCGACGCCACGCTTGATGCGCCGCGCAACCGTGCTGGCACCGAGCGGACCGACGTGATGACCCTCCTCACGGTGAATCCTGCAACGGGTGAGTCTGCGGCGATGAGCATTCCGCGCGACATGGTGAACTTCCCCCTAAAGCCCTCACTCTCACGCGACTTCTGCCGTCCCGGCCGGACACGCTTCAACAGAAAAGTGAACGCACTCTATGTCTACGCGCAGCTCTGCATGAAGGAGACACCGAAGCTGCGCGCATGGGAGCGCTCCTCGCTCGCCGCAGAAAAGGTGCGCGAGAACCTTGCCTACGCGTTCAACATTGAGATTGACGATTGGGTGCTCACCACCTTCGGTTCCGCCGATATCCTCGGCGCCACACTCGACACGCTCGCCCCTGGTCCAACGCTCGTCCATCTAGACGACAAGAGCCGCTTCGCCTCCTGCCGGACGAACCGCCTTCGCACGGGGAGCGAGAGGAGCTACGACGACATGAACATCTCGTCGAACGCCAAGTACGGCGACCTACTCTTCCTGCGCCCAGGGAGCGTTGACCGGCTCGGGAGGCGCTCTGGCTGGTATCACGCCAACTGCCGCGAGCCAGAGACCACTGCAACGGTGCGCAGCACGAGTCCGAACTTCATCGCTGACTCTTGCCCTGTCGTTGGCGCTTCTGCTGACGGATGCATCTTTGATGTGCCGAGCAGCCTCTGGACCGGCTTCGCGCGCGCGCGAAAGTACGACGGCGATACGAACCGCATCCGTCGCGCGCAGCGCATCCTCTCAGCGATCACGCTCCGTGTAGTTGATGCTGGAAGCGAGGTCGCGAGCGCACTCGCTGCGCTCGCCTCCATGCGCTGGTATGCGCGGGCAGATCGCAACGCGGCGGGCCTGGTGAAGGACTGGAATCTGGGGCCAGCGCTGGTGCGCGGCAGCATTGCACCTGCTGACGTGGCAACAATCTTTACCTATGTGGCAACGGCGCGTGACGAACTTGCTGCAGGACCTGATGCGCCTGAGGGGTGGCGCTCGATGCTGCTTCTTGGTCAGCGCGTCACGCTTCCGAGTGGGACGCAGTGCCGCATCGCCACCGCGTCACTCTTTGGCGCGGATACGTTTAGCAGCAGGCTCGCCTGCACGCGCGCCTGGGTCGTAACAGAGTTTGGAGCGGTCGGCCCGTAGCCTTCGCGCGTTAGTTCGCGAGCCCGAGCAGGTTCGCCGCAAGCACCAGCACGTTCAGCACCCCCAAGACTCCAACCGCACCCCAGCCGACGAAGCGGAGCCATCGTGGGCTCGCATGCTCGCCGAGGAGCGCCTTGTTGCTGGCGAGGCTGACGATGAAGGCGAGCACGATGGGGAGGAAGAGACCCTGCAGATACTGGCTCCCCACGATCGCACCGATCGGGTCGATCCCAGGGATCATCACGATGCCCGCACCCACCACCAAGATTGCGGTGAAGATGCCGTAGAAGATCGGTGCCTCATGTAGCTTGCGATCAACACCCGACTCAAAGCCGAACGCTTCGCTCAGTGCGAAGGCGGTGGTGAGCGGCATGATCGCCATCGCTAAGAGGCTTGCACCAAAGAGCCCGGCGCCGAAGAGGATGGTGGAGAAGGAGCCGGCGAGTGGCTCGAGTGCAATCGCCGCCTCAGCGGCAGAGCCGATCGCCTTCCCGGTTCCAGCGAGTGCGACCGCCGTGGCGATCACGATGCAGACCGCGATGAAGTTAGTCCAGATTGAACCGAGGATCGCATCGGCGCGCGCCGCACCGAGCTCCTCTACGCCGATCTCCTTCTCCGCAACCGCCGACTGCAGGTAGAACTGCATGTACGGAGTGACGGTGGTACCAACTACGGCGATGATGAGGAGCGCCTCTGCGCCAGAGATGCCGCCGAGATCTGGTGAGGTGAGTGACGAAGCAACCTCCGCCCAGTTTGGATTTGAGAGCAGTGCGGCGGCGATGTAGGCCAAGAAGACGGCGGTGAGTGAAAGGAAGATGCGCTCCACGCTGCGATACGACCCCATCACCACGAGCAGCCAGACCGCGAGTGCGGCGAGTGGCGCCGTCACAAGGATCGGCACGCCGAAGATTGCGAGTGCCGACGATGCGCCAGCAACATTGGCGACCGTGTTGGCGAGGTTAGCGATGAGGAGCACGACCATGGCGAAGAGGGTCCAGCGCACGCCGAAGCGCTCGCGGATCAGGTCGGTGAGCCCCTGTCCTGTCACCACGCCGAGGCGGGCGACCGACTCTTGAACGAGTGCCAGGAGGAGCGCCGTGAAGGGGAGAATCCAGAGGAAGCGGAGTCCGGTGGACGAACCGAGTGTGGCGTAGGTGGTGATGCCACCCGCGTCATTGCCGGCAACGCCAGCGATCAGCCCTGGTCCAACAACGGCGAGGAAGGCGAGCGGTCCGCGCCGACCGCGGAAGGTTTCGCGAAGGCGCAGGAACGGGAGGGCGCCGAGTGACGCGAAGCGTCGCGGCGCACCGCGTCCGAGTTCGAGTGGTGCAACGCTGCGACGATCAGCCATTGTTCTTGTTGCGAGGCGCTGACTTTGACTTTCGCTTAGCGACTACAGCGGCGATGCTCCCCTTATGAAGCCGGCGTGGCATCTCGCGGCGCCACTCCTCTGGCAGGACATCCCAGAGCGCATCGGATGCGGTGATCACACCCATCAGGCGTCGATTTTCATCGACGACTGGTACGGCAACAAGGCCGTAGCGTGTGACGACGCGCGCCACCTCTTCGGCGTGGGCGAGCAGCTCCACCGCAACCGGCTCGTCTTCCATCAGGTCGATTACCTTGGCGCTTGGGCTGGCAAGGATCAGGTCGCGCAGCGTCACCTCGCCAAGCAGATGGCGCTTTGCATCCACCACGTAGACGGCAAAGGCAACGTCGGCATCTGGTTGTAGGCGGCGAATGGAGGCGAGCGCCTGCGACACGGTTGCGGTTGGTCGTAGCGCAACATGTTCGGTGGTCATGATGCCGCCGGCGCTCATCTCTGGGTGCGCGAGCAGCTCCTTCACATCTTCGCGCTCCTCTTTTGCCATCAGGCGTAAGATCGCGCTGCGGCTCATCGGCGAAAGATCGGCAACGGCGTCCGCCGCTTCATCTGGGCTCATCTCTTCAAGGAGATCGGCGGCACGCTCGGGCTCAAGGTCTTCAAGAAGATCGGTGCGCGTCTCTGGCTCCAACTCTTCCAGCGCTTCGGCGGCAACCTCTTCGTCGAGTGAGTTGAAGATGTCGGCGCGGTCGCGCGGCGTTAGCTGGTCAATGATCGTGGCGAGGTCGGCCGGGTGCAGCTCAGAGAGACCGGCGTGCGGCACCTTCAGGCGCATGCTTGCAATGGTGGAGCCGAGCGGATCCACATCCTCCCAGTCGATATACGAGGCAACGCGCGAGCGGCCGCCAGAGAGTCGTTCGATCCAGTTGTCTGGGAGGCCGAGTCGGCGCAGGAGTCCCGCCGCGCCAACATCTACGGCAACGAGTCGCATCGCCCCATCAACGAAGTCGAGCAGCACGTCATTCGCGCGCACCACCTTGCGCCCATCAATGTCAACGATCTGCTTATCCAGCAGATCGCCCTTCAGAAGAATCTCGTCCTTCCGCTTGCGGAAGCCAGTGATGTTGATGCGCTCCGTTGCAAGTCGCGCGCCGCTCGCGTCGAGTCGCTGCACGGAACTCCATGGGAGGTAGATGCGTCGTCGTCCAGTACGCACCACAAGGCCGGTCACCGGTGGGTGGCTCGTCCCGACCGCAACGATCAGGTCGTCAATCGAACCGATCGCGTCAGGGCTCCCGTCGCGCACGGGTCGTCCAATGAGTCGCGAGAGATGGAGCATCGTGCCCTCCGATGCTTGGTCCCGCCGAAGTCAGCAGGTTCACCTGCAGTCTACGCGGGGCAGCCCTCGGCGCGCTACCCTTCCATGAGAACGGAGGGATAGATGAGCAGTCGACGCGGCGTACGACGCCTCACGGTGCAACAGCTTGCCGCCTTCGCCGATACAGCGGCGGAGTTTGGCGAGACGGAACTCACCCGGCCGTGGGCTGAGACCCTCATCGCCGTTGGCGTTGCCGCTGTGATCGCCCACTTCAGTGAAGGGGGCGCCACCGTCCTCGCTGGCGCCGCCGCCGCCGCCCTCGCCGTTGTTGGCGTCAATGCGGTGCGACGAACCGACGACAGCGATCTTCAGCCTGGATCTGAGATCGTCCTCGCCGGACTTGTTGGCCTTGCAACGGCGGGCCTGGCGCGCATTGTCCCCACGGGTGTTGGCCTGATCTTGGTCATCGTGATCGGCGCCCTCCTCTTGCGTGCAGTGGTGATCTGGGAGTTGCGCCTGCGCAGCCTGCCGAGCGGCGCAACGCGGCGCGACCGGGTTGGCGCCCTCGCCGTCTCCACGCTGATCCTCTTCGCCGCCTCCATCGGTGTGGCGGCACTCGTTCCAGGGATCATCAGCGTCCCCGGCACGCCATCTGCGCGACCCGATGTTGTGGGGCCATTCGCCGTCATCGCAACAGGGATTGGGAGCGCGATCGCCGCAGGGTTCCTTGCGGCGCGTATGGCGAGCCTCCGACGCGAGCGAACGAGCGGCATCGTGCGTGACGCACTCGGCGCGGCACTAATCAACGGCCTCGCCTCTGTCGTATTCGCCGCGTTTGGCGCAGCACGACTTGCCGGCCCCGCCGGCCTCGCCGTCCTCTTCTATGCCCGCGAGCTCTGGGCCGCCGCCCCAGAGGGGGAGCGCAGCGACCCTCGCCTCCTCCTCGAGATTGCCGTTCTCGTGATCGCAACCGCCGCAGCGGTGCTCTGGATTGGGGTCTCCCTCTAGCGATCGGCTATCCTTCCCGAACGGCGCAGCGCCCGAATCCACAGCGCGCCCTTAAGAAGGAGGAGAACGTGACCCTCGTCAACGAGAGCCCCACCCAGAAGCCAGGGCGCGCAGCGCGCGACCATGCCGACGTTGCGTTGAAGGCTGCCGCCGAAGGGCGTTGGCAGGAGGCCGCCGACGCGAATCGCGCCGTGCTCGCTTTCGCCGCAGAGATCAAGGTGGAGGAGCGCATTGAGGCGCAGAATCGTTTGGCGAAGTGCCTCTGGGAGTTGGGCGATCTCGCCGGCTCCAAGAAGGAGTATCAGGTCACACTGACGCTCGACCCACTCAACCGAATTGCCGAGCGCAACCTTGAGCGACTGAAGGGCTTGATCAAGCAGGTTGGCAAGAAGACCACCCCGAGCTCCGAAGGGGCAACGACGCCAGCCGGCATTTTCATTCAAGAGGCGGGGACCACTGGGTTTGCCCATCTCACCAACGTTGCCGATGTTGCAACCCTTGCGCAGGTGAACCCTGGCGATGCGGTGGAGCTGCTCACCCTCAGCAATCGGCTGATCGCTAAGGCGAACGGGGTCGAGATCGGTCGCGTTGAGCCGCGCATTGCTGCGCGACTGTTGAAGTTGATCGCCGACGGCAATGTCTATAGCGCGGGGATCACCTCCATCAGCGGTGGCGACATCCGCATCATCATTCGTGAAGAGAGCGTCAGCGCAAAGAACCTTGGGAAGGTCTCCTTCCCAACGGCAACGCGCACCAACGACGAGCGCCCATACACGAAGGGCTCCTTCTTCCGCGAGGACGAAGGCTTCAGCGATGATGATGACGACGACACCTACGAAGACGATGCGCCGGTGGCGGATCGCGTGACCGCCGAGCCACCAGAGAAGACGGCGGACGACGCATTCCTTCCTGAGAGCGAAGAGGCTGGATCCTCCGAAGAGTAAGAGAACCCGCAAACCGCTGGATCTGGTGAGGGGCGCGTGGTAGAGCATCTCCGTGACGCGCGGATGGCGCGCACTGTTGCCGCGGTTGCACGCGATGGCGCGCTCCTTCTTGATCTCAACGCCGACGAAGCATCGCTCGTTGCCGCTGGTGCGCGCCAGGGTTGCCGCAGCGTGGTGCATGTGGCGGATCAACTCGCGGAGTGGGAGATCAGCGTTGCGCTAAGACCACCGAGCGTCCGCAGCTTTGAACTCGCCGTTGCGCAACTCCTTGAAGAGGTCAGCACGGAACTTGATTCCGGTTGGCGCGGCAGTTGCACCGCCTGCGGCCAGCCGCTCCGCATCGCCGCCTGGCGTTGGGAGGAGACCTCCGCCGATACCGATCCGAATCGCCGCCCTACGGCGCGTCGCGCCGTCTGCGCCGCGTGCAAGGGGCTCGGCAAGCGCGGTGACGCCTCAGCGATGCGGCCGGGTGAGGCGGCAACACAGGTCGCCCTCAGCGGCGAACTTCGCAGCGAGCTACTGACACTACTCGGTCCCGATGCGCTGGCGCGCTGGACGCCACGACAGATCCAGGTGTTCGTTGCACTGCAGCGTGGGCTCGCTCGCTCTACCGAAGTGGCGACCTCACTCACGGCCCTTCGCGTGGCGGTGGTACAGGCGGCACTGCGTAGCGCGCGACCAGATCCAACGCTCAATCCAGGCGCGAGCGCACGCCCGTGGTGGGAGATCGCGCCGTGGCAGGCGCTCGCCGAAGCGGTTGATGATCAGCGACGCCAACTCCTGCTCGCGGAGGAGCTGCCACGGGACCTGACGCTGAGTAGCGATCTGGTCAACCTCGGGTATCCGGGGCGACCAGTGATCGTGTCGCGCGCCTCCGCCGCGGCGCGCAGTGCGCTGATCTCACTCGGCACAACGAGTGGTATGCGCGCCGTACTCGTACGACTGCGACTCGGCGATAGCGCCCCCTCTCGCATCTTCCGACAACGCGCAACGCTCTTTGCGGGCGGCGTGGATCTTGTGACAGATGCAGCGACCAGCGCAGATCCAGAGAGCCCAGCCGCAGTTGCTGCGGCCATCGCGCGACTCCTCGTTGCACTCGACCCGCTGATTCAAGACGGCTCACTCTTCGTTGTTGAAGTTCCAGAGTCACTTCCGTCGCTAGCGGGCTGCCTCACCGCGGCGAGCATGGCGAGCGGGAGGGTGAGCGAGATCGAACGGTTCACACGCGAAGATGGCGTGAGCTGTTTCTCCATTACCATCACCACACCCCCAACACGTAGTCGTTCAGCCGGCGCACCGCGAAGTGGCGAGCGCGGTCCGCTGCGCGGTGATGCACTGCAGCGCGTCCTTGCCGATCTCGTGGTGGCGAGAGGCGAGCCGTGCACGCCAGCGCAACTCCTCACGCTCTACGCGTTGCACCGCTCATCGGGTGGCGGCCTGCTGGAGAGCGCCGATCTACTTGAAGAGTTCAACGAGATCCTCACGCTGCGCGATCAACTCCGCCCTCTCGGCTCTGCCGACCGACTGGTGCAGTGCGCCGACAACCGCATCTTTGTTGACGGGCGCACGGAGCGAGAGCGACTCGGCGCCGCCGGCGGGGATGCCGATGATGCGGCGATCGCTGCCGCAGCCGCCGCAGGTCGTGCCGCAGGGAGCGTCCCAGAGAGGGATCGCCTCCTCACCGCCGCACTTCGCGAGGCGTACTTTGTGGAGAGCGAGGAGGGGAGCACGCCGCGCTGGTCCACTACTAACCACGCGGCCGATCGCGCTGCCGAACGCGCGGCGCAGGTTGCGCTGCTCCTCACGGTGGGTGCGGCGATGGGTCTGCATACTGCGATCGCCCCTGCACTTGCGGAGATCGTGGTCGACGGGCTGCCGCTCGGTCGGCGTGTTGCACGTGACCCGATCGATTCATCACCGCCACTCCGTCTCCGCTCCGATCGCGCCGCCTTTGATCAAATTGACGCGCTTCTCTTCCGTCGTGGCCGGAGCGTGATCATGTGTGAAGTTGCGCTGGGGCCACTTCCTCTTGCGACTCTTCTCCTCGCGCGCCACAGTAAGGTTCCGAACGATCGTGAGGTGGTGCGACTCTTGGTCACCGAGCGCGCATTACTTCCACTGGTGAAGTTGCGCCTTGCGCGCGATGAACGACTCGCCGCAGCATGGGAGGAGCAGAACTGGCACCTCCTCGCAGCCGATCAGTTGGTGCTCCTTGCGCGACTCCCTTCACCACGCCTCGCCGATCTTGAGGGCTACTTGGGGGACACCCCGCCTGGGAGGGGGCTTGGCGCGCAGCTTGACCTCACCTCGGCGGGCTGGAGCGACGCCCCCCAAGGTTCCACCGACCCCGTATCCTGATGCTACGACGATCCACGAACGGATCGCAGTAGCCCCGGTACCCCCGGAAGGAGCCCACGTGTCCAAGCCACTCTCCGCCAACGATCAGGCCGTTCAGAAGCTCGCCGATGAGCTCTGGAAGGAGATGCTCGCCGCCTCGCCGATTTGGGGAACCTTCCTCGGCATTGAGGTGAATGACGGCGCACTGGATGACAACTCCGATGCGGCGCGCCTGCGCGACCGCGCCATGTGGGAGAAGTACGGCAAGGCGGCCGGTGCGATTGGCGACGATGGTCTTGATATTGAGTGGAAGATCACGCGCGACTTGATGCGCGTGGGCGCGGAGATCGCCGTTGAGAAGGACGATCACCGCATGGACCTCCTCTCTTCCGTTGACCATATGGATGGCGTGCAGACGATGCTTCCGCAGATCGCCACCTTCCAGGATGCGAAGACGCCAGAGAAGTTTGCAAAGTTAGTCAGCCGCCTCAAGGCCTTCCCAAAGTTCATGGACGGCTACATCGAGCGAGTGACGGAGGCGGAGAAGCGCGGCCTTGTTGCCTCGAAGATCTCAACGGAGCGCCTCATTGCGCAACTTGATGGCTTGATGGCGATCCCAGCGAGCGAGTCGCCGATCGTCACCGCCGCGAACGTTGTGGGCGATGCTGAACGTGCCGAGCTCACCAAGATTGTGGCTGAGTACGTGGATCCGCAGATCAAGCGCTACTACGACGCGGTCTCTGGGAGTTACCGCACCAAGGCGCGCGAAGTGCCGGGCCTCTGCTCTGCGCCGAACGGCGCCGAACTCTACAAGGTGGCGATCCGCAGCTGGACGGGGCTCACCCTTGATCCGAAGGAGCTGCACGAGATTGGCCTCCAGGAGTGGGCTGACATCCAGGAAGAGATGAAGGTCATCTCCACCAAGTTGGGACACGGTGGCTCCATTGAGAAGCTGCGCGATGCGGCGGAGTCGGATCCAGCGAACGTTGCCGTCTCAAAGGAGGCGCTCATCGTGCGCATCAAGGAAGACATCGATCGTGGCTACGCGGCAGCAGGGAAGGTCTTCGGACGATTCCCTAAGGCCGGCTGCGACGTCAAGGCGGTTGAGGACTTCAAGGAGAAGGACGCACCCGCGGCGTACTACTTCAGCCCAGCGGCTGACGGTTCGCGCCCAGGGACGTACTACGTGAACGGCTACGACCTGCCGTCGCGCTTCTTGCACGCCCTCGCGCCAACCACGTATCACGAAGCGATCCCGGGCCACCACTTCCAGATCGCACTAGAGATGGAGCTCGAGTTCCTCCCTGATCTTCGCAAGCACGCCTCGCACCTTGCGGGGAATGCCTACGTTGAAGGGTGGGGCCTCTACTCCGAGCGACTCGCCGATGAGCTCGGTCTCTATCGCAGCGAGATGGAACGCTTCGGCATGTTGCAGGGTCAGGCGCACCGCGCCGCACGACTCGTCGTTGACACGGGCATCCATGCATTCGGCTGGACGCGTGACAAGGGCGTCGAGTTCATGGAGTCGGTCGGCCTGCCACGCACAGATGCAGAGATCGAGACCGATCGCTACATCGCCTGGCCAGCACAGGCGCTCTGCTACAAGGTTGGGCAGCGCGCCATTCAGCGCACGCGCAAGGCGATCGAGCAGCGCGACGGCGCGAAGTTCGACATCAAGTCGTTCCATGATCACGCCATTGGACACGGCCAGATTCCGCTTCCGGTCTTTGAGGCCGAGATGCCGAACTGGGTCAAGCCAACCGCGTGAGTAATCAGGGCGGCGCCGCAGGCGCACTGCGCGGTGCCTCCCAGCGCACGATCGGGATCCTCGCCGCAATCGGTGCGGCGACGGCCTGGGGGCTTGGCGCAACCACGTCGGACTACGTCCTCTCATCAGGGATGGGGAACGATACGTTCCTCGTCCTTGAACTGAGCGTTGGTTTCGTGGTGCTGATGGTGATCGGTGCGCTGCGTGGTCAGCTTGGCGGCTTCCGTCACCCTGGCCTAACGCGTGCCGCAGCAACGGGGCTGATTGAGCCGTGGGGCGCCTACACGCTCGGCAACATCGGCATCATCTTTAGCAGCGGCGCCTTTGTCGCCCTCGTCTCATCACTCAACCCAGTCCTCGTTGCGCTCCTGGCGCTCCCATTTTTGGGTGAGCGCGTGAGCGGCACGGCGGCGGCGCTGATGGTCGTCTCCATTGGCGGCGTTGGGTTGGTGATCGGCGGTGATGCGTTCGGTGGATCGCTCAATCCGCTTGGCATCCTCTTCTCCGTATTCGGACTCCTCTGTGGCGCGACCTATTCGCTCGTCTCTTCCAAACTGGTGCGCACCGTCCCCGTGCTCCCGCTCGTGGCGTCACAACTTCTCGTTGCAGCGCTCGCCTCCGCCGCGGTCCTCGCCGTTCGTGTTGGAATCCTCGGCGGTGACCCTGGCATCCCAACCGAGTTCTCTGTTTGGGCCGTAGCGGTTGCCACGGGTATCTTCGGTGGCGCCGCGCCGTTCATCCTTTTCCTTGAGGCCACCAAGCGCATTCCAACCACCACCACCGCGCAGTTCGGCACACTGGTCCCTGTGATCGCACTCGTTGGTGGCGTCCTCTTCCTCGGTGATCAGCCGTCCGGATTCCAGCTGCTCGGCACGGCGATCGTTGTTGTCGCCCTCGCCGCACTGGCGCGGTATACCCGAGCGCACTAGTGCCACGTCGCGCTGACGATCTCTCCACTGCAACCCGACTCTCCGTCGTCAGTATCGTTTGGAGCTCCCTTGTGGGCGCTGTCGCCGTCTTCGCCGCGCTGCAGAGCGGCGCACTCTCGCTGCTCGGATTCGGCGTCAACGCGTTGATTGATGCGTCAGCATCGGTGGCGCTGGTCTGGCGCTTCGCCGTTGAGGTGCGTGCACCACGACGAGCCGAACGAGTGGAGCGGGTGGCGGAGCGTGTCGTTGGCGCCGCCCTCTCTTCGCTTGGCATCTATCTGATCGCAGGTTCGGTGCAGGCACTCGCTGAAGGGGCACACCCAGACGGGAGCGATCTTGGCGTCCTGCTCCTCTGTGCCTCACTCGTCGTGCAGCCGCCGCTTGCACTCCTGAAGCGACGCGTTGCGATCCGTCTCCGCAGCGGCGCACTCCGCGCCGACAGCTTCCTCACCGCGATCGGCGCACTCCTTGCACTCCTCAGCCTCGTCGGGCTTGCCGCCATCGCGCAGTTCGGCGTTGGTTGGGCGGATGCGGTTGCGGCGCTCGCCGTTGGGCTGATCGTGCTCCGTGAAGGTGTGCTCAGCCTCGGCCTCAGCGGCCGGAGTCTTAGCCGCCGATAGCCGCTCGCGCGAGAAGGGTCGCCTTGCGGGCGCGCCCAACCACTGGTCGGTGTGGACGCCGCGCGCCGTACCCATCGCGCTCAATCTGTCGCAGGATCTCTCGGTAGAGGAGTGCTGCGGCGCGGATTGAGCGGCCGCCATGCGTTAGGTAGCGGATCCCGTTGAGACCTTCGTCATATTCGGCATCTGCGCGTGCGATCTCGTCCCGAAGTAGTTCGCCGCGATCTGCGTCGCGCAGTGATGTTGATCCGCTTGCTGCGGCAGGGTCGATGTTGTGCGCGCGGAGTGATGCGGCGGAGAGGTAGACCCTCCCGTTCGCAAGGTCTTCATCAATGTCACGCAAGATGTTGGTTCGCTGCATCGCCGCGCCAAGTGCGCGAGCGGCGCGATCTGCTTCGCGTTCATGGCCAGGCACCACGCCGAGCATGGAGGCCATCAGTCGACCAACCGTCCCCGCAACCTGATAGCAGTAGTGCGCTGCGTCCTGATCAGTCTCTATCTGGGGCCCGGCAAGGTCGGCACGCATGCCAGCGAGAAAGTCGTGCACCGCGTCGCGCGGAAGATCTGGGTGTCGGCGTGCAAGGTCGTCCAGGATGAGCAGTTCGCGGCTGACCTCTGCTGCGCCGCCTGTAGACGCGCCAATCTCGTCGCCGCTCGCCCAGGCTTCAGCGGCGGCGATGCGTCGCTCCGCCGCGTCGCGCGTGCTTCCGCCAGCGCGCACGTCAACGTCTACGAGATCGTCAAGTGTGCGCAAGACGAGATAGAGGAGTTCAACGTCGTTCCGGATCTGGTTTGGGAGGAGTCGTGCGGCCAGGGAGAAGCTGCGCGCGACACGGTTGATGGTGCGCCGCGCCTCTGGGAGGAGTGCGCGGATCTCTGGGCGGAGCGGGGTCACGGCGTGACGAGGTTCCCTGTTGGTCCGCTTGCGCGAGAGCTGAACGACCCGCGGTAGTCGCCTCGAATCAGGTCCTGTGTCACCTGCGAAGTGAGGAGGGCACCAGGCATCCCAGCCCCTGGGTGCGTGCCGCCACCTACGTAGTAGAGGCCGCTGAGCGCTCGGTCACGATTTGGATGACGGAAGTAGGCCGACTGCTGGAGCGACGGCTCCACCGCAAAGGCATTCCCGTCCGGCGCCAGGAACTCATCGCGGAAGGTGAGCGGCGTCCAGCTCCGCTCCACGACGATGCTCTCTCGGAGGCCAGGGAGCCCCCAGTCTTCCAGCCAGGCGAGCGTACGATCACGCATGCGCGGCTCGGCCTCACGCCAGTCATCGCCTGAGCGAAGGTTTGGGACAGGGAGGAGAATCGCGATCGATTCACCCCCTGGAGGCGCCATCGCTGGCTCGGTCCGTGAGGGCGTATGAATGTACACGGCGTTGCTGCGTGGCATGCGCCGATCGCGAGTCACATCCTTGATGAAGCCGTGGTAATCGTCACCAACCACGAGTGTGTGATGCAACAGCTTCTCGAACTTCCGGTTCGTGCCGAGATACATCATGTGCGCGGACATCGTGGTGCGAAGTGGACGGAGTCGCCATGGGAAGGTGTCGGGTAGGTCAGGAAGGAGTGCATCGCGCGCGGTGACGTCGCCGTTGTAGATCACAAGGTCCGCGTCATGCACCGTTCCATCCGCGGTGCGAACACCTGTTGCTCGCCCGTTACGATGAATGATCTGGTCAACCTTGCTGTTCAGGGCAATGCTGCCGCCCCCCTTCTTAATGATCTTAGTGAAGGCTTCAATGATGCTGTAGACGCCGCCCTCCGTGTACCAAATCCCATCTGCAACTTGCAGATAGGCGAGGGCCGAATAGATTGCAGGGACGCGCGCAGGATCTCCGCCAATAAAGAGCGAGTGGAACCCGAATGCCTGCTGCACATGTGGCTCCTTGAAGAATTTGCCAACCCAGCCTTCAAGGAAGCGGATCGCATCAAGCTTCGCCATTGTTGGGAGGAGCTTGACGAAGTCGGCAAGCTTCAAGAAGTTCTGTCGTCCAGAGACCAAGATCCCCTTACGGTGAATCTCGCCAGAGGCGCGCAAGAAGTTGTCGAGCTGCGCTGCATCCGCGGGAGAGAATTTCTCCACCTCGGCACGCAGAGCCGCTTGGTCGCTCCCGAAATCAAAGTGTCGATCTTCGCCCGTCCAGAAGATGCGATAGCCCGGCTGCAGCTGGCGCAGCGTGACGTGATCAGACATCTTCTCGCCAGCGGCGGCGAAGACCTCTTCGAAAAGCCATGGCATGGTGATCAGTGCGGGTCCCGTGTCGAAGGTGTAGCCGCCTTCCTGGATGCGTGAGGCGCGCCCGCCGATCTCGCCGCGGGCCTCGAGGATGGTGACCTGCCAGCCGTCGGAGAGGAGGCGAATTGCCGTGGAGAGGCCGCCGAAGCCGCTCCCCACGATGAGCGCCCGTCGTCCCTGTGGAACCCCCATGCGCCCTCCTAGGTCTCTCTCCGCCTCGTGCGCCAGCTCCTGGGCGCCGGTCCACCCCATCGTAGGTCCCACTGCGGAAATCGGTCGTTGTGAGGGTCTGTCAGGGGGTCTACTAGGGGGCCCATGTTGACGGATCCCCCCTGGCGGGATGATGATCCCCCTCCGCGGTAAGCATCCAGATACCGACCCTAGATACGGGCCCTAAGCGGCTCCAGATGGAGGTGAACGTGAAGGCTGAGGAGATCATCACGAGCGGCCCTGATGTCGAGTTCGACCCGGGCACCGCTTCGGATCGCGCCTTCCGCGATAGCGCCACCCTCGTCCCTGGTGGTGATGACGCCGCCGTCCGATCCGTGGACCGTGCCGCCGCCCTCCTTGTCAGCCTCGGTGACGCCGATGGTGCCGCCTCCGTCACCGACCTCTCCCACGCACTCGACCTGCACAAGTCCACCGTGAGCCGACTCCTCTCTACGTTGGAGCGCCGCGGCCTGGTCGAACAGGATCACGAGACGGGACACTTCCGACTCGGCGTCGGCATCATCCGCCTTGCGCAATCGGCAGAGCGCACCCTTGACCTGCGCACCATTGCGCAGTCAGAGCTTGAGCAGCTTGCCAAGCGATCACACGAGACGGTCAGTCTGGAAGTCTTTGACGGCGTTGGCGCATCTGTTGCCATCTGCCAGATTGACGGACCGAACCTGACACCGATGCCAGACATCACCGGCCGACCTGTTGCAATGCATGCGATCGCCGCCGGGAAGGTGCTGCTCGCATCACTCCCAGAGCGCACGGTGCTCGCCATTGCCCGACGCGGTCTCGTGCAGTACACGTCGCGCACCATCATTGACCCACGCGCACTTCTTGAAGAGTTGGCACTTGTGCGCCGTCGCGGTTACGCCGTAGCGATCGGCGAGTGGGATGAGCGACTCTCCGCCGCGGCTGTTCCCGTCTGCGACGCGCGCGGCTCGGTCATCGCCACCGTGGTTGTCTGGGGCGCATCGGCACGCGTGAACGCAACACAACTTCCCGACCTGATCACCGCAGCGCGCGATGCGGCGCGTGGCATCAGCCACAAGCTCGGCTGGAGCGGCGCCGCACAGCGACGCACGGGGATCGTCCCAGTTCTAAAAGATGAGGATGAGGATGAGCAGGAGCACGAGGTTAGCGACGACGAGTTCGTCAGCTAACTGGGTGGCGCATGGCTGACGACCAGCACGACGCGATCGAAACATTCCAAGCGGCGGGCCTCTCCTTCCCACCTGACGCCACCACGGTGGCTAACGCCAACGTCAGCGCTGGAATCTACGCCGAAGCCTCCGCCGACCCCGTTGCCTTCTGGGCGAAGCAGGCGCGTGAGCGCCTCACCTGGCGCACCCCCTTCACGAAGACGTTGGAGTGGAACCTGCCGTTTGCCGAGTGGTTCGCCGACGGCACGCTGAACGTTGCGGAGAACTGCGTTGACCGCCACGTGGCAGCGGGGCTCGGCGAGAAGGTCGCCATTCACTGGGTCGGCGAGCCTGGGGATCGCCGCGCACTCACCTACAACGACCTGCACCGCGAGGTGCAGCAGGCGGCGAACGCGCTGAAGTCGCTCGGCGTTGGCCAGGGCGATCGCGTGGCGATCTACATGCCGATGGTCCCCGAGGTGGCGATTGCGATGCTCGCCTGCGCGCGCCTTGGCGCGGCACACAGCGTGGTCTTCTCCGGTTTCCCAGCCACGGCGCTTGCCGATCGCATCAACGACGCTGAGGCGAAGGTGCTGATCACCGCCGACGGTGGCTACCGGAAGGGGAGCTTCTTTGAACTGAAGACGATCGCCGACGAGGCGATGGAGAAGTCGCCAACGATCACCGCCTCGCTCGTCTATCGCCGTCGTCAGCCGGGGACGGCAGGTGAGACGGCGATGAAGGCTGGCCGAGACCACTGGTGGCAGGATCTCGTTCCTGCGCAGTTGGCCGACTGCCCCGCCGATCCGATGCCCGCCGAACAGCTCCTCTTCTTGCTCTACACGAGCGGCACCACGGCGAAGCCGAAGGGGATCATGCACACGAGTGCCGGCTATCTGCTCGGCGCATCGTTCACGCATCGCGCAGTCTTTGACATCAAGCCCGAAGATGTCTACTGGTGCGCGGCGGATGTTGGCTGGATCACCGGACACACCTACATCGTCTACGGCCCGCTCGCGAACGGCGCAACGCAGGTGATGTACGAGGGAACACCAGACACGCCAGCGTGGGATCGCTGGTGGGAGATCATCGCAGCGTTGAAGGTGAACATTCTCTACTGCGCGCCAACGGCGATTCGTGCCTTCATGCGTCAAGGCGAAGAGCACCCAGCGAAGCACGACCTCAGCTCACTCCGACTCCTCGGCTCTGTTGGCGAGCCGATCAATCCAGAGGCGTGGATCTGGTACCGCAACGTGATCGGCGGCGGCCGCACGCCGGTGGTGGACACCTGGTGGCAGACGGAGACCGGCTCGATCATGATCAGCCCGCTCCCTGGCGTCACCACCACCAAACCAGGTTCGGCAACCTTTGCGATGCCAGGCGTTGGCGCCGATGTGGTGGATGCCAGCGGCGCAAGCGTCCCACTCGGCTCGGGCGGCTTCCTCACACTGACGCAGCCGTGGCCCTCCATGCTGCGCGGCATCTGGGGCGATCCTGCTCGATACAAGGAGACCTACTGGAGCCGCTTCCCAGGCTCCTACTTCGCTGGCGACGGCGCGCGCCGCGACGAAGAGGGCTACTACTGGTTACTCGGTCGCGTGGATGACGTGATGAACGTCTCCGCGCATCGCATCAGCACCATTGAGGTGGAGTCGGCGCTTGTGGATCATCACGACGTTGCCGAGGCGGCGGTCGTTGGGAAGAGCGACCCGCTCACCGGCCAGGCGATCTTCGCCTTCGTCATCCTAAAGAAGGGCGTCGAAGCCTCCGAGACCTTCGCCTCCGAGCTCCGCTCCCATGTGGCGAAGCAGATCGGCGCCATTGCGCGACCCAAGTTCCTCCTCTTCGTCCCTGACCTCCCAAAGACGCGTTCAGGGAAGATCATGCGCCGCCTCCTCCGCGACATCGCCGAAGGGCGCACCCTCGGCGACGTCACCACCCTCGCCGACGGCAATGTGGTGGAGACGATCCGCAGCAACACAGGCGCCGCCGAGGAGTAGCCGCGCACTCGGTCAACCTCCTCCGCTAAGGCACGCGCCGCCTACACTAGTCAGATGCCACGAACCGCTCGCTCCCTCCCCATCTACAGCGGTGCCCCCGTTGACACACTGCAACGCCCGCTGCGCGATGTGCGCCTCTCCGTTACCGATCGCTGCAACTTCCGCTGCAGCTACTGCATGCCAGCGGAGATCTTCGGTCCCGACTTCGCCTTCCTTCCACGCGCCGAACTGCTCACCTTTGAAGAGCTTGCCCTCGTGGCGCGCGAGCTTGTGGCGCTCGGCGCGCGGACGCTGCGCATCACGGGGGGCGAGCCGCTCGTTCGCCGTGATCTGGAACAACTTGTTGCGCTGCTGCGCGCGCTGGATGCGAGCGAAGCGCTCAGTGGAGAGCCACTCGACATTGCGCTAACAACAAATGGTTCGCTCCTCGCCAAGCTCGCCGCACCACTCCGTGCCGCGGGGCTGAACCGGGTCACCGTTTCGCTCGACTCGCTGAACCCCACAACGTTTACGCGCATGTCAGGGAGCGCACTCCCGCTTGAGAGCGTCCTTGAAGGGATTGCCGCGGCAACGGGCGCTGGATTCACGAGCATCAAGCTGAATGCGGTGATTCGCCGCGGCGTCAATGATGCGGATGTCCCGGCGCTCGCGGCGTTCGCTCGCGAAGGGGGCCATACGCTTCGCCTGATTGAATACATGGATGTGGGGAGCAGCAACGGCTGGCGCCTGGATGAGGTGGTGCCAGCGAGTGAGATCCTGGCGCAGCTTCACGCGCGCTACCCGCTGGAGCCACTCAGCGCGTCGCGCCCTGGCGAGGTGGCGAACCGCTATCGCTATCTGGACGGGGGAGGGGAGATCGGTCTGATCGCGTCGGTCAGCGCCCCCTTCTGCGGCGACTGCACGCGGGCGCGAGTGAGCGCTGATGGCCATCTCTACACCTGCCTCTTCGCTTCAGAAGGGAGCGATCTGAAGCGCTATCTGCGACCAGTCCTAGACGCGGCTGCGCTGCGCGATGCGCTCCACGCCCGTTGGTCGGCGCGTGATGATCGCTACTCAGAGATCCGCGACGCGGAGACGGCGAACCGCCTGCCGAAGGTGGAGATGTTCCGCGTCGGCGGCTGATCAGCGCGAACGGCGAGTTTTCCACAATCTACGCGCCACACTGCCGCCCGCGTGGAGAAGTCCTCGTAACAGAGCGGTAAGTTCGTGGATAACTCCCTTCACTCGTACACGTGCGGCTGGGATGCTTGGCGTAGCCCGAAGAGGCCAGCGGTGAAACTGCCGACCGAGCAATCGGTCAGGCGGAACGGACTGCGGTGATGACGGGATCGAACTGATCGGCAACGATCAGAGCTGGTGAAGGACCACCAACGCATAAGGCTACTTGTGCAGTTGGAGCGGAGGGTCGCCAGGGAACTCGGCCATTCGGCTTGAGTGACTCGATCCGATCCCACAGCGGAGGGGAACCGGCGTGCAAGCGTCGCCCCTGACATCGGATCGGCACTTCGGGTGCAACTCTTCCTTGAACCTTTTGCGGGCTACTCCGCGATCGGGAGGGCGCGGCCGTTCGCCTTTGCTGCGGCGGCGCGTTCGGCCCACGCGCCGAGCACCTGGTCCTTGTGCGGTCGAATCGGGCAGTGGCCATCCTTGTTGCCAGACTCGTCGCAGTAGCCGAGCGGGATGCACTTTGGGGCGAGGAAGCTGCCAAGGAAGGGGCTCACCGCAAAGACCTCGTGGCGGATGAGCTGGAAGAGTCGACGAATTTCCCACTGCGCCATGGTGCAGAGGCGGAGGCCCGACATGTGGATGAGGGCGCGCAGGTTCACCGTCATGATCAGGTTGGTGCGCGTGGCGTTCGGGAAGACGAAGCGCGCATCTTCCGCTGGGATCCCCGCCGCAACAAGGTCGCCGTAGAGTCCGAGCGCCCCCTGCGTCGCCTCCTCAAATCGCGCGCGCACCGTCTCATCGGCTTCAGCGATAGAACTCGGCAGCATTGTGGCCGCCTTTTTGAAGGTGACGTAGCGCTGCGACTGCTGATCAAACGCCACGCCGGCGCGATGACGCACCAACTGGTGGCTGAGCGTTCGGGTGACACCGGTGATGGCGAAGGTAAAGACGATGTGCTCAATGGTGCTCCCGTGCCCAGACTCAATGACGCGGTTCACCAGCTCGCGCTGCTTCGCTGGATCAATCTCGCCAGCAACGGCGCGGCGGTAGATCTCTTCTGGCGGAAGTTCCGAATAGCAGGTGCGACAGGCGGTGTAGATGATCGGCACATACGACTTCTCTACGATGTCTCGGTCTGGGAAGAGCATCGTGGCCTTCATGCCAAGTTCGTGCCGCCCTGGGTTCTTCGGGATGCCGGTCTTCTCTCTCATCTCTATACCCTTAGTAGTAATCCGAGCAGGAGAGGAAGTAGCCGCAGGCGCAGATCAACTTGCACTTCCGGTCGAGCATCTGCGCGCCGCAGTTGGCGCAGCTCGTCATCACCAGGCCTGGGTCTTCGCTGAAGTCCGCGATGGTGGAAGCGGTTTGGGCCGCACTAGCGGGGAGAGGGGCAGTCTCTGGAGTGGTGAGGGCTGGGTGGTGTAGGTCGGTAGACATGCAGCGATCCTATCGCGAAGTGGGGGCGGCGGCGCCCGGTGTTGGGCGCTGCTGTGACTCCCATGGGCCGCCAAGCCCGAGTCGCTGCCCCACGAGTTCGCATGCGGTTGCGGCAACGAGTGACGGCGCGCTCCCTTCAGGGAGGAGCCGGACGACGTTGAGATCCGCTTCGCCAACGATTAACCTCTCGCGGACGAAGTCGTGCAGCGCCTGCCACTGCTCACCAACAAGTAGCAGTGGTCGCGCATCACTCCCAACCTGCAGCAGGTTCCAGGAGACGGCAACCTCGGCGAGCGTGCCGAGACCGCCATCAAGGGCAATCAGAAGATCAACTTCGGAGAATTTGCGCAGCCGGTCAAAGAGATCGGCGCTGTCGCGCTCTTCGGTGACGTAGCGATTCGCAGGGAGACCGTCCCATGAGGTGACGGTGTAGCCGATCACCTCACCGCCCACTTCGCGCGCCCCCTTGGAGACCGCCTCCATCACGCCAGCATATCCGCCAGTTGCCACGGTGAATCCTTCGCTGGCGAGTGCGCGACCTACCGCAACGGCGTACTGGTAGTGCTCGTTCGTTTCAGCGAGACGCGCTGAGCCGTAGACGCCAACAATCGGGACACCAGCCTTCGCGCTGGCGTTCACTCGCAGCGTGTTCCTGCGGCTGGGAGTGTTCCGTCAATCAGGAAGGCGATCGCTGCACTATCAATGCACTCGCTCTTCCCACCAACTGCGGTGTGGCCCTCACCAACGTAGGTGAGGAGGAAGCCGCTCTCCAGGGCACTCGCCATCTCTTCGCTCCACTTGTATGGCGTAGCTGGGTCACCGGTGGTGCCGACCACCATGATCGGCGGCGCGCCAGCACCGTTGACGAGCGCTGGGAGTGGGTCAACGTTGACGTTCGGCCAGACGCCGCAGAGGAGCCCGCTCGCCGCCTGGCCTGAGGCGAAGTCGGGGGCCCGATCCTTGAAGCGCTCATAGATGGCGCGGTACTTAGCGATCGAGGTGCTCGAAGGGTGGTCGGTGCAGTTGATGGCGGGGAAGGCCTCCATGTTATTTGAGCGGAAGCCGCTCGGCGTACGATCGGTGTAGGCATCTGCGAGCAGTGCGATCAGCTCGCCGTCGCCCTGAGAGAGCTCGTCGAGCGCCTGCACGGCGTAGTCCCAGTAGTCGCGGTTGTAGAGCGTCAGGATGATGCCAGTCCAGGCCAAGATGGAGTTGACCGAGCGCCCATCGGCGATCTCAACGGGCTTCTCATCGAGCTGCGCGAAGAGCTTGTCCATTGACTTGCGCGTTGCACCGTTGCCGAACGGGCAGTCGCTGTCAGCGTCGCACCAGGCCATGACGCGATCGAGCGCCCCCTGGACTGAGACCCCCTGTTCGCCGTACTGAGAGTCATCGTCTGGAGAGGGGTCCACTGCGCCATCAAGGATGAGGTGGCCAACGGAGTTTGGATAGAGGGTGGCGTACACCGCGCCGAGCGAGGTGCCGTAGCTGTAGCCGAGGTAGTCGAGCGTTGCGACGCCCATCGCAGCGCGGATCGACTCCATGTCGCGAGCGGAAGCGGTCGTCCCGATATAGGGGAGCACGTCGCCAGAGCCAGCCGCACACTTGTCAGCGAACCACTGTGCATCTTTGAGTGCACCGTTCCAGTCAGTAGCGGTTGGCGCCTCTGAAATGCCAGGCTGAGAAATCCAGGTGTCAAGTTCTTCGTCGGTGAGGCAGTCCACTGGGAGGCTGCGCTGTACGCCGCGGGGATCCCACGTGACCAGGTCAAAGCGATTCCCGATCTCGGCAGGGACAATCGCGCGTCCGTTATCCGCGAGGATGTCGATACCAGAGGAGCCTGGTCCGCCGAAGTTCAGTAGCAGGGGGCCAACTCGTCCCTCTTGATCAGCGGCAGGGAGGATTGCAAGCGCAATCTCCGCCTTCGGACCGCTCGGGTTGGCATAGTCGAGTGGGACTTCAATGGTTGCGCAACGAATCTCCGGGTGGTTTCCCACGATCGGATCATCCTTGCAACTCTGCCATTCAATTGAGCCAGTGACCGTGGCGCTCGCCGACGGAGTCGGTGAGACGACGGCCTCACCGCCGCATGCGGCGAGGAGCGTTGAGGTGACGAGAAGGGTGAGCGCAACCCAGCGCCAGTTACGGCGCTGGGTGCGAGTCTCGTTAATCTTCACCCGGTGTCAGCTGCAGCCGCTGGTGGTACCGCAGGTCATGCACTTGTAGCAGGCTGCGTTTCGCACCATGATCGCGCCGCACTCTGGGCAGCTCGGTGCATCCGACTGGTTCTGGAAGCCGAGCCCTGCGCTGGCAAGCACCTGGCCTGCCCCGCTTGTTGCTGGCGCCGCTGCCGCTGCTGCCTTGGCGGGTGCCGCAGCCTTCAGCTCAACAGGCGCGGAGGTTGTGGCGGTTGCCACCCCTCCACCCTTGCCGCAGGTGCAGTCTGGGCCGCACGACTCTGCCGCCGCGCCAACGCGCACCGTTGACGGGAGTGCACCAAGCACCGGCCCGCCGTCTGCACGCTCCTGGAGTCCGAGCGCCGCGCGATCAGACTCTGGGAGGAAGCGGCTCCCCAAGTAGCGGAAGACGTAGTCCACGATCGACTTCGCGATCGGGATCTCCGCGTTCCCAGTGAAGCCGCTCGGCTCGAAGCGCACGTGCGCAAACTTGTTCACTAGGTCACGCAGCGGCACGCCGTACTGCAGCGCAACGCTAACGGTGGTGGCGAAGGTGTCCACAAGTCCGCTGACCGTGGAACCCTCCTTCGCCATCTTCAGGAAGATCTCGCCCGGCTGACCATCTTCGTAGAGGCCAACGGTGAGGTAGCCCTCCTGCCCGGAGATGTCGAAGCGGTGCGTGATCGCCGTGCGCTCCACTGGGAGTCGGCGGCGCGTGACACCGGTGCCAGGCAACACGCTGTTGCTGCTGGCTGCAGGCTCATCCTTCTTCTTGCTGGTGCTGAGTGGCTGCGAGCGCTTTGAGCCATCGCGATAGACCGCGATCGCCTTCAGGCCGAGCTTCCAACCCTCTAGGTAGACGCTCTCAATCTCCGCAGCAGTGGCAGCCTCTGGCATGTTCACCGTCTTGGAGATTGCGCCGGAGAGGAACGGCTGTGCCGCCGCCATCATGCGCACGTGGCCCATGTACTGGATGGAGCGTTGACCGTTCTTCGCCTTGAAGGCGCAGTCGAAGACGGAGAGGTGCTCGTCCTTAAGGCCGGGCGCTCCCTCAATGGTCTCCTGCTCGTCGATGTACTTGATGATCGCGGCAACCTGCGCGGCGTTGTAGCCGAGCTTGGTGAGCGCCTCTGGGACCGTCTGGTTGACGATCTTGAGGAAGCCTTCGCCAACGAGCTTCTTGTACTTGATGAGTGCGATGTCTGGCTCGATGCCAGTGGTGTCGCAATCCATCATGAAGGCGATCGTCCCAGTAGGGGCGAGCACGCTCACCTGGGCGTTGCGATACCCGTGTGCCGTGCCGAGCTCCAGTGCGCGATCCCACGCATCCGTTGCCGCCTTGGCGAGATCCTTCGGCAGGGTTGCCGTTGGGATCTTGTACGAGGCGTCGCGGTGCTTGCCGATCACGCGGAGGAAGGGCTTCTCGTTCTTCTTGTACTCCGTGAACGGTCCGCCGTGTGCCGCTGCCGTTTCGGCTGACTGCACGTAGGCCTCGCCGGTCATGATCGAGGTGATCGCTCCTGCGTAGGCGCGCCCCTCGTCCGAGTCGTACGCCAGGCCACGGCTCATCAAGAGCGCGCCGAGGTTGGCGTAGCCGAGCCCGAGCGGTCGGAAGCGGTGGCTGTTCTCGTCGATCTTCGGCGTTGGGTAGGAGGAGTTGTCCACCAGGATCTCCTGCGCCAACAGCGTCAGCCGCGAGGCGTACTTGAAGGACTCCACGTCAAACTCGCCGTCCTCGCGTACGAACTTCATCAAGTTCAGTGAGGCCAGGTTGCATGCCGTGTCGTTCAAGAACATGTACTCCGAGCACGGGTTCGACGCAAAGATGCGGTCCGTGTTGGAGGAGGTGTGCCAGTCATTAATGGCGGTGTCGTACTGGATCCCTGGGTCGCCGCAGACCCACGCCGCCTCCGCCATCTTGCGGAAGACTTCGCGCGCCTTGAGCGTCTCAACCGGTTCGCCGCTTACAACGGCGCGTGTCTGCCACGTGCCGTCGGACTCAACCGCCTGCATGAACTCGTCGGTGACGCGCACCGAGTGATTGCCGTTCTGGAAGAAGATCGAGCCGTACGCTTCGCCAGTGAAGCTGGCGTCATAGCCGGCCTCAATGAGTGCCCAGGCCTTCTTCTCTTCGTTCACCTTAGAGTCAATGAACTCCACAACGTCAGGGTGTGCAACGTCAAGGATCACCATCTTTGCGGCGCGACGTGTCTTACCGCCCGACTTCACGACGCCAGCGAAGGCGTCGAAGCCCTTCATGAACGAGACAGGACCAGACGCGGTACCGCCGCCACTCATCTTCTCCTTCGCGCTGCGAATGGTGGAGAGGTTGGAACCTGCGCCGGAGCCGAACTTGAAGAGCATCGCCTCGGTCTTGGCGAGATCCATGATCGAAGACATGGAGTCCTGCACGCCGTTGATGAAACAGGCGGAGCACTGTGGTCGCGCCTCAACACCAACGTTGAACCAGACGGGCGAGTTGAACGCCATCTTCTGATTGACGAGAAGGTGCGTCAGCTCTGCAACGAATGCGCTGCGATCTTCATCAGACTTGAAGTAGTGCTGCTGCTCAGCCCATGCGTCGATCTGTCCAGTGACGCGACCGATCAGCTGTCGAACGCTGGTCTCTCGCTCTGGACTTCCAACATGGCCGCGGAAGTACTTGGAGACAACAACGTTGGTGGCGAGCTGTGACCATGACGCGGGAACCTCAACGTCCTTCTGCTCGAAGACGCTCTTGCCGCTCTCGTTGCCGATTGATGCGGTGCGCGTCTCCCATGCAATTTCGTCATAAGGATGCATACCGGCAGTGGTCCAACGTCGTGGCCAGGCGAGTCCCTTGACACCCTTGCCATCGAAGCTCAATGGCGCCAACGGAAGTGCAACAGCCTTTGCTGTCTGCCCCTTTGCGGCTGCCTTCGTTGCGTCTACCAAACCGGCCATGGTTCGCTCCCTCTTCTGGCCCGGCAACGGGCCCCTCCCTCCCGTCTCCCCAACCAACGGCTGGGCGTACGGGCACTCGCGCTGTTTGCAGTGCGAAGGCGGATCGTACGCTTCCCGCGGGATGGCGTCAAGCCCTAAACCACAACATATGGTGGGGGGTAAACGTCTGATTACCGCACATGTTGTGTTACACCCCTCCGAGCGTGAATGTTACAAAATGGGTGGCTTTGGCTCCGAACTACCCCGATCGGGCGGGGTCTGGCTACGGGGTGGGGAGCCCCGAATAGGTGTGGAGGCCGCTGAACCAGAGGTTCCCGGAATAGGTGAGGAGGACCGCGCCGAAGCCGATTACAAGGAGAAGGGCGGCGGGGCGCCCCTGCCAGCCGCGCTGGCTACGGGCGTGAAGGTAGACGGCGTAGACGAGCCAGGTGGCGAGGGCGGCGGTCTCCTTCGGATCCCAGCCCCAGTAGCGGCTCCAAGCGATTGAGCCCCAGATCGAGCCGAGGATCAGCATGCCGGCGAAGAGGGGGAAGCCAACGGTGACCGCCTGGAAGGCGACCTGATCGAGTCGCTTCGCTGGCGGAAGCCAACTGAATCGATCTTGATCACCTTGAATCAGGTAGGCGACCCCAGCGGCAAAGGCGAAGGCGAAGATGCCGTAGCTCAACACCGCGAGGCCGACATGAATGGTGAGCAACAAGGGATGCTGTAGCGCAGGGACGAGTTGCACCACCTCATTCGGAAGTGTTGCGGCATAGGCGAGGAGTCCGAGTGCAACACCAATGGCGATTGCGCCGAGTGCGCGGAGTCGACCGCCGCGATCGAAGTAGATCGTTGCCGCGCAGATGCCAAACGCGAAGGAGATACTGAACTCGTAGAGGTTCCCCCACGGTCCGCGTCCAACAACGAGTGCACGTGCGATGAGGGAGAGCCCGAGTGCGGCGGTGCCGACATACGTCAGCGCTGCAGCAACATCACCAACATCACTGCGCCGTTCAGCATCACCAACGCCACCGCCAGCGATCGCTTCGCCGAGGGGGCCACTGATGTTGACGCCAGCGACCACCGCTGCGCCAGATGTTCCTGGGTTCGGAGCACGGAGCGCGCGATCGTTTGATGCGAGCAAGACAAGGTGCGTGATTAGTAGAGCGAAGGCGGTGGCGAGTGCGATGCCACCAACGACGACGAGGTAGAAGGAGAGCGACGCCACCTTATGCCCGCGCTGCGCCGCCGGGCGGCGGACCGGCGGGTCGTGCAAGCTGGACGCGGCCGCGGAGGCGGATCTCCATGCCGCAGGCGGTGCAGCTGCTCAGTTCGGCGAGTCGTACCGCACCGCAGCCTGGGCAGCCCATCTGAAGCGGCTCGCCGCTCAGTGAGCGGAGCGCCCCGATCGGGTAGATCTGCGCGCTGCGAGCGTCATACGGGCGTCCGGCCGGGTAGATCGGCAGCCCTGCCGCGTCCCGCTCGGCCGCCTGTGGCGCCGCGTCGACTGGGCGAAGGCTGGCCCGCGGCTTGGTGAGCGCCATCAGGCTCCAGGCCGCACCGGTGCTGAAGAACCAGAGGGCGACGATCGGCACGATGAAGAGGGGGAGGAGGCCGATCAGCGCCCCCCAGTCTGGGGTGACGATGAGCGCGATGAACCCCATCAGCGCGTCGATAAGTTCGGCGATGCGGCTGCCGATCTCACTCATACGAGCACCGTAGTAGTAAGGGTCATAGATGAATCCTAGCGTCCGCGTGGTGGGCGCGCAGAGGGGCCGCGCTTCTTCGTGGCGCCGCGTCCCGGCTGCCAGCGTCGCTCCTCGGGCCCCTCATCTTTTCCAAGGTTTGCTGGCGGCTTTGGTGCGACGCGACCGAAGCCACCAGTTGCGCGCGTCGTTGTAGGTGCCAGCGTGTTCGCGGCGATGCGGTCGCGGAAGTAGCGCGCGGTGATGGTGGATGCGCCGAGTCGGCGCGCGCGATCGCGCAGCCCGCGATCGTCGGTGACGATCACGATGCGGTCGGCGCGACTCGGATCTGGCTTCCCGACCGCCTCAATGATGCGGTCATCGGCAGAGCGACCGCCGCCGTCGCGGAAGACTTCGAGCTTGGCGGTGGCGGGGAGTGAGCGGTGGATCGCCGTCTCATAGGCGCGCAGGCGGACCTCGTCCCAACCGCCGACAAGGTTGTTCCCGTCAACTAAGACGCGCTCGGCTCGCCCGAGCAGCTTCCACTCCTGATCTACCATCGCACCATGCTCCTCTGCGTTGACCTTGACGGTGTGCTCTATCGAGGTGCCGACCCTGTCCCAGGGGTTGGACCCCTGTTGACCGAGCGACACGCTGCGGGCGATCTCATCATGTACATCACCAACAACAGCTTCCTCCGTCGTGCTGAGTATCGCGCGCGGATCGAATCGTGTGGCGCCCCCTTCAGCGACGAGGGGCTGTTGACCGCGGTGAGCCTGGTTGCGGCGCGTTTTCACGCCGCCGGCCTGACGCGAATCCTCGTCTACGGGAGTGAGGGGCTCGCCGCCGAACTGCGCGCGGCAGGCTTCGAGGCGCGGCTTCCTGGGGAGTTTGCCGACCGTGAAGCGCTCGCCGTCTGGGCGCCACAAGGGGTGACCGTTGGCCTCAACCGTGACAGCACGCCGCGCGACCTTGAGTTCGCCACCGCCGCTGTTCGCGCTGGCGCGCGGTTGATCGCACCGAATCGCGACGCCGCCTACCCAGATCCGGCAACGCTGATCCCTGGCACTGGCGCCGCAGTTGCCGCGCTTGAAGCGACGACCGGCGTCACGGCGCAGGTGGTGGGGAAGCCGGCGCCAGACCTTCTCCTGCTCGCAATGCAGCGCGCCGGCGTTGCTGCAGACGAGACGCTGATGATCGGCGACTCACCAGCAACAGATATCGCGTCAGCGCATGCGGCTGGCGTGCGATCGATCTTGATGTTGACCGGAGTGACCGCCAGTGCCGAGGGCCTTGTTGGCGCGCAGCTGCCGACGCGTGTTGCGCGCGACGCGGCCGAACTTGCCGCACTCCTTACGGAGTTTCGCGCCGCGGAGTTGCGCGCTAGCTAACGATCCCCAGCGCGCCGAGTGCGATGCGCGTGCCGAAGGTGATGATCAGCAGTTGCCCAACGAGTCGCGTTGCGGCAACGGCGCGTTCTGGGAGGAGTCGACCGGCGGCGGCGCCGATCGCGCCGAGGAGCAACTGCCAGGAGAGGCTCGCCCCCGCGGCACCCGCCGTGAATGCTGCAGCCTGGAGCGGATCACTCCCGAGTCCTGGGAGACCAACGGCGAGCGCCAGGAAGTAGAGCACCGTTGCAGGATTCAGCGCGGTGAGGACGATGAAGCGTAGATAGAGTTGCCACGCTGAGCCGCGCAGGCGTGGGTCGTTGAGATTCGCAGTTGGAACGCCGCGGTGACTCCAGAGTGCCGCGAGTCCGCGCACGCCGATCGCGATCAACACGCCGCCAGAGAGCACCTGAAGCGGGACCAAGATGAGTGTTAGCGTCTGGCTCAACAGGCCGCCGATCACCAGCGCACTCGTGCAGTAGCAGAGGTCAACCGTGGCCGCCCCCGCCCCTGCGGCGAGCCCACGGCGGAGTCCTCCCGCCATGCCAGTCTCAATGATCAGCACGGCGATCACACCCACGGGGACGGCGATCGCATAGCCTGCGAAGATACCCGCGAGCAGTGCGCCACTCATCGGCGCATCATAGAGGGGTTGAGCTGTAGCAGAGAGGGGCAACCAGTGGCACGAGTCTTCGTTACTGGTGGGACAGGGTTCGTTGGGAGCCATGTCGTCCCCGCGCTGATCCAGGCGGGGCATAGCGTTGTGGCACTCGTTCGCACCGCGAACGCGGCGAGCGCGTTGCGCCAGCGCGTTGGCGTGAGTGAGGCGGGGCTTACCACGCGTATCGGCGACGTGACCGATCCGGCAACGCTCACCTCGGGACTCGAAGGGTGTCAGGCGGTCGTTCACCTTGTTGCGTTAGCGCGCGATTGGAACAACGGGAAGGATCTTGAGCGCGTCAACACGGGCGGCACGGTGAACCTGATCGCCGCCGCAACGGCAGCTGGCGTGACACGATTCATTCAACTCGGTGCGCTCGGAGTAGAGGAGCGCGCCGATCTGCATTACGCCAACTCCAAGGCGCGCGCAGAACGCGCAGTCCGCGAGTCGTCACTCGACTGGACGATCTTGAAGCCGAGCCTTATCTGGGGAGAGCGTGACGGCTTCTTCAATATCGTTGCGGCACTCGTCAAGATCCCAGCACCTGTAGTCCCTGTCCCAGGGAACGGGAAGAGCCGCTTCCAGCCGGTCTGGATCGGCGATGTTTCCCGCGCCATCGTGCAGGTGCTCGGCGATCCGTCAACGGTGCGCCGCTCATATGAGCTCGGCGGCCCGCGCTACTGGACCTATACGGAGATCACACAGGAGGTGGCGCGTGCCCTTGGGAAGCGTCGCGCCGTGGTGCCAATGCCAGTCCCGCTCATCTCACTCGTTGCCGGCGCTTCGGAGCTGATTCGCCTCCCGTTCCCCGTCGCAACAGATCAGTTGCGACAGTTGGCGCTAGATAACATTGGGGCAACCGATGCGGTAGAGCGTGAGTTCGGCTTCACCCCGCGCGACATGGGGGGGCGTCTCGGCTATCTGCGTCGCAAGCTCTCCGCGCAGTAGCGCGGAGGCGTAGCGCGAAGAGGGAGGGTCTAGTGCGTATTCAGGTCAGTGCTGGAGGCCTCAGTGGCGCCACGGCGAAGAGCGGCCTTCTCGCAATCCCACTCATCCAACAGAAGGGAACTTCGAAGAAGGCACCCTTGGGGCACCTGAGCGAGGTTGATCGCCGCAGCGGCGGTCAGCTCACCGCACTACGTGCCGTTGGCGACGCCCCATCAAAGCGCTTCTCCTTCTCAACGGCGCCAGCAGGAAGCCTCCCCGCCGAGCAGCTCCTCTTCGCCGGACTCGGTAGCGCCGAGACGCTCGACCGCCAGGCGATCCTACGGTGGGCTGCGGCGGTGACGCGCAAGCTCGCTGGGCGCAACGTGCGACGCCTCGCCATTGATGCAACTCCAATCGTTGCGGCGCTGAAGGGTGACGCACCGGCGCTTTACGCCAACGGCGGTGCGTCGTTCGGCGCAGGAATTGATCCACGTACCAAGGAGCGGCTCGATGCTGGCGTGCTCGCCGTTGAGTTGATCGTGCGCGGTGTGATTGAGGGCTCATTCCATGAAGGGCTTGACGGGAAGAGTCACGTAGAGGCGTTCCCTGCGCCACTCGAACTTCTTGAGATCCTCCTCCCATCGAGTTGTGATCTGAGTGCCGCAAAGGCTGCGGTCCGTCGTTCAGAGATCATCGCGGACGGCACCGTGCGCACCAAGCGCTGGTCGAATCGTCCAGCAAATGAGATGCCGCCGCTCGGCATTGCGGAAGAGGCGCGCGATCGCGCCCGCGCCGTTGGGCTTCGCGCGCGCATCATCGGCGTCAAGGAGTTGGAGCGCATGGGGGCGGGGATGCTCCTCGCCGTTGGTCGCGGGTCAGATAATCCGCCGTGCATGGTGGTCCTCTCTGGCGGCGCGCCGCGCAGCAAGGATCCGCTCGGTCGCCGACTCGCGCTGGTAGGGAAGGGCGTCTGCTTCGACACGGGCGGCATCTCTATTAAGCCTGCCGACGGCATGGAAGAGATGAAGATGGATAAGAACGGCGCCATTGCGGTGATCGAGGCGGCCGCCACCGTGGCGCAGCTTGATCCCGGTCGCGTCATTCACGCCGTTGCGGCCTGTGTTGAGAACATGCCGTCGGGCCACGCAACGCGACCAGGCGACGTGGTAACCGCGCTGAACGGGAAGCGCGTGGAGATCACCAACACTGACGCAGAGGGGCGACTGATTCTCGGTGACGCGCTGCACTTCGCCGAGCGCGACCTTGGCGCAACGCACCTTATTGACGTTGCAACGCTGACCGGCATCGTCAACTCAACGTTCGGTGGTGAGGTGGCGGGTAGTTGCGGCACGAATCCAGATTTCCTCGCCGAGACGCACCTTGCGGCACGCCGGGCGGGAGAGGTCTATTGGCCGTATCCACTCGCCGACGCCTATATGAAGAACATGGACAGCTGGGCGGGCGACTTCCAGAACTCGGGGACACGCGAGGCGATGCTGATCCGCAGCGGCCTCTTCCTGCGCGAATTCACCACGGTCCCATGGGTGCACCTTGATATTGCAGGGACCGCGTATCGACGCGCCAACGCACCCTGGGCTGGTCGCGGCTCAACTGGAGCGGCACACTCCACGCTCGTGGAGCTCGCCATGGGTGGTGGCGTCCGTCGCTGAGGCTGATACGCTGCCTATCAGACGATAGGAGGCAGCGATGGTAGCCCGTACTGCTCCGAACCGAATACTGTCAACGTGGCGCGCGCGCCTTGCTGCGCTGCTCGTTGCCCCGCTCTTAGTTGTTGGACTCGGCTTCAGCCAGGTCGCCCCGGTTCGTGCGGATCAACTTGATGACGCGCTAGCGCGCCAGAAGGAGCTCGCTGCGCAGCTCGCCGCGCAGCAGGCGGCGCTCAATTCACTGATCAACCAGCAGAAGGAGCTCGCCGCGCAGCTGAAGGCAACCACTGCAGCACTCGCAAAGAACACCGCCTCACTCGCCAACATCACCACAGAGGTTGCACGTCTCAGCGTTGTTGTTGACAAGGCGAAGGCCGAACTCTTAAAGCTCGAGGCAGAGGTTGAGCGTCTTGACGCGGAGATCTCGCGATTGGTGCGGCAACAGGAGGAGAAGGCGCGCGACCTCGCGGCGCGGCAGGCAATCCTCGCTGCGCGCATCCGTGAGGCGTATATCGCTGACCAGACGCCACCACTCTGGACCCTCCTCTCCAGCCAGAGTTTCACCGACCTCCTGATCGACCTTGCCGGCTTCTCTGCACTCGGGAAGGCTGACGTCTCTCTCGCCGATGGCATTAGCCGCGACGCGGCGCGCCTCGCCGCGATTGAAGAGCAGGTGCGTCAGAACCGAACTGAAACGGAAAAGTTCCGTCGCGCTGCTGCACAGCAGAAGGCGGCACTCGACGCACAGGTGAAACTGCTCGAGGCGGCGAAGGTGAAACTCGCACAGGCGATTGCCGCACAGAAGAAGGCGATCAGCGCACAGAAAGTGGCGATGGACCGCGTCCTCAATGACAAGGCGAAGCTCGCCGCTGCTGTGGCTGCCCTCAAGGCCGAAGAGGCGCAGGTAAAATCCATTGTTGATCGTCTCTTAAAGCAGCAGTTCGGATCGTCGCTTCCGGTCCTTTATCAGGGTGGTTGGACCTGGCCGATTGCACGCACTGCGGCAGGATTCGTCCAGCCGGGGAATGGCTATCGTCCGTATATCTCGCAAAAGTTTGGTTGCGTTAGCTGGAAGATTTATCCGCGCAACCCAGACTGCCCATCAGGGGCTCCATACTTCCATAATGGTGTCGACATTGCAGCGCCAGCAGGGACGCCAATTTATGCCGCGGCAACGGGGAAGGTGATGATCGCCGGCACCTGTTCGTACTGCGCCGTTTGGAGGGGGATGCGTCCGCTCGCTTGGGTCTGGATTGCGCACAGCAAGTCAATCGTGAGCATCTACGGACATATTGGTGACGGCTCTCGTACGAGTGAGCCGCGCTGGCGCGTGAACGCGGGCGACTACGTCTCTGCTGGGCAGCTGATCGCCTTTGTCGGATCAACCGGGAATATCACCGGCCCACACCTGCACCTCTCGCTCCTCTCGGGTGGAAAGTACGTCTGTATCCAGCAGTACCTTCCCGCCGGATCCTGCCCAGCGAACTGACGCGCCGCCTGACCGCGAAATGCTGACCCCGTCGGAAATCCCCACGTTCCTGGCTCCACTTGGTGTCACCACCTCTGCGCCGCACCAGCGAGACGACGCAACCGTCTGGGATCTAGAGCTTGACGGGGCGAAGCGGCGCGGCCTGCGCGTCAGCCTGATCTACGACGCCCGAAAGGGGGGTGCACTGCTGATCTGGGCGCACCTTGCACCACCACTCGGTGACGGGCTGCGCAAGGCGTATCGGCAGCTGCTTGAGTGGAGCGATCGATTCACCTACGCGAAGTTCTCCATTGCCGCCGATGGACGGCCGACGCTGAGCGTTGAACTTCGCGCCGAGGAGGCGACGAGCGCACAGCTCGTTGAAGGGCTTGCGCGCGTGGTCCTGATCGCCGATGCGATCGTTGCCGAGACCGCTGAGTGGATCTGGATCGGCGGAAAGATCCCGCCCGACCCTGGCACTGCGCGCCGCAACGGTGCACTTCTCGCAGCCGCTGGCGATCTGGCGGAGCGACTCGAGGGGTAGTGCACCCCGCCTCGGGCGGGTGGATGGCGGCGGCTACACTTGCCGCATGCCTGAACTTGATCGCCCCACGCGACCCGTCCCAGGGCCACTCCCAGCAACGCTGAGTGGCGCCAACGCCGACGTCTACTTCCTCCGAACGCAGGCGGTCCTGAAGCACGACGGCCGCAACCCGATCGTGACGATGGAGGTCTTCTGCCGCAAGGAGGGGGCGACCCTCTGCGGGATTGATGAGGCAAAGGCGCTCCTCGCCGTGGCGCTCAAGGACGACGCAGCGGTTGGCCACGCGACGGTCTGGGGGTTGCGCGATGGTGACACGATCGCGGCAAAAGAGATCGCTCTCCGCATCCGCGCGCCCTATCTCAGCTTCGCTCATCTTGAGACTGCATATCTTGGCGCCATGGCGCACGGCACCGGCTGGGCGACCGCCGCGCGCGCCATCGTTGATGCGGCGGCGCCAACACGGGTGATCGCCTTCGGCGCGCGCCACGTGCATCCGAACGTTGCGGATCGGCTCGATCATGCGGCACTGATTGGTGGTGCCCTCGGCGCATCAACTACGGCGGGGAGCGCTCGACACGGGATTGCACCGGTAGGAACCATGCCGCACTCGCTCGTCCTGATCTACGGCGATACGGTGGAGGCGGCGCTCGCCTTCGATCGCACCATGGACCCAGAGGTGCCGCGCATCGTCTTGGTTGACACCTTCCGTGACGAGGCGGAGGAGGCGACGCGCGTCGCAACGGCGCTTGGTGATCGACTCGGCGGTGTGAGACTCGATCGCGCCAGTGAACTGGGCGGCGTGACACCCGAACTCGTTGCTGAGGTGCGCGCCGCACTCGATGCCGCTGGCGCACCGCAGGCGAAGATCGTGATCTCTGGCGGGCTCACCGTGGAACGCATCGCGCAGTTCAAGGCGGCGAACTCCCCAGTTGACACGTACGCAGTGGGGAGTGCGATCTCTGGGACTCGCCCGATCGACTTCACCGCAGATATTCATGAGATTGATGGGACGCCGATCGGGAAGCGCGGGCGCAGCGGCGTCCTCACCGATGCGCCACGCCTGCGCGAGGTGGACCTCGCCGCCTGGCGAGACGCGGCGCTGAAGGGGTAGGGAGCACTTAGCGCATGTCACTACTGCCGCTAACGATCAGCACGCCGCCATCTGATGCACGCGACGTGCTGACGCACGAGGAGGCGATCGCGCGCGCCGCGGCTGTGAGCAACGTCTCCTATGCGTTGCGCCTCGACTTCAGCGTCGGATCGGATCGATTCAGCGGGCGCATTGCGATCCGCTTCAGTCTTGCCGCGACTGTGAGCGGTCCGATCTTCCTCTGCTTCCGTGGGGAGACGATCCGCGCCATGCGCCTTAATGGCGCCGCCGTCGTCAACCCACAGTGGAACGGCTACCGCCTCACCCTTGATCGGGCGCAGCTCAAGCCAGGCGCCGAAAACCTGCTGGAGGTTGAGTACGAGAACCTCTTCGATACGGGTGGCGACGGCCTCTTCCGCTTCGTTGACCCAGAGGATAGCGCCGAGTACATCTACTCGAACTTTGAGCCGTACGAGGCACACCGGATGGCGCCGCTCTTCAATCAACCGGATATCAAGGCGCGACTGGCGCTTGAAGTCCTCGCCCCCGCCGAGTGGGCGGTGATGGCGAACGGTGCGGAGCGCGCAGTTGGCCCTGCTGACGCGGATGGACGTTCGCTGCGCAGCTTCGCCGAGACACCGCCGCTCTCCGCCTACCTCTTCGCCGTGACGGCGGGGGCCTTCGTTGGTGAGCGACGCGAGGTTCGCATCCCTGGCCGCGGCGAGCCGATCCCCGTTGGTCTCTGGTCGCGCCGCTCCCTTGCGAAGTACCTGGAGCACGATCGATTCCAGGAGATGACGCAGCAGGCCTTTATCTACTTCGGCGAACTCTTCGGCCGTGAGTATCCGTTCGACAAGATGGATCACGTCTACTGCCCAGAGTTCAATGTTGGCGCCATGGAGAACGTGGGACTCATCACCTACACCGAGCGCTATATCTTCCGCAGCACGCCAACCCCGAGCGACATCACCGACCTTGCCGAGGTCGTCTTCCATGAGATCGCCCACATGTGGTTCGGCAACCTTGTGACGATGCGCTGGTGGGACGACCTCTGGCTCAACGAATCGTTCGCCACCTACGTCTCCTATCTCTGCTTGACGGAAGGGGCGCAGTATCCGAACGCCTGGCGCGAGTTCAACGTGCAGTTGAAGGCATGGGCGCTCCGAGAGGATGACGCGCCAACCACGCATCCAATCGCAGGAACGGTACTGGATACCGACCAGACCTTCCTCAACTTTGACGGGATCACCTACGGCAAGGGGGGCGCTGTGCTGAAGCAGCTCGGCGCGCGCCTCGGTCGCCCAGGCTTCGCCGCCGGCCTGCGCCTCTACTTCCAGCGTCACGCCTTCGCCAACGCCACACTCGCCGACTTCCTCGCCGCACTTGAAGAGGGGAGCGGCGTCCCACTTAGCGACTGGTCGGCGCAGTGGTTGCGCACAAGCGGACCGAACCGGCTCGGCGCAGAGGTTGTCGCCAACACAACCGGCACGATTCAGTCGCTCACGGTGACCCAAGAGGTCGCCTCTGGTGATCCAGTGCTGCGCCAGCACCTCATCCGTGTGGCGCTGATCTACTCCGGCCGGAGCGGCCTCGCGATTGAGCCGCACGAGGTGCTGCTGGATGGCGCCACGGCGCAGATCCCTTCGGCGGTCGGTCGACCGCTGCCACTCGCGGTAATTCCAAATCACGACGATCTCGCTGTTGGAAAGGTGGCGCTTGATGAGGCTACGCTGCGCTTCGCTACGGCGCGCCTTGAAGAGATCCCCGACGGCCTGCTGCGCCAGGTGCTCTGGTCGGCGATCTGGGAGCTGATGCGTGACGGCCGCTTCTCTAGTGCCGAGTACGCCGCACTTCTTGTGGAGCGGCTTCCGGAGGAGCCAGACGACGCCATCGTGCAGCAGATCGTTGAGTCAACCCTTGGACCGCTCCTCCTCCGTTACCTCCCAGACGGTGAGCGCGAGGAGTGGGGGAGCCGCATCGTGCAGGCGGCGCGAGAGCGGCTCGCACGTGGTGGCAGTGAAGCGATGTGCATTGTCTGGTCGCGCGTCTTGGTCCTTGCCGCAGTGACGCCGCGCGACGTGGAAGAGGGCTGGCAGGTGGCCGTCGGCGAGACGCCACTTGACGGTGTTGAGATTGATCAGGATTATCGCTGGGCACTCCTCATTCGCGGCGCATCGTTCGGCCTGCCGCAGAGTGCAGAGCGCCTCCGCGCCGAAGCGGCGCGCGACCCGAGTGATCGTGGCGAGCGTGCCCTACTAACCGCCGCCGCCGCAGCGCCAACGATCCCAGCGAAGCGCGAGGCGTGGGAGAAGATCTTTACGGCAGATGGATACGGGAGCGTGAAGCGCACGCTTGCCGCAACGGCCGGCTTCGCCTGGCCGTGGCAGCGGGAGCTCTTGGTGTCGTATCAGCCGCTACTCGCTGAGGCGCTGCAGCGGCTCGGCTCGACCGATGTTACCTTTGCGCGCGACTGGTTCCGCTCCGCGTCGTTTGCCCTCTGGGGTGATCCCGCGGCGATGATCAGCGTTGCCGACCAGCTCCTTGCGCGCATCGCTGACCCGAAAAGTGGCATCCCCGCCGTTGACGCGGCACGCCTGCGTCGCTTCACCCTCACCGAGCGCGATACGCTGGTCCGCGTTGCTCGGCAGCGAAGGCCGCGCTAGCGCGTGAGTTCGGAGGCGAACTCCTCAAAGACGCCGAGATAGTGGTCAACATCGGCATCAGTCATCCCAATGGAGAGGGTCCACTCCTCGTCGCGGCCGGGTGTGCTGAAGACGCCGCGGTTCATGTTCCAGAGCCAGAGGAGATCAATGAGCTCCCTCGGCTGGGCGCTCTTGTAGCTCTCGTAATCCACCACCTTTGAGGTGGCGAAGTTGATCGTGCCCTTCGATTCAATCCCCACTGGATAAGCGGCGAGCTTGTAGCGATTGATGATCCCCTGCGCTCCATCAAGGAGCTTCGTATTGATTTCACTCAGGTGAGCGTATGCCTCGGGAACCATGACGCGCTCAAGGTTTGCGCGTGCCGCCGCCATCACAAGCGGATTGCCGTTGAAGGTTCCCACCATATAGACCTTGCCTGAGAGGACGGGCGCCCAGACCTCATCTGTTGCGCCGATCGCACCCGTTGGAAGTCCGGCGCCGAGCGCCTTGGCAAGACAGACCATGTCTGGCTGGATGCCGAAGAGTTCTGTTGCGCCACCCGCGGCAACGGTGAGTCCTGTCTTCACTTCGTCAATGATCCATACGATCCCGTACTTCTTGGTGATGCGACGAACTTCGGCGAGGTAGCCGGGCTCCGGAAGGATCACGCCGCAGTTCATCAGCGCCGCCTCCATGATCAGGCAGGCGGGCAGCTTCCCTTCGGCCTGCAGGCGCTCAAGGCGTCGCTCAAGCGCTGGCGCATCGTTGAACGGGACAGCAACGGTCATCTGCGTCACCACATCGGGGATCCCCTCTCCATAAGGGATTGATGGATAGTTTTCACGATCGCCCATGTCATAGACGTTGAGACCGATATCCACCATGACGTAGTCGTGATGTCCGTGATAGCTGCCAAAGATCTTCATGATGCCGTCGCGGCCGGTCAGCGCACGGGCAATGCGAATCGCATCCATGGTCGCCTCGGAACCGGAGTTAACGAAGCGCCAGCGCGGAAGTTTCCATCGCGCGGCGAGAAGCTCGGCTACAACGTAGGCATCTTCCGTTGGGGCGGAGAAGTGTGTCCCGAGTCGCATGCGGCGCTCCACCGCTTCGGTGATGATCGGGTGCGCGTGGCCCTGCACCATGCTGCCGACGCCGTTGTGGACGTCAAGGTACTGGTGGCCATCTACGTCCCAGACGTGCTGGCCCTGACCGCGCTCGAGGTAGATGGGGTACGGGGCGCGGCGCTGATAGCTGGAAGGGACACCGCCAACGAGCGCCTTCTCGGCACGAGCATAGGCGGCGGCTGACGCTTGGGTTCTGGAATCAAGGCGTGCTGATTCGGCGGCGGTGAGTGCGGCAATGCGGGCGGGGTCAAGCTGGACGGTTGGACCCGTCGGAGGTTCGCTGCGATGGGGGACAGGGCTACTCGTTGGAGCGAGCATCTTGAGCGGTTGAATTGCCATACTTCACACCCTTTACTGCGGAATTCGCACCGCAGACTTCCTAGAGGACGAGATTAGCACGGAAAGTGCCATATCGGTGCGGATATCGCAGCTCCTGCGTAAGTCCCTCGTGGGAGGAGGCCCCCAAAACAGGCCGGGAGGCGTGGATTGTTACAGCTTCGTACGCGCCACTCCGCCCAGGATCTGGCGCGCTCCCCGATAATCCGCGCATGTCCATGATGCGCAAGATCCTGCTCTGGGCCTCCACCAACGCGTGGCTGCGCGAGCGCGCGATGCGTACCAGATTCGTGCGCCTCTCCGTCCGGAAGTTCATGCCGGGAGAGCAGGTTGAGGATGCGATCGCGGCGGCGGTTCAACTGAAGCCGAGTGGCGTCAGCGCCATCTTCACCAAGCTCGGCGAGAACATCAGTCAGCTCTCTGAAGCCGAAGAGGTCTACGCGCACTACATGAAGGTGCTCGACCTGATCAAGCGCGCTGGGATCAGCGGCGAGATCTCCATTAAGCCGACGCAGCTTGGCTATGACCAGGACCAGGACGCCTGCTTCGACTACTGCATGAAGATCCTGAAGGCGTGTGAAGCGCAGGGGACGATCTTCTGGATTGACATGGAGGGCTCCGCCTACACGCAGGGGACGATCACCCTCTTCAAGCGACTCCGCGCTCACTCCACCATGGTCGGCATTGCGATTCAGGCGTATCTGATCAGTACGGACCGCGACCTTGAGGAGCTCGCCGCACTTGGCGCTACGATCCGTATGGTGAAGGGCGCCTACCTTGAGCCGGCGAGCGTAGCGTTCACAGAAAAATCCAAAGTGAACGAGCAGTACTACAAGAACTGCATCCGGCTACTTCAGGCTGACGCGGATAAGCCTGGCGCGCTGTTGCACATTGCAACGCATGACACGGGGATCCAGGATCAGATCTTGGCCTACGTCGCCCAGCACGGCATTGAGAAGCGGCGCTACGAGTTCGCCATGCTCTACGGCATCAACACGGCACGGCAGTTGAGCCTAGCGCAGCGCGGCGAACGCGTCCGTTGTCTTGTGGCCTACGGCGAGTACTGGTTCCCTTGGTACATGCGCCGTCTCGCCGAGCGACCCGCAAACATCGGCTTCGTCCTGAGGAACGCCTTCAAGCGCTAGCATCCCTGCCGGCCGCTAGGCCTGAGCGGTCCTACGCCTTCAGCGAATCGCGGCGCCAGTCTCGGCGTCGAAGAGGTGCAGCTTCTCCAGAGGGAGTGCGAGCTTCACCTTCGTGCCGCGCTTCGTGGCGTTCTCAGAGTCAACCAGGGCCATCACGTCGCCCGCGCTCGTGGAGAAGTGGAGCAGCTCCTGTGCGCCGAGATACTCCACCACGTCCGCCTCGAGCTCAATCTGGGCCTCGTCCTTCCCCGCCTTTCCAATGTGCAGGTGCTCAGGACGGAAGCCGATCGTGACCCCCTTCCGGTTGGTCAGCGCCTTCGCGCGATCGTCGCTCACCTCAATCT